>Ga0114973_10000469_pt1 | contig 30534 bp, 36 predicted proteins | sample M_140807_MF_Meta_FD_87025 | JGI IMG/M metagenome (GOLD analysis project Ga0114973, IMG submission 87025) | Freshwater microbial communities from Lake Montjoie, Canada to study carbon cycling - M_140807_MF_MetaG | ecosystem: Environmental > Aquatic > Freshwater > Lake | place: Lake Montjoie... | reverse complement strand
CTTTAATACCTTCTTTTGCACTTCTATATAAATCTTTTCCATATGATTTATAACCTTCAATATCACCTTTAATATCTTCTTTTGCACTTCTATATAAATCTTTTCCATATGATTTATAACCTTCAATATCACCTTTAATACCTTCTTTTGCATCTTTATAATATTTTTTAAATGATTCACGTGCATTACCATAACTTGATTTTACTTTATTATAAAAATTATCTCTCCAACCAGATCCATCTTGATTTTCTTCGTAACCACCAGATTGTTTTAATTGATACATTGATTTACGATAATTTTTAATTGTTGGTGATTCTTTTAATTTTTTTATATATCGTCTACTTTTATTAATATTTGATTTTATTATATTAACATCTGATTTTTTATTAATTAAATTTATATTTTTTATATCAGATTTGGTAGTATCAAAATCATCGCTGTAATTATTTAATAAAAAATGTCGTGTAAGATCTTTACCATCCATATATAAGCATTATTTTTTTCTATTTGAAAATTAAGCAAAAATAATTATTTTTGCTTAATTATTAAAATATTCGTTTTCTGATAATGTTAAATTTGTATTACTTATTTCAATTGGTTTTATAAAAATATCATCAATATATGTATCTGTATTAATAAAATTTGTATTTTGATTAAATGATTTATTTACAGGAATATCATAAGATACTCTATTGATATTTTCATTTATTTCATTATATGATTTATTATCATCATTATCACCTAAGATAATTTCTTTTTGTGCAAAATGAACATGACGATTATTATTATAATCTTTATTATGCATTTTTTTTACATTTGATAGTGAATCATTATAGTAACCTGATTTAACAATATAATAATATACACATATACCTATACCAATTAATAATAATATTAGTATTATTCTATTCATAAATAATACTAATATTATTATTATTTTTTTTAAACGATAATTAAATTAATTTTTATAGTTCATCCATATTTATTTCTTTTTCATCATCAACATCTTTTTTCTCTTTATTATCATTCGTATCATCTTCATTGTCAAACTCAATCATATTATCTATTTCATTAATTTTAATATCTTCTTCTATATATTTTTCTCTTTTTAATATCATGAGTTCTTCTGATGTATATACTAATAAAACATCACCAATATCATTAGATCCAAACTCACGTAATGCATATAATACAACATCATTTTTATGAATACGAGGCAATGCTTTTCTTAATTTACATCTATATTCCATTAATGTACCAATTTTTCTAACTTTAATCATATTACCTCCTAAAAATGTTGTTACTTGACCATAAAATTCATTTTCATCTTCTTTTATTGTTAATTCTCTTTCTTTTTTTGTTGAATGATTTTTCTGTTTTTTATGTTTATTACCACCTGTAGTATTTTTAACCATTTTTTTATAAACTAATTTTTAATATCTAATATATCTTTTTTTATTTATATTATTATTTATTAGACCATTCAATATTACACATTGGACATCTTATTGTTTTATTTTTACTAATATTTGTTAGACAATGTAAATGATAACTGTGTTTACATGCATCATTACTATTCATTACTGATAAACAATTTGAACTACTAACATTTGAATCACATTTTATACAATTGTTACCAATTGGATTATTACAAATTAAACATTCTTCGTTAATAGATTTCCATTGTAAGGTTGAAACAAAGTCAATAGATTTGATTTCCATTGTAAAGATTGAAATTTATATTTATAAAGAATATAAATAAACACTATTAATTTCAATTATTATGAGTAAATTACCATTTGTTGAAAAATATAGACCTATTAATATTGATAATATTGTTGAACAAAATGATGTTCTTAATTCAATAAAAGGTATTTTAGCAAAAAAAGAAATGTTAAATCTATTATTTCATGGTCCTCCCGGAGTAGGAAAAACAACTATTGCACTCAGTTTAGCAAAACATTTATATGGAGATAAATATTCAGAATATACTCTTGAATTAAATGCATCTGATGAACGTGGTATTAAAATGGTAAGAGAAAGAATCAAAACGTTTGCAAAATTATTATGTGACAGTTCAGTCTTTCCATTTAAATTAATTATATTAGATGAAGCGGATGCATTAACAAATGATTCACAATATGCGTTACGTAGAATTATAGATGATTTTAGTCATTCTACTAGATTTATTATTATATGTAATTATTTAAATAAATTAATTAATCCAATTATATCACGATTTAGAACATTTCAATTTAAACAAATTTCATTAAGTAGTGCAAATATAATTTTACAAAAAATTATTAAAAAAGAAAAATTAATTGTAACATCAGAACAAATAAATAAAATTTATGAAATTACAGGTGGTGATTTACGAAAAATGATAACTCAATTACAATATAATTCTATTCCAAATACTAAATTTTTACCTATAATTTTAGAACATTATAAATCACCAGAGATTGTATTATCACGATTATTAAAAGAAAATATACAACCAGAATATTTATTAATGGAAGTTTATGAGTATGCATTAGAAAATAATCATATTGAATTAATTCAACAATTATCAAATATAGATGGTAATATACAATATGGTGGTCAACCTATGATTCAATTAATGACATTGTTACAATTCATTAAATAAATTATTTTATAAATTAAATATAAATAGGTTCAATCTTACCACCTTTTGTAATAAATGTATTCCAATGATTTTGAAATTCAACAGGAATAGTCTTAGTTAATTTATCAACTGTTTCATGTAAAATTCCTATCATATATGCATTATGCATTTGGTCAATAAATTGTTTTTTTGTTAAAAACTTACTAATGCTTTGATATGCTCCAAATAAATGCGTTTCTAATTCATTTGATGTTGTATAAAATCCATAATCTGCAAAAGATCCTGGTGTCAATTCATTAATATCATCATTTACAACTGCAATATACAAAGATTCAGATGTTGGCATTTTTTCTGATTTAATAATCTAATATAACTTTTTAGATTATTAAATTTTCAATTTTAAATTACGTACTATGCGAACATTTTTTCTCTTTTTCTTTATAAAATTCAGTAACATGTTTATTTGGATCTAATTCTAATTCAGTATATGACCATTTTTCAATCTCTCTTGATTGATTTGAAAAATAAATAGAATCAATAATATATCCTTTTCTATTTGCAAGTATTTGTAAATTATCTACACAATGTTTACATGGTTTTGACATTCCTATTAATCCAGTATTACTAACTTTTATAACTACAATATTTATTTTATATAATTTTTTATTTTTTGGTCTTGGTTTTAATTTATTTATTGCAAAATGTTCAGCATGAATTGTTGCTCCAATATTCATAGTAGCAATTCCACGATAACAATTATATCCTACACTAAGCACATTGTCGACATGATTTATTTGGATCTTTGATCACGGCGGACGAATGAGCATGTGACTCTGAAGAATGCCTTATAGACTGTCGATACGCAATTAAATAGTTAACTAGATCTTCCATTTTTTATTATTATTATATATAAAAATTGATATATTTATTTCTTTATTCAATTTTATTTATATATAATTACATAAAATAACTATAATTAAAATAAATAATATAATGTTAATATGTGATAAAATTGAAAAGAATTATACTTATTACTATAGAAATATATCAGATAATATAAATAATAAGGAGAATGAATCAATTGTACTTAAACGACCCAATATCAATAACGTTACTATCATTGTCAATAACAACGATGTCATTCAATCTAATAAACAATCAAATTGCGTTAATGGTCTCAGAAGTACCAATCGAAGAAGATCAAGACGAAGAAGATCAAAACGAAAAAGTATCCGTTAACGAACATCCTATTTTTTCGAGAATTGATTCAAATACTCAAATAATATGTAATTTTTGTAAAAAATTTGCATCATATTGTGATATGGAAAATAAAAAATATTGTTGGTTTCATAGATCACAATATGAATAAATTAATTTATTTAATTTAAAAATTTTTATTTTAAATTATCATACTGTGTAAATAAAAATTGAGTAATTATTACTTAAAATAATAATTAGATTAATATTAAAGAAAATGGCAAAATTTATTAGATATTCAAATGAACTTATTCAGTCAATGCGTCCAGGCAAAGATGAGATAATTTCTGAGAAATTATCTAAACATTTTGATAGTATAAACGAGTTATTTTTAGAATCTACACAGTATCAAGACAATAGAAAAAAGATTAATTACAATCAAATAAATTCACAAAAATGGAGATCAATTAATAATAATATAGTTAATTCAATACTGTTAATGTTAAATGGTATTGATAATGTATTATACAATGAGATTGAAAATAAAATTGTATGTACAGAAATCAAAGATTTAAATAATATGAGAAAAATTGTTGAAATTTTACATGAAAAAACATGTGAATCATATAATGCACCTGGAGTATTAAATTTATATATGAATTTATTAACAAAATTAATAATAGAAGGAAAATGGTATTATAAAATTGGAGATAAAATTACTGATTATATATGTCCAAGAATTGTTGCTGTTAGTATTGCGCAAAAAAATTATTTAGAAATGTTGGATACATTTCTTGCTATTATTGAAAATTTCAATAAAACACTGGATGAAATATCATATTTTAGGGTAAAAAACAATAAATTTATTGGTAATATGTTATATATTGGAAAATTATATAATAATAAAATTATATCATTTGAAATAATTAATGGAATATGTAATGATATATTATCTAAGGTAAAAAATGATATTAAAAATGTAGATTTAATTGAATATTTAATAAGTTTATTACAAATATTAGAAGATTATCCAAAGTTGAATGTAGTAATAAATGAATTAAATGAAATAAAATCAAGTGTTCCTACTAGAATTAAATATTTAATAATAAATTATATTGAAATGAGTGATCAAAATAAAAATAAAAAACCAGTAGTAATTGAATCAAATATTAATAGAGTGATTCAAACAAATGATACACATACAAATTTAGTGACAGAATTTATAATAAATAATTCAATTGAAGATTATTTAAATGCATTAAAAGATAAAGTAGACGGAGAGTTTATTCTTGCAATATTACGAAAATATAATCCTAAATGTGAAGAAAAGTTATTAATTTTAATATCTAAAATGATAGAAAAAAATATATATAATAAACAATATATATTAGATAAAATTACTGAATATGAGACAAATGGAGAATTAGAGGATATTATGGAAGAATGTCCAATAATTATTAATTTTGTAAATAAATTGAAAGAATAAAAATGAAAAAGAATTGATTTAATTATTTTATATAAATAATTAAATAGATTAAAAATAAGAAAATGGAAAATATTACTAAAGATAATAAAATAGAAAATATTAAAGATAATAAACCATGGGTTGAAAAACACAGACCACAAAATTTAAAAGATATTGTTCAAAATGACTTTATTATAACCAAATTAAATAACATGTTAAAAGATAAATTTATTCCTCATATGTTAGTTGATGGTCATGCAGGTGTTGGTAAAACAAGTGCAATTAAAGCATTTGTAAAAGAAGTATATCAAGAATATTATAATCAGTGTGTATTAGAATTAAATGCATCAGATGATAGAGGATTAGATATTGTACATGAAAAAATTATACCTTTTTGTAAAGGTATTGCATATAATTTATTGGGTGAAAAATTAAGTAAAGTTATCATATTTGATGAAGCGGATAATTTGACTAAAAAAGCACAAGAAATTATTAGTAATTTAATAAAAGAATACTCTTTGATGACAAGATTTATTTTTATTTGTAATAATCGATCAGATATTGATGAAAAAATTCAATCAAGATGTTTCCCTATATACTTTCCAAGTATAGGAGGAAAAATTCATAATTGTTTAAAGAAAATATTAGATAAAGAAAAAATTACAATTAATAATAAAAAAATTGATGAAATTGTAACATTTTCAAATGGTGATATAAGATTAGCAATCAATTTATTGCAAATTGCAACAATGTCTGATTATCCATTAGAATCTGTATCATTATATACCTTTAATCAATATTTAAACAATATTGTTAATGGATTATTTAAATTAACGTTTAAAGAAATTTATACTGAATACAATAATATAAAAAATCTAGGATTTGATGGTTATGATATTATACAATTTTTAATAAAAAAAGTATCAAATTGTGAAATTACAAATGAAATTCGTTTTCGAGCATTAGATATATTATATCAATCATTTATAATCATATCAGATGAAATTGAATCTGAATTACAAATTATAGCATGTCTTGGAAAATTATGCAAAAATTAATTTATTTTTATATTTAAATAAAATATAAAAATAATATATGCATCCTGGATTAATTATAGGTATTGTAATTACAGTTACTCTAATTATTGGAATATCTCTTTGGGTTTTTTTACCATCTAGTTCAGAACCAACAACATCTAGTTCAAAATCCGGTTCAACATCCAGTTCAACATCTAGTTCAAAATCTAGTTCAACACCCAGTTCAAAATCTAGTTCAACACCCAGTTCAAAATCTAGTTCAACACCCAGTTCAAAATCTAGTTCAACATCAGATGATGAAGGAGATGAAGGAGATGAAGGAGATGAAGGAGATGAAGGAGGTGAAGGAGGTGAAGGAGGTGAAGGAGGTGAAGAAGGTGAAGGAGGTGAAGGAGGTGACGAATTTACATCTAATGTTCCATATAATTATAAAAAACAAAAAAATCCAGTTAGACAATTTGAAATTGGACCTTTTGTTGTTAGATATTAGAATAATTATAATTTTTATAATTAAATAAAAATTATAAAATTAGACAATTTGATATTTGACCAAAAATTTTTATATTTTCTTAAAATATAAAATATGTCATCAGGAGATTATACTTTTTGGTTAAGTATAATATGTACGGTTGTAATTTTTATAACTATTGTAATTGTTGCAGTAGTTGCATCAAAATCTAAATCTAATCCACCATCATCTTCTAGATTTACCTCACACATTAAAGTACCAAAAAATAAAATTAAATAAATATTTAAAATAAAGATATATTAAAATTAATTTTATTATTATTTTCATCATTTTCTATTTTATCTTGTTTATTTTTCTTTTCTGATTTAATTGGTTTTTCTATTTTTTCAAATTGTTCACCATTTATAATATATCCGCGTTCTTTATACAATTTTACTCGTTTATTACCCAAACGTTTTACACTTTCTATTTCATCTATGATATCGATGATTTTTGGCGGATATTCATAATCGCCCGCTTGTTTTCTTAAAATACGCCCGACAGCTTGATTTACATCACCTTTAGGTGTGATCATAAACAATGTATCTAATGCAAGAATATCAAGACCTTCGCTCGCCATTTCAAAAGTAGCAAAAATTATACTTTTTTCACTTGCGTCTTTTAATTCATTTTTTTTCATACCACCCATATAATAACCAATTTCTTCATCTAAAATTGGTTTTTGTTTTTTAATTTCTTTTGAAATATCAACAAGATGTTCACGACGACCACCTAAGATTAAAAACTTGCGTTCTGGTTCTTCCATCTTTAATTCTAATATTTCTTTAATAATTAATTGATTTCTTTCATCTATAGATACCAAATTATTTACTATAATTGGTAATAATACTTGACCATTTCTATTTTTTACATTCTTAAATTTATAATGTTTAATATCAAAAGAAATTGTTTTTACTTCTACTACATGATTCGTTGATGCTTTTTCTTGATATAACATTGGTCCCGCATAATATTCAAATACTTTTTCTAATCCATCTTTTCTTTTCGGCGTTGCGGATAATCCTATCGTATAAACAGGTCTGATTTTATTAAAGATTTTTGAGAATTCTTTAGATGATATATGATGACATTCGTCAAATATTACTAAATCGAATTGACTCATAATTTCATCGCCGTAATCACGACTTAGTATAGATTGTAACATACCAATAACAACATCTTTATCATCTACATCAATTATTTTTTGTTGTAAAATACCAATTTTAGCATCAGAAAATAATTCAAATTTTTCTTTAGTTTGTTCTAAAAAGAATGTTTTATGAACAATAAACAATGTTTTTAATTTAAGTTCGCATGCAAGTTTAACTGCAATAATAGTTTTTCCTCGACCAGTTGGAATACTAATTAAACCACCATATTGATCTTTAATTTTAGGTATAACAGTGTCTACAATAGTTTGTTGATAATCACGTAGAGACCCCTTAAAATTATAATCACGATTATTTTCTATCTTAATTTGATTATCATATTCATTTTTATCAAAATAATTTATACCATATGAACGAGGTAATAATAGATGTGTATCAGTTTCTTGATATACTGAAAAAGTTACAGGTCCAGTAACAGAAAGATCAAATTCTGGATTTACTAAAGGAGTTACGGTTAATTTCTTTTGAATTTTTAAAATATCTTTAAATGTCTTTGGTAAATAAAATCCTTTACGAGATAAATACATTTTATTATTACTTATTAACAAGTATTTAAAATAGTATATTATTAATTTTTGTAAAATTAAAAATTTTATATCTAATAATTATATGAGTGAATCAAATATTAATATGTTAGTAATTTTAGAAAAAATAGATAATGGTTTTGATAATATTTTAAATTATGAAATAGTATATTCTATTATATTAATAATATTTATTATTGTTTTAACATTTCCAGATATATTAGATATGGTTAATGATATTTTACCGGAAACATTTAAAATAAATAATTTATTACCAAAAATACTTTTTATTTTATGTATTTTATATTTTTCAAGAAAAGATCTTAGAATAGCAATTTTTAGTGTATTAATATTATTATTAATGATTGAAAAACAAAATATACGAGAATTAAATAATAAAATTGTTAATTTATTAAAAACAGATATAACTCATGAAGAGCAAATTAATCAATTAAAAAATAAAATTAAATAATAATTAAACATCATAATTAATTATATTAGTAAATAATATGAGTAATTATAATAAATTATGTAATAATTTACCTACTATTCTACCACCTGCAAATAGAATAATCGCAATAGGAGATATACATGGTGATATGAAATTAGTAATATCATGTTTATTAATACCAGGACTCATTGAAAAAACAACAAAAAATAAAAATTCAATTGAGGTTATTTTAAATAATAAAAAAAGTTATTATTGTTGGTCAGGTAAAGATACAATTGTAGTTCAAATAGGTGATCAAAATGATGGTTGTAGACCTAATAATTCGGATACATCATCATGTAATGGAGATAATGATATTGCGGATGATATACAGATATTAAATTTTTTTACTAAATTACATGAATTAGCGAAATTAGATAATGGTGGAGTCTATAGTTTATTAGGTAATCATGAATTAATGAATGTTGAAGGTAATTTTTCGTACACATCTAAAAAAAATGTAGATGTATTTAAAAATTATATTGATCCATATACTAAACAAAAATTTAAATCACCATATGAGGCGAGAACACATGCATTTTCAAGAGGTAATGAATATGCAAGATTTTTAGGGTGTACACGACAAAGTATTTTATTAATTGGAGATTTTTTATTTGTTCATGCTGGTTTAAATCCTGAATTTTTACAAAATTTTCAAGGTCGTGATAAATTACAACTTTTAAATAATATTGTACAAAAATGGTTATTAAATCAATTAGATAATTCTATAATTGATGAAAAAACAATGGATAAAATAATATCAGATTCAACATATAGTCCATTTTGGAATCGTATTTTAGGTAATTTAAAACCAACTCGTGATCATTTATTATATGAAAATAGTAAAGAATGTCAAGATGCATTAAAACCAATAATAGATAGTTATCAAATTAAAGGTATGATTATTGGACATACACCACAAATGGATGATGGTGTAAATGCAATATGTAATAATATGGTATTTAGAACTGATTTTGGTGGATCTAAAGCATTTGATAGACCTGATTTAGATAAACGTGAACCTCAAGTATTAGAAATAAAAAAATTAAGTGATGGATCGTATAAATATTCAGTTATATATAATAAAAAAGAAACATATACTTTTGTTGTTCCAGACGATAATTCTGGATTTAGTCGTGTTACCGCAAATCTTCCACAATAAAATTGAAAAATAATTATAATATATAAATTATAATTATTTTTATAAACGTGTTATCATATAACAATGGAAAATCAATATGATCCTTCTAAACCTACCAAATATAAATTAAAAAATTTTACAATTAAATATTATTATGAATTTGAACAAAATTTTAATAATGTTGCAATATCTAAAGATTTATATGAATTAATTTGTGATGAAGAAATTATTCTACCAAATAAAGATAGTGTACATTATAATAAAAATGGTGATAATATTAACTCACCTGAAGATAATTCTATATTTTTTAAATTTCTAAAACATTTTGCAAATAAATACAATAAAAATAATACAAAATATTATGTATATTATAAATATATTTATATAAATCACGATAATATTAATGAATATATGAATAAGTTATATATTCAAGAAGGAAATATTATTAAATCTGATTAATTAATTTATGCTTTTTTAATTTGATTTGCATATTTTTGTAATCCATTTTCTAATAATTTCATGGCAATCTTTTGAACAGCTGCCCATTCAGATGCATTTTTTTTATTCGCTTCAGATACAGGGTGTTCTTTTTGTGCTTCTACCATTACCATTTGTACAATTTTAGCAGGGATACCAATAGGTTTCATGTTTTTTTCAGCAGCTACTTTTTTTACATCTAAATGTCCCCATACATATTTTACTAATGCACCACGTACAGTAATTTGAGGGTTCGCTTCACGGCGAGCTTTTTTAGATCCCTTTTTGGATCCCTTTTTGGATCCCTTTTTGGATCCCTTTGATTTTTTGGATCCTTTAGATTTAACACTGCTTCTACGAGATGCTTTTTTACTGGATTTACGAGATGCTTTACGAGATGCCTTACGAGATGCCTTGGATTTAACACTGCTTCTACGAGATGACTTACGAGATGATTTACGAGAAACTTTTTTACTAGATTTACGTTTACCTCCTTCTTGAATCATTATATATATTATATAAGAAAGATTATATTTTTAGAAAGTTGAAATTAAGTATAAATAAGAAACTATATTATTAATTATAAAGAAATATACAAATGGGTGTACCAAGATTTTTTTCATGGGTTAGTAAAAACTATTCTGTTATTATTAATCCAATTAAAAATCCAGATGAATTTTATTTTGATCTTAACTGTTTATTACATCCAACATGTTTTTCTGTTGCAAATGAAATTTTTAAAGAAAATAAAGTTTTAACACCAGAGGCATTAGAAAATAAAATGTTTAATAAAATAATTCAAGATATGACAGATATATTAGAATATATTCAACCAACAAAACTTGTATATATTGCAATTGATGGTGTTGCACCTATGGCAAAAATGAAACATCAAAGATTAAGAAGATTCAAATCAGTAAAAGAGCAAGAAATCCGTAACGATATATTAAATATGCATAAACAAGAAATTCCAACAAAATGGAATAATACGGTAATTACACCTGGAACAAATTTTATGAAGAAACTCGCTGTTATATTATTAAAATTTATAAAAACATATAAACCATTATATGCGAATGATTTAAAAATAATTTTATCTACATCAAATACACATGGTGAAGGTGAACATAAAATACATCAATATTTAAAAGAGCAAAATAATACAGAATCAATTAAAGTAGTATATGGACTAGATGCAGATTTAATATTTTTAACGATGGCAACAAAGTTACCAAAATTATATGTATTTAGAGAGGCACAACATATTGATGAAAAATCAACTAATAAATATTTAATGATTGATATAGATTTATTGAAAGAAGGTATTTATGAAGACATACAATCTAAATGTGAAAATTCAATTGAAAAAGATTGTGTAATAAATGATTATATTTTTCTCGGATTTTTATTAGGTAATGATTTTTTACCAAATATTCCATCATTATCATTATCACCAATTCATCCAAAATTAGAAAATGGATTAGATATTTTATTAACTATTTATCCTAAATTTATAGATGAGCATGAATATTTACATAAAAGTAATTCTTCTGTTAAAGAATTTTTTGAAATTCTTGCAAATATGGAAGAAGAACATTTTAAAAAAGTATATACACAAGGACGTATATATATGAAAACAAATGAATCTGATCCATGTAAAAAAGCATTATTTGATTTTGATAATTTAAATTTAAGTGATATTAATTTTCTAAAACTTGGTAAAGATAAACCAGATGAATATAAAAAACGATATTATAAACATTTTTTTCATCAAAATGATAAAAAAACGATCAATTCAATTTGCCATGATTATTTAATTGGATTATCTTGGGTTACTAAATATTATTTTGATGATTGTCCTGATTGGAAATGGTTATATACTCATCATCAAGTTCCATTTGCAAGTGATCTATATGAATATATGAAAACATTAGTAAAAGATGATGAATATACATTTCCAGAAATTAAGATAGTAGATAATAAATATTTAATTAGACCATTAGATCAATTAATGATGGTAATACCACCTGAATTTTCAAAAATGTTACCAATTGAATGTCAAAGTATATTTAAGAATCCAAAATTAAAAAAATATTTTCCAAGTAACTATGATTTTGATATATTTATGAAAAATAAATTTTGGATGTGTTATCCAGAAATACCAAATCCAAATTATGATGATTTTATAAATGAGATAAATAAAATTAGATTTTCTGAAGAGAGTATAAAATTAAATAAAAATTTCAAACCACTTGAAATTAAATTAGTTTAGTTTATAAAAAATAAACATTTTAAATAATAATGCAGAATACTAATATTCATAAAAAAGATAAAGTAGAAAAACCAAAATTTGATCATATTGCAAATAGAATAGATTTTATTCATTCATTATTAAAAGATAAAAAGTTAGAACCATTAATTGATGTTAAAACAGATTCTGTTAATATTAAAGGTGGATCTGAAAATGAATTAGATAAAAAACATAAAAAAGATATTAGAGAAATCTTAAATAAAAAAGCATTTGATTTTAATCAAATTATTAATGATATTGGTGGTAAATTACAATATGTTAAAAGTGGTACAACTGGACATACATTTAAAGGTATATCATATAATACAACAAGTGGAAAGACAATTAATTATGGTGTAAAAATTGTAGCATATTCTAAAAAAGATTCTTATGGGGATTTAAATCAAACAGATAGACCAGAAAATGCTGAATTATTAATGTTAAAAATATTAAGTGAATTTGTATTAACTGGACAAACACCTCATATTGTTTTACCAATTGGAAGTTTTAATACAAATATATCACCATTTGTAAAATTAGCTAAAACATTTACAGAATCTAAAAAATTTGAAGCTTTTTTAGAAAAATACGAAAAAGGAGATTATTATGATGAAGTTAGTGTATTAATATCTGAATGGGCAAATGGAGGAGATTTTTTAGATTATATAAAAGAAAATTACAAGACAATGAAATTAAAAGAATGGAGAGTTATATTTTTTCAAATATTAAGTGTACTTGCAGTAATACAAAAAAAATATCCATCTTTTAGACATAATGACTTAAAACCAAATAATATATTAGTTCAAGTAAGTGAAGTTAATAATAAAACATTAAAATTTAGATATGTAATTAATGGTCATGAATATTATGTTCCAAATATTGGAGTACAAATAAAATTATGGGATTTTGATTTTGCATGTATTCCAGGAATAGTAGAAAATTCTAAAGTTGATGCAGATTGGACAGATAAAATAAATATTAAACCGGAACAAAATAGATATTATGATGTTCATTATTTTTTTAATACATTTACAAGAAAAGGATTTTTTAGTGATTTTTGGACATTAGATGAAATACCAAAAGAAGTTAAAGAATTTGTAAGAAGAGTCGTACCAGTAAAATACACAGAAGGAAAATATGTATCTGAAAGAGGTAGAATATTACATAATAAAGAATTTGTCAGACCAGATATATTATTAGAACATGATGTATTTTTTGAGAAGATGCGTCCTAAAAAAGAATAATTTTTTTATTTTTCTAAAATTATAATAATGAAATATCTTATCATAATTTTAGTATGTGTACTTTTATATTTAATATTTAGTAAGGAACATTTTGATATTACTGCAAATTTAAATTTGTTAACAAATAATTCAGTTAAAGATTTATCTGAAAAGAAAATTCCAATGACAATGTTTCCACCTGAAATAAATGATGAAGAAATACCAAAACAAGTTGAATTTGATAAAACTGTATCAATTACTGATTTACAAAAATTAAAAGCTATAAATAATATTCTAGATAGAGTAAAAGAAGTAAATATTCCAAAAATATTTAATCCATCATTATTACCTTTTTCTCCATTTGTACCAAATATTAATAACTTAAACTTTATTAATAACTATTTACATGATAAAATTGCATATTATTCTGGTAATCAATATGATTTAATATTTAATAATTTATCTAATATATCTGCAATAGAAACAGATAAACAATATAAAATTTATTATTTAATAGATGGTGTAATTGATAATTTAAAAGTTAATGTAATAGTTGATGTTGTAATTGAAAAACCGGATATGTCTAATACTACCCCAGATATTGGATTTAATGAACTTAGAATTGATAATCCTAGTATTTATATTACACCTAATACATATAATGATAATCATGCACGTATATAATAAATATTTTAATTAATAAAATATTTATTATTTTATTAGTATATGAAAGATTCTGTATACAATGCAGTAATATTATACTTATTAATTATTACCGTAACTATATTTATTAAGCATCCATTTTTCTTTACAGGTGGTTATGAATTAAGAACAAATAAAATTATACCTATACCATTTTTTGTAGTATATGTTATATTAATATCATTCTTATGTTTGTATTTAAGTAGAGTTTATACTTAATAATTATTTATTATTTATATAAAATAATAAAAAATTGAAAAATAAAGTTTATATCGATTAGATTAAGATTTGTAACATCCTTTAGAGTTTTCAGTCTTTAAAAAAAAACTACTCTAATAAACTATATCCCTTATTAAAATGTCAGATTCTGTGTTCCTTTTTAATATCCCTTCTAATTCTTCTTTCAATCAAGAGACGGCTCACAAGGCCTTCGACAATTTGACAACAATTATTTCTGAAAAGCATTTTGATCCCAATTCCCTCGCCGCAGTTACCAAGTACATCATGACGGATAAAGACGACTGCCTGACCAAGGTGCTTGTAGACCTGGGTTCATCAGTGTTTGAAAACACTGATGAGGCCGAGTTTGACGATTTCTCTGCTCTGGTAGTCCTTAATAACAGTCTGCTCATCACGATGATGGAGAACCGCAGTGAAGACCTCGCACCTTTTGGATGGCAAATCAGTCAGGTGGAGGTCAGTCTCTACAGCCATCATCAGTTTGCCGGTATGGTGTGGAACCCCGCTACCAAGCGGAAGGACACGCCCAAGTATGGACTAGGACAATACCAGCTCGTCATCCGCCTCAAGCCTTGCGTCAGCACCGAGGACATTGCTCCCTGCTGCAACAACAAGTCAGGTGAAGGTAAGCCTCTTATTGTCTCCAGCACGTGCTCGGCATTTAGTTCAACTCCATCCGCTCAGCGCCGTTCACGCCACAACTGTCGTGAGATGGATGAGAATGGCGGTGCTGTGGAGGAGCCAGCAATTCCCAAGACTCTCCCTGTCATCCCGTCCAAGCCTCACTGTGTTGATTTCAATCTCCCACTTGCAAAAGAGATAGTTGACTACTTGACTGACTTTACTTTTTCCGAGAACAACTTTGCAACCAACATCCTCTGGGTGGTAGACGGGACTGAATGCGTCACCACGCTGAACGCCTCTCTTGATCACCTTGTTAGGAAGAAGGTCACTGACACCCTGCGCGCGCACAAACTAGAGTGTTGCTTGTCTACAACTCAGAATGAACACGGCAAATTTCTAGTGTCACCGCAGGAGATGAACCTTGTCAAGGACCTCATCGCCGCCTACAGCACGCAGTACCTCACCGTCATCCCCCTCGCCATAAAGATGTTGACAGAGCGTGCACCCACTCTGCTTCGCCGTCTGGGTTGGTCTTTGCGTACGGAGATTAAACTTGCCATCTTTGATGAGAAGCAGTTTCGTGGTTTCAACTACTCGGTAGCAAGTGGAGAGCGCGAGGCACTTTACGGTGCTTCTGGGTTCAAGATCTCCATCCCTCTTGCACCACTCACCACAGAGATCTGGGCTAGGTCTGGTCCCATCTGTTGCAACAGGGAGAAGGGTTATGACTCTCCCCGCATCATGAAGGATGAGATCGTAACTGAGCACACTGCACCCGCACCTGGTACTGCGCCATACCGCGACCGCGCGCTTGTCGGTGCTTCACTTCCTCCCGAGTCGGTGAGCACTGTGGAGAACTTGCGAGACTCAAGGGGACAGCGCTACGTACCATTGTCTCCTAGTGCTCGCAGGACCACTGCACCAGTAGAGGAGGACCGCCATGTCAGGCGCGAGCGCCCTTCTCCACCAACCGGTGGCGGACGCTCTTACGCCGGTGGTGGCGGACGCCCTTCACCACGTGAGGACAACCACCGCTCCCATGCAGGTGGTCGCTCCTACGCTGGTGGTGGTGGACGCACCGCATCATCTGAGGATGAGGACAACGACCATCCTCATACAGGTGGTGGCGGACGCTCCTATGCCGGTAGTGGCGGTCGCTCCTACGCGGGTGGTGGACGCGCTACATCATCTGAGGACAACCACCGTCCTCATGCAGGTGGTGGCGGACGCTCCTATGCTGGTGGTGGCGTCACTGGGCGGCGTTAGAGAGTACGCAACCTTCAAATAATTTAAAGTGTAGAGTTCACATGATAGGGATCGTCTCCTATCTGTCGCAAGACAGACTTCGGGCTCTAAGATAAAGGTGTGCAGTTTAACCACGGCACCTCTTAGAAACTAACCGAATATTCATAACTTCTTTTACACACACACACACACACACACACACACACACACTCTAATTCAAAATCATTTATTTATCCTTTTTTATTAAATGACACATCTTTTTTTTACTAATATTTATCTTATTATACTCTAACAAATTGTTAAGTTTTATTGTAGATGAATCATAATATTCACTATAATAATTTAATATATCATTAAAGTATAATAATATCTTTTCTTTACTAAATACCTCTATTGCAGTACTTTGACATTTTTTTCCTATTTCTTCACAATTTGATGTTTTAATTTTATTAATAATATTATTATTAATATCTATTATATCATCATCATCATTGTATTTAATTTTTAAATAGTGCGTATTTTCTATAAATAAATCATCATAATAATACTTATAATCATTCTTATTATTTTCTAATATAATAACACAACTACCAGTTAATGCAAGATATGGAAATCTACCAGAATATCCTAATCCTTCCATATCTAATAAATATTTATATTTTGAATGATCTTTTAAATCTATAAAAGTACATACGCTGTTATAATCATATATTAAATTATAATAATACTCTATTTCAGATGATTTAATCATACTCATTTTTTCTCGTATTTTTGATGAATTTAAACCTGACCACATTATTTTATTTTCTTTGTTATTCCAATTAATATTTGATTGTAATATTTGATTTTTAGTTATAAAAAAATCAGAAGATTTTGCATCACTCCAATTATATAATGAAAAATTTGGAATAACATTAATATTACAATTTGATGTTTTACTAAAATGAAGAAAAAATAAATTATTATATGGAATATCAGTAACATTAATAATTATTTCAACATCATTAACTTTATAAATTAATAAAGTATCTTGAATCATTTTTATAATTGCATTACATCTTTCTGTATATATTTTACTATTCATTGTAAAATACGCTACATTTTCTTTTATTTTAACATGTAATGATACTATATTTGTTTTTTTCCAATTTAATATATCACCATGCGAATATTTTGATATTTTTTCAAAATGTTTCATAATAATAACTAATAAATTAATATTTATTATTTATCTTAATAATGGAAAACAACTACACATTTTAGAACCCACTTGTTCTGCTATTAATAAATTATCTAATATCTTTGATACATCTGTTACAAATTGATTTGTATCAGGAAGTTTTAATATATTTTCTTTAGCAAGTATAATTAATACTAATTTAATTGCTTTAATATAATCTGACATTGCTAAATTTTTAAGTTCTTTAAAATCTACTGTTTTCAATGAAATTAGTTTTTTTAAGAAACTAATTAATAATGGTACATCATTCATATCAATTTTACCATCTTCTATAATTAAATTAACAATATTTGAAATATCTTTTATAGATCCTTCATTATTTGTTAATATTGTTACTAATTGTTTAATATTATCATCATTAATAAAAGATAAATATTTATCAAGATGTAAGGATGGAACACAAATAACTGGTAAAATAGGAATACTAGAATTAATAATAGTAATAGGATCAGGTGAAACTATTTTTTCTTCTACATCATTTAAAATTATTTTTACATCATTTTGAAAAGTTTTATTATTAGAATTAAGCAGTGTTTCATCACATAATTGAACACTATTTATAATAGTATTATCATTAGATATTGGATCAGAAGATAAAACTGTATTTAAAGTATTTATATCTGACATTTTAATGTATATATATACAAATATATATTTTTCTATAATATAATATGGATAAATATATATTGATTTTATGTATTGTACTTATTATTTTTATTTTCTATGTAAAATTTAGTATTACAAAAAATAATTCAAATAGTGATACATTAACATTAAATACATTATATAAAAATAATAGAACAAATAAAGTATCACATGATGTAAAATCCAACAAAATACAATCTAATATACCACAAATTTTATCTGATATGCAATCTGATATTTTCACTCAAACATCATCTAACAGACAAAATTTATCTGACATACAACTTAGCACTTTTGCTCAAACATCATCTAATACACCACGAATTTTACCAGATATACAATCTGATATTTTCACTCAAACATCATCTAACACACAACCTAATACACAAAAAATTTTATCTGGTATACAACTTAGCACTTTTACTCAAACATCATCTAACATACAATCTAATACTTTTACACCAACCCAATCTAATATACATAATTTAGATAATTCTGATATTATAGAAGAAAGAATTGAAAAATTTAAAAAAATAGAAGAAAATGATACATATCCTATGAATACTCAAATTAGACCAAATGCAAATGTACCGTATAATATAAATACTAACAGAACGTATGACTATAATGAAAAAGGATTATTAACAAAAATAATACCAGAACCAATTCCAGTAAATAATCAAAAGAAAGAAATTAAAAAAGATTATAATCCTCGTATTGAAAATTTTACATCAGTTAATCAATTATTAGTAAAATCTCCATTAATTGAATCAAATTATATTAATCAATTAGATTTTCCTGAAAATACATCAGATGAATTACCTATATTTAATGCAGATACTGTGTCACAAATTTATAATGCTGATAATATTACAAGTTTATATAATAAAATTAATTCAGATATTTACAAAGGATATAAAACAATTCAATTTATATAATATATATGAATATATCTACACAAAGTAAAAAATTAGCAGAAGAAATATGTAAAAGAAAGTTTAATGAATTTGTAGAGGAAGAAAGTAAAAAAAATAATGCAAAGCAAAAAATAGATGTATTTAAATTACAAATACCAATGTGGAAAAAATTAGGAAATACACAATTATCATCATATGAAATAGAAAAAGAACCTCCTATTAAACAGGCATTATATGTTCTTTGTAATGAAAAGATTAAATGGTGTATGAATAAATTATTAACTTACGAATCAGATGATGAATAAATTAATAAAAATTGATAAAAATTATTATTTAAAAGAAACAATATAATATAAATAAAATGAAAGGTATCTATAAAAAAGAGATTACTTCAGATACTATCAAAAAAGATGTATTAACTTACTTTTTTGATAGAATAAATTATTATGAATATAGATATTTAATGATAAAAACAATTGATGATTTAAAAAAGAATGAAAAAAATATAGAATATGTTATACCTCATATTAAGGGTGATCCATACTTTTTGGTATTTGGTATTTTTGATCGTAAAAATGAAACTTATTTAATAGATAAAAAGAAATTAAAATTTAATATGAATCAATGTAATATTGATGAAATAAATATATATTCATGTAATATTAAAAGTATTGCTAAAACATATATTGGTAGTGTATTTGATGGGCGATTTGTAGATAATATATTTTTAATTCAAGATTGTTATTTATTAGACGGAATTAAGATGAATGCATGGAAATTAGATAAAAAAATAAATTATATAGATGAATATATTAGTAAACATATTAAATGTCCATTTTTAAAAATTAGAAAAGTAGATTTAATTAATAATTTACAAGAATTAGATAATACTGTGTCTAAATCATCAGTTGAAATTACTGGTTATATATTTTTACAAGGACGTTCAGGAATTTCATATATTTTTATAGATAATGATAATTTTAAGAAAAATATTAATAAAATAAATGATGAACCATCAAATAATAATAAAATTATTAAACAAGTTAAAAAAATAGATAATACTGAAAATAATATAATATATACAATTAAAAAAGATGCAAAACCAGATGTATATCATATATACGATGAAAATAATACATTAATTCATTTTGCAAGTATACCAGATACTATAACTAGTCAATTATGTTACGATGCATTAAAGAATGTAGATTCTGCTCAATTTAAATGTATTATGTGTCCAAAATGGAATCGTTATAAACCAATTGAATGTGTTTCTTAAAAAATGAAATATTAATTTATTATTTATAAATTAATATATTATAAAAATGCCTAAACGATCAAGAACAAATGAAAAAATAAATCAAGAAATAGATGAGAATATTAATAAAATAAAAAAAATTATTCTTAATGAAAGAGAAATATATGATAAATTTGTTTCTGATACAAAAATGCATAATCTTGTTATTGAAAAGGTTACAGAAAAATTAACAACAGATGTTTTAGAAAAAGATATTGAACATTTTAAAGGAATATTAAGAACTAGATATTCAGAATCTATACTGTTACTTCATGAATGTAGTGATAATATTCGAAGTTTGGAAAAAGAACATTATAAACTTGTGGATAAAATTGCAATTGATAAACAAAAATTAAATAAATAATTATTGATTTATTATAAATTCACCATTTAAAAAAAAATTATACATTGGTTCGAAACCTATCATATTAGTTTTTTTTCATAAATTTGAACAGTATGGATAGAATATTTTTTTGAGGAAAGAACCTAAAATTTATAAGAAATAATCGTGTCATTTAAAATAGTCCTTGCTGTAAAATTAAAATTTTCATATTTAATTAAAAAATAAAATTAATAAACTAATATTATCACCAGATCCTTTTTTAATAGCATGTTCACCTAATTTTTTTGCAATATTTTTTTGGGTATGTGTATGATAATTTTCTAAATATGTTGGTAATGTCATCATTTCTTTCAAAACAAAATCAACTGCATCTTGGCATGTTAATACATCCCATACACCATCACATCCAACAATTATAAATTTACTATTAACATTTATTTTATAAGTAAATATTTCAGGTACATGTGTAACATAGGGTAATACATCTAAATCACCAAATGATCTAGAAACTGCTAAACCATTTATTCTAGGATCATCATTTGCTTCTTTAATAATTTTTCCGCCTAATTTTTCAATTCTAATTTTTTCTTCCCAATGCATAGGTTTATGATCTTTTGTTAGAGGAACTGCTATGAAATATTCATTACATAAAACAGCGCGACAATCTCCTATATTAGTTACTTGAACATTAAATGTATCACCTTTACCTTTTTCTAAATTTAGAATTAATGCAGTTGATCCCATTTGTTTACATTGAGGTACCTCTTTAATTAATTTTGTTTGCATTTTATCAAATACTTTTAATATATATTCGTAATTTTTTGATGAGAATATTGATTCAGTATTATTATAAAAATATTTTGGTAAATGTTCTTTTAAATATTTACTAACTAAAGGACCTCCATGACCATCAAATATTCCAATTATATTTGCATTTCTTTTTTTATCACTTTGTGATGAACTATTATTTAAATTTAAACTATAAAATAAATCATCTTCATTTTTTGGTCTTAAACCCAATAATGATATTGTATGTATATGCATAATAATATATTATAATATAATATATTATATATAAATCTAAAACATAATATGTATCAGTTTATTATTATTTTATTTATATTAAATTCTGATCATTATGGTAATAATTGAAATATATATAATATATAAGAAAAAATGTATAGTATTAATATCTAAAGATGGCCAAAATAGAGAAAACTCTTAACATGAAAAATTTTACAACATTTCCTGTTCAAAGTCATGAATTGCGTAATTTGTATAAAAAACAACAACGTTCAAATTGGGTGCCAGAAGAGATTGATCTTTCTGGAGATATGAGAGATTGGGTCAAATTAAATGAGAAAGAACAATTTTTTATTAAAAATATCCTAGCATTTTTTGCAGGTTCAGATGGAATTGTAAATTGGAATATATCTGAAAGATTTAAAGAAGATGCAAAAGTAATTTCTGATCGTTTTAAAGAAGCGTCATATTTATATAATTTTCAAGCAATGATAGAAGACGTACATGGTGAGACCTATTCTCTTTTAATCGATACATTGATTCCTGATCGTGAAGAACAAAATCATTTATTCAATGCAATAGAAACAATTCCATGTGTAAAGAAAAAAGCAGATTGGGCAATGAAATGGATTATGGATACTAAATCATCTTTTGCTCAACGTTTGGTTGCATTTGCTATTGTTGAAGGAATCTTTTTTAGTGGATCATTTTGTGCAATATATTGGATTAAGAAGCGCGGTCTTTTACCAGGATTAACATCAGCAAATGAATTTATTGCACGTGATGAAGGAATGCATACTGAAACTGCGTGTGTATTATATAAATTATTAAATGAACATATTGATCAAAATATAATTTTTGACATGTTAAAAGAAGCGATTGATATCGAAAAAGAATTTATTACAGAATCATTACCATGTGATTTGATTGGAATGAATTCTCCAACAATGATTCAATATATTGAATTTGTTGCAGATAATTTGTTGATAAATTTAGGATATGAAAAATTATATAATGCAGGATTTCCATCAACATTCTCATTTATGGATGCAATTTCGATCCAAGGTAAAACAAACTTTTTTGAGAAACGACCCACCGAGTATCAAAAAGCAAATATTGGAAGTGTTGAATTAGTGGATGATTTTTAAATAAAACTTTACTATATTAACTTTTAATTTTCTAATCTTTAATATATGGGAGACTATTTTAATAATATAAATCGTCCAAATTTAGTAGATCATTCATTATTACAAAAAATAAATCAAATTTATCAAATGAAACCTCAATCACAACCAGTTGGTCCTACTTTTGTTCAAAAAGCGGGTAGTGCTATTCTAAAATTAATTTTTGATAATTTATTTATGAGTATTATTATAATTAGTCTAATTTTATTTCTTATATGGTGTTACATAGAGAAAAAAAGACAAACTGCAATTGAAGAAAAATATTTTCAAAAATTATATTTAAAATCATTAAAATCAAATGATAATGAATATTTTTCAAAAGAATTTGAACCAGTTGATTTAACAGATTTATTTGATGAAATTAATAAAGATATGGAAACACCATTAAATATTGAAGAAAATCAACAAAATACTAGAGAAGAGAAAAAAGAAAATATAAAAGATACTAAATTAGAAAAAGAATTAGAAGTTAAAAAATTTACAAATCCATTACCAGCATTACCTTCAAGAAATGATTTAATAAATGGAATAAAAGGTAGTGAATCTAATAGATATATGAGTGTGAATGACTTTAATCCAACTAATTCATATATGTTGTTATAGATTTTAATATTAAATAATTAGCATAAAATAATAATTATTATTATTTTATGAGAATATATAATTATGATTTTTATTGGATAATACTTTATGAATTTTTTAAAACAACACAACCAATATGGTCAATATATTTATTATATGCATGTAATATTACATTGAATCTATTTAAAAAATGGTATTTTATTCCAATGAATAATAATATAAATTTACAAGATGTAATAATTATTTATAAAAATTCTATTATTTTTTCTAATCGAATAAACTTAAATTATTATCATATCAAATTTATTGACAATAATCGATATATTCATATCATTGGTAATGAAAGATATCAAATGATATATTCATTTATATATTCATTTAATTATTTGATAAAAGATAAAAATAGATATGTATCAAATAATCGTAATATTCAAATATATTTAAAACCAATTATTAAATATGCACAAGAAGAATGCTATATTTGTTTTTCAGAACCAGGTTCTTTAATTGGTATATGTGGACATCAAAATATATGTATTGGTTGTCAGTCTACAATCAATAAGTGTCCAATATGTAATAATAATCATTTGTTAATTAAAGAAGATATAATTAGAATAAATTAAGGATATTTAGTTTTTTGATATAAAAAATATGGTATAATATATAATGACCCAATTAATAAAGTACTAGTAACATGCACTGGTTTATCTTTTAAATACATTGCAATTAATGCAGAAAAAAGCATCATAGATGAATCCACTATTATTATTTTTGCTCCATTTTCATCTGCATATCTTTTATAGACATCAATTACTTGATTATTTCCAGTAGGATATGGTGAAATTACAAATTGATACAATAATACATCATGAATAATTTGTATAATTAATAGAACACCAAGAAAAAGCAAAGGAGAAAATTCTAAATTAAAAAAAGTAAATGAATATCGTGCAATTATAAATCCAATAACAATAATTAAAACATCTAATATTACTGCGGTTATTCCAAATCTATTATACCATTCATTTATTACTTTACCAAAAAACGGAGTATCACGTGCAATTAAGATATAAATCATATCTACGATAAGAACGCCTGTAAAAATATAGAGTAAATCTATATTATTATTAATATTAGATATATCACCAAACATATTATTTATAAAATAAGATTACAATTTTTTATTGTAAAAATTTGAATAATTATCCTTATAAATAAATATAAGTATAATTAATAAAAATGGATAAGCAAATAAAAAAATACAAAGAAGACCCTTTATCTTTTATTGAAAATGCTACCACTGATCAATTATCTAAAATAATATTACATGCATCTAAAAAATATTATAATGATTCACCCGTACTAACAGATGATGAATTTGATTTTTTACGCGATGAAGTAGAAAAAAGAGATCCTAAACATCCTGTACTATCTAAAATTGGTGCACCATTACCTAAAGTTACTGAAATTAAAAAAGTAAATTTACCATTTCATATGGGTAGTATGGATAAATTTAAATTATCAGATACAAAAAAATTTACAACGTGGTTAACTAATCATAAAGGACCTTATACCATCTCCGATAAATTAGATGGTGTATCCGCACTTTATTATTGGCATGAAAATAAAGCGCATTTATATAAAAGAGGTGATGAACAAATTGGATCTGATATTAGTTTTTTAATTCCTTATATTCCTAGTTTAAATAAATTAAAAGAATTCAAAGAAAAAACACTTGCAATTCGTGGTGAATTAATTATTTCTTTGGATAATTATGATGCATTTACTGGTGATAAAACAAATCATAAAGATACAACAAAAACCCCGTCTAAAGACGGGCCTTCGTCTAACCCACGTTCTACGGTTGCTGGTTTAACCAATAAAAAAACAATTGATCCAAATATTACCAAATTAATTGATTTTGTAGCGTATGAAAAGATTACACCACGTGAAATACATACAGATCAATTAAAAACAATTGACAAGTATGGTTTTATTACGGTACATCATAGTTTACAAAAAACAATTACATTTGAGAAACTGATTGAACTGTTACAAGATCGTAAAAAATCAGGTAAATATGAATGTGATGGTATTATCATTACAGATAATAATTTACATAACATTAATAAAACAAAAAATCCAGAGTATGCATTTGCATTCAAGGAATTACCAGAAAAGAATACAGCGGAATGTAAAGTTATTGAAATAGAATGGAATGTATCTAAAGATGGATATATTAAACCAACAGTATTAATAGAACCAGTACAATTATCAGGTGTTACAATTAAACGTGCTACTGGATTTAATGCTAAATTTATTAAAGATAATAAGATTGGTCCAGGAAGTATAATTCAAATAGTTCGTGCAGGTGATGTAATACCTCATATAGAAAAAGTTATTAAAGCAACAGGAGAGAGTATGCCTAATTTTCCATATGTATGGAATGAGACAGATGTTGATATAATTTTAGATGAAAATAAGAATAAAAATAAAGATATTACACGAGAGCATAAAGTAAGTGAATTAACATATTTTGTTACGCATATGAATATGAAATTTTTAAATGAGCAAACCGTTGGTAAATTATATGATGCAGGATTTGATAGTATTATAAAAATTTTAAGTGTTACTAAACAAGAGTTATTAACATTGGATAACTTTAAAGAAACTATGGCAAATAAAATATATGAAACAATTCAAAATAGTATTAAAGATATTGATATTTTAATATTTGCACATGCATCTAATATTTTTGGACATAATTTTGGTTCTAGACGATTAAAGAAAATATTTGAAATTTATCCAAAGGTAATTACTTGGATAAAAAACAAAACAAAACAAGAGATTGTTGACGCTATTAAAGAAATAGAAGGTTTTGAAGAAACCTTGAGTAGTCAATTTGCAGAAAATATAGTTGAATTTGAGAAACTTATAAATAAATTACCATCAAATATCAAAAGTAAAGTTCAAGAATATAAGAATACTGTTGAAATTGTAGAAGATAAAAAGATATCTGGAAAAATATTTGTCTTTAGTGATTTTAGAAATAAAGAATGGGAAGCATATATTGAAACTCATGGTGGTAAAATAAGTAGTAGTATATCAAGTAAAACAGATTATCTAGTTACTACCAAAGATGCTATTGATGCAGGAACTAATAGTAAAGTTAAAAAAGCGTCAGAATTAAAAGTAGAGATTGTAAACAAAGATAATTTTGCTAAGAAATTTATGTAAATTTGATATTAATAATTTAATATGTATTATAAATATATAGAAATTATGAATATTTATTTAATAATAATAATAATAATTATTATTATTGGTATTGGATTATCTATGAGTAATTCACCATCTCCTATAAATCCTTTAACACCATCAAGTCCACTAACACCATCAAGTCCACTAACACCATCAAGTCCACTAACACCATCAAATATATCATTACCTTATCCTGTTCCAGATATTGAAATATTTGATGATACAAATTATCCATCTAATATTATTACAAAAAATAATGATGGATATACAAACATTATTCCAAATGTAAAAGTATGTTGTGGAAGAAATATTTCTTTAATTATTGATAAAGATAATATTGGTACTGATTTAGATTTTACATTATCAAATGGAACAATATCAAAACCGATATTTTCTATACAATCAACAAATAAAGATAAATATTATTATGCTATGGCGATATTAGTAGATAATTTAGATAAATTAATTGATCAATTTCAAACAACAGTAGGAAGAATTCCTACTCCAAATCCATATAGAAATAGACCTATACGTATTGAAATTGCATATATTAGTGCAGGTGGATTAGCATCACATGGTGTATCTGGAATGGCATGTGGACCTGCATTTTTACGAAATTTTTATGATTCATGTATTGCATATTTAGAAGATAATACTCAATTACCACAATTTGAACATATATTTACATATGAATTATGCAGAAATTATACATTTCCTGATCAATTTACACCATTATTTGATTATAGATTATATAATTTATCAGATAGAAATAGTAATACCAAAACATTAGCATTACTTGATTGGGGTTGGGTAAATCAAGGATTCATAAATGTAATGGGAGGGTTATTAACAAAAAATATTCAACCAAGTGTAAATTTTAATTATTATGGATATGACGCGGAAGGATTTTGGAAATCTATGGAGAACATTTAGATACATATATAGAAGGATATAATAATGGAATTTATACATGGGATAATACATTTATGTTTAATAGACTGATTTGGACAAAAAATAAAGATAGTCCAGATGGTTCTGAAAGTTTAGATAATTTATATTCCGGTTTATTAATTAGATTATGGAAAAATAATGGAAATGGTAATTTTTTAAAAAGATTTTACAAAGCAATTAAATTAATGAGTAATAGAAATGCAAATTATTTTTTAAATGTAGCGGATAAATTAACATATATTGATAATTTATCAACAAATACATCAAATGTAAAATTAAATGCACAAACCGCTGTTGAAAATTTTTACATTGCATCAAGTTATGGTGCAAATAAAGATTTATATGATTATTTTATAGGTACATTACATAAAAATATACGTCAAGAAGCACGGTCTTATGCAATTAATTTAATTGTAAATAATCCATAATATCTAAATTATGTTATTTGATGCAACAAAATTTATTAAAATTGATATATTTTTTTTATAAATCATATATAAAAATTATTAAATGCCTTCTAATACTCATATTTTAATATTAACTCTTAATTATTTATTAATTCAAAATAATATAAGAAGTGGTTATTTGATTGAGAATCATGATATTATAGAATCTACATTATATAATATAAATAATGCATTTCCTAATTTACATCAAAGAAGAACAAATTACGGTATAATTGTCTCAAAAGAATTACTTAATAGTGATTATGATAATGAAGATGATATTGATCATAATTATAAATTAGGTAAGTTACTAGGTTATCCTACTGTTGATCAATATCCAATTAGTAAAAAAGATAAAGCGAGTGGATATTATGTATATCATTTAAGAGTAAAATTAATTAAAAAGACGGTAATAACTCTTTTTAGTTTTGTTGCGAAAGATATATTAAATGAGACAAAAATAGAAAAATTATTAAATCAAATTAAAGTAACATTATATAATAGTGAATATTCAAAATATATTAAAAATATATATTTTGAACGATTAAAAAAACAATTAACTAATAATCATCCTGAAAAAATAATAGAACAAATATTTCTTTATTAATTGTCTATTGTTTTATCTAATTTCTTTTTATTTTTAGTAATCATATCGGATGCATTATAAAGTTTATTTTTTATTTTCTTTTTCATATGTTCTTTACTTTGATTAGTATCAATTTCATCTTTTGTTGATTCTAATTTAATTTTTAATTTATCTTCTACTTCCAAGTCTTTCATTAAAGTAGAAACGTGTTTTTTATCAACATGCATAATATTAGATAATATTTCATCTTGTGGTTTTGCGATCCATTTATCATTGACTAATACTTTTCCTGTATCTGATCTTAGATTAGAAATTAAGAAATTTTGGAATTCAGGATATTTTTCATTGCAATGTATTATTTCAGCAGCAACTAAAGGATAATAAGTGCCACTGGTGCATATTTTGATTATATCTTCTTTAGATAATCTTGAAAGATCTTCTTTACCGGCATTATAAATATTGATAACGTTATTGGTAGTATTATTATTATTACTATTTTCAGTTACTGTAATATTTTTACTAGTATCTGTAACATGAGATAACTCATCAATCTGTTTTTGCTGTTCTTGTATTTTTTGTTGCTGTTCTTCAAATTTTCGTTCAAACATCTTTTTTAATTCTTCTATTTGTGATTGTGTAACCTCATCTATAATTAGTTTTTGTTTACATAATATCATATGAACTTTTAAATTATGTTTATTAGAATATAACTTATTACAATAAGTACATTCATTATTTATATTAGTATCTTTGATGCATGAATTTATTCTCATTAAATGTGATGCATATGCTGTTTTTCTTGTAAATTTTTTTTTACATTTTTCACAGTTATAATTGGACATATAGATATTTATATATTAGAAAACCAAAAAATATTGGCAATTTTAATGAATAACTAGTTTTTCATTAATTTAATAATGAAAATTTGTACACTAATTATGGTCATATTGTATATCTCTTTTTATAATTCCTTATTGTTATTATTATTATTATTATTATTATTATTATTATTTTTTTTAGAGAGAGAGAGACAAAGAAAATACAAAAAGTATTTTCAAAAAATAGAAACTATAAATAGAAAAGTTATGTTAAAAAAAAAGT
>Ga0114973_10000467_pt1 | contig 30548 bp, 47 predicted proteins | sample M_140807_MF_Meta_FD_87025 | JGI IMG/M metagenome (GOLD analysis project Ga0114973, IMG submission 87025) | Freshwater microbial communities from Lake Montjoie, Canada to study carbon cycling - M_140807_MF_MetaG | ecosystem: Environmental > Aquatic > Freshwater > Lake | place: Lake Montjoie... | reverse complement strand
GGGCTTGCTGGGGCTGGGCCTGCTGGGGCTGGGCCTGCTGGGGCTGGGCCTGAGCCTGAGCTTGTTGCTGCAATAGATCTGCTGCGTGCTGTTGCAATGGGTCTTCTGCTTGTGGCTCTGGCAATGGCTCAGCTTGTGGTGCTTCTGTTGTAGCCCTAGTCATAAATTCTTGCGGGTCATGGTCATTAGATTGAAAAATGGTCTGGGCTAGATTAAGAGCAGCCATCTGACTATTTCTTACAGCTTTAGGATTATTAAGAACAGATTTTAGAGTACTATTAACCTCCTGAGCTGTTCTTGGCGACTCAGGGCCTTGTTTCAGATAAAGAGCTGCCAAAAATTCAGGACTGACCTGGAAATCCGAATTCTTTAAAGTCTCGACCATCTTTGATAAGCTGCCTAAATTTCTTACGGACTTATATGCATCTCTTTGCTTGCTAAAGAAAGCTTCGTCGATTTGATTATCGTAGATATTTCTGATCTTCATATTAGGAGTAAGTCCATGGCAGACAGTTGGATGTTAATCAGCTACGGTAATTTTGAAAAAACTAAAAAACTATTTAGCTATGACAGGTTTGGAATCCATACCCTGCCAATATTCGAAGATGCCATGATCGCTGGCGAATTTATGAAAAATTTGTCTGAGCTATACAGCAAGGAAAAGAAGTTCACGCTGAACTACTGCGAAAGTAAGAAGAAACTCATCGACATCATAGACCTCATAACCATAGTGACATACGACCTAGTCCAAATAATAATAGACCCATCTTCTGCGAACGAAAGTACGCCAGAAAGATTTTCTATCGGAGAGAAAGTCTATAAGATCCAAGACTTCAAGGAATTACTTCTTCAAAAGTCTTGAAATCATCAGAGCACTCAAAATAAGACATCTTCCTTGGCTGCTGGCCACTTTCCGTTCGCTGTTGAAAAGAAATGGCTGTTTTCGAACCATCTAACTTTGATGGTTTGATAAAAAGATGTATAGGAAATGGCAAATCCGTTCCTGTGTTGGATAATTGACGGATACGAGCCATATGAGTCAAGCCCCACAAAATGCAAGTAATTCTTAGAACCAGTAAAGACACCGACGGAAAGGTCTTTACGTCTTATCCCAGTGGTATTGTTGTAAACGTACAGAAGACAATTCATATAATAAAGAACAGCAATGCTGCTATTATTATTAGGAATACTTGTGTTGCTGGACACATTACCAGCATGTAGTTTACTGTACAGATTACTAGATTTAAAATTTCGTGTTAAAGCATTGATCTCACCATCATACCAAATAGCTGGCTGGATCTCGCAAGATCCGAAACGCTTGGATTCAGAGTAGTCAAAACCATTGCCAGTGTACAGAACACATTCTCCAGAAAACTCATCATACAGCGGCAAAATCGTCTTCCCGTCATGTGTTATTGGTGAGCACCTGCCAAGAAGATGAAGCTGACTATCTGCGATTTTAACCGGTTCAGAGCATTTTAGAGAGTCAGTATCTTCTATCTTTCTGACGAATAGATCACAGAAAGCCCATTTCATAACAGGTCTGGTAATGAACGGATGGGCCACGAACTTAGAGTACAAGATATAACAGTCACCAAGCGAATCTTTATACAATACTGGATTACCAGTTCCATCTTCGAATTCGATGCTGGCTTTGTCATTTGTTAAAATTACTCTTTGATTGTCTGAGCATTCATATTCACATGTATAGAAGGCGACTAGAAGTTTATCATCTATCGAAAGCAATGTTGAGCAATGATTAAATACTTCACAGCTGTATAAGCTTGTGGTTTCACCTAAAATATACTTTAGAGATTTTCTCATAGGATTGAACCATGGCTATTGATGTCAAAGCTTTAAGCAGTTGGGTTAGGCAATTAAGGCATAGAGCCAAAAAGCACAATTTATATAACGATTTAACCATCCAAGAGATACAAACTGTCATAATAGAATATAAGAATATGTGTTGTCTGTGTCAAAATGTTTCTGAAGTATTAGATATGGCGTACCCACTACGTAATGGTGCTCCTAATGTCCAAGCGAATGTCTTGCCACTGTGCAAACAATGTAAAAAGACTAAAGGTAATGATGATTTGACTGCAATGTACACTTCTGGTGTTATAGATAGGGATAAATTTTTAACTATTATAAAGTCTTGTTTTGGTTTTCATCATGGCGATGTATTAAGGATACATGTGCGTACTTTGAGTGGTCATATTGACGATTGATTGGATCATTTGCCATATAGTCAAGGAGGAAAACCATGAGTAATACAGGTGGTCGTGCGATATACGGTGTGAATGATGATATCCGGATTTTAGAGCTAGATGGCTCTGTAAGTCGAGATGTATACGTTGTAGATCAAGACCGTTCCGATAGGAAGGGACATCTACGATTAATACATAAGAATTCCGGACTTGCAAAGAAAGTCCATCACCGAAGGATTCTCACTAATTATGACGATGACATGGCGGTCGTGCTTGAGAATGGAAATAAATTCTATGCCTTGTGCCCGAAATGCGGCAAAACCGAAGAAATACTGCCAACACGAGATGACATAACATGCCCACAATGTGGACAGTTCTCATTGTACTGGTTGAGCACCAAGCCCGATTTGGGAGTCTACCAGACAAAAACCCTGAACGAAAGAAAGCCGAAGAAAGAAATGGCTAAAAATAATAAAGTAGACATAACACAGTTACTGACATTAGAAGAATGTGAATTATGGTCGAAAACAGTAGCGTTCGATCATGAGAGAATAGACGCTAGAGCGTTCGTTCTCATTTACACGGCTGAGAATACAAGAAAGTACTGTTTTAACACTTATGATGGTATGCTTGGTAAAAAATCGAAACTATACATAGAGGAATTCATATCAAACGCCAGCATAGATGGTATTAGTCACGTGCCTTGGTTTAGTATTTCAGAAATTGAGGCAGTCAGAAAGAAGCTAGCGAAGTCTGGGTACGCCATACACAAGGAGGTATAGATGTTAGTGCTTGCAAGAAAATTGAACCAGAAGATCATCATAGACGACCACACTGTAGTAACTATAGTGAAGATCGGGAAGGATTATGTTCGTCTCGGCATCGAGGCACCTGATCAAGTAAAAATATTCAGAGAAGAGATATATCCTTCTGAGGCAAATGATGGCGGAAAACCAAGCAGCGCATAACTTATATGTTTTGCGTAAAATGATAAGAGCACTGCAAGAACCGGCCAGAACTGCCATCTTTGAACAGATAGAGCTAATGATTGATTCCATAGCAGACCAAGAACGAACATTCCATGCTAAAATATCGTCAGATATGCACGACATACAAGTTCTTTTGTCTGCTATGCAATTTGATCTAGAGTCCACTAAAAAAGAACGTGACAAATATAGAGCCATGCTAGGAGAATAATCATGGATCTGCGTGATAAAAAAGTGCTGATTACAGGCGGAAAAGGTTTTTTAGGTACTCACGTTGCAGATGAAATAAAGCGACTTGGGTTACACATCGAAGACCTCGACCAAAACATTGTTAACGCAGCAAAACCAGGCACAGCGTACGTTTTTAAGTCTGAGACAGCAGACCTCACCAGCATCGAACAGACATACTGGCTATTTAAAAAAATAAGACCAGATGTGGTCATCCACCTAGCAGCAATGGTAGGCGGCATCAAAGCAAATAGCAAAGCCCCAGGAACATTCTTCTACAAGAATATGACCATGGGTATGAATGTCATAGAGGCATGCAGAATCTACAAGACCAGTAAACTAGCCATAATAGGGACAGTCTGCAGCTATCCCAAATGGACACCAACGCCGTTCAAAGAGATAGACCTATGGAATGGCTACCCAGAAGAAACGAACGCACCATACGGAATAGCCAAAAAAGCTCTGTTTGTACAAGCCGACGCATATAAGAAAGAATACGGCATGGACTCCATATGTCTGCTACCCGTAAACCTGTATGGTCCCCACGACAACTTCGACCTGGAAACATCACACGTCATACCAGCACTCATCAAAAAAATGTATGATGCTAAAAAATATGACATGCCGAAAATGGAATGCTGGGGTTCAGGATCAGCATCAAGAGAATTCATCTATGTGAAAGATGCGGCAGCAGCCATTGTGAAAGCAGTGACATTCTACAACAAAACCGAGCCAGTCAACATAGGGACAGGACAAGAAATCACCATTGTTGACCTAGCGAACAAAATAAAAGAATATACTCGCTATAGAGGCGAGATAGTATGGAGAAATGACGACATAGATGGACAAAAAAGACGCTGCCTCGACACCACCAAAGCCGCCGAAGAGTTCGGTTTTACAGCCAGAACAACCCTCGACGAAGGACTCAAAGAAACCATTAAATGGTATGACCAAAACAATTAACATAGAGATAAGCCCAGGCGAGCTAATCGACAGATACTCAATCGTGCTAATCAAACGAGAAATGATTTGGGACGAGAATAAGCAAAATAGCATCCAAATAGAATTAACCAGATTAAAAACAACATTTGAAGCACTTAACATATCAGACCGCGACATTCACCTTATAAACCTATATAAGGTGAACAGAGCCATATGGGACAAAGAAGAAGACATAAGAGAGATACACAGAAACTCAGCCATAGAATCCATATGGTGGTCGAATAAAAATAAGCGAATAAGAGCTGGAGAGATAGGTATAGCAATAGCTATACTTAACGACCAAAGGTGTTCTTTAAAACGAGAGATCAACAGAAGTTGCGGATACGCAGTCTTAGAAGAAAAAAGCCACATGACGACGGAAAACGAATGACACAAAACTTCAAACAAACAGTAAACAGCGGGCAACCGTTTAAACTAAAGACAATCCACATGACAACAATGTCGATATATTACCTTAAATATGACGGAACAGACTATACACTAGAGAGCGAAAATGACAAATTAAGCGTAGAACGTATTAAATTCATATCAGACGAAAACGTCTCATTACACCTGAGTAACGGTAGAGAAGATACCTTCATCATAATAGGGGCTTGAAATGGGCAAACTGGTACAGCCAAAAGTCTACCACGTTGGGTACACGGAAGTAGATACAGATACCATACTAGAATATCTTAAAGACAGCGGGAATCTAGACTTCTATGAAAGCATCAAAGAAGCCAAAGCGATTGGAATAAGTAACGCAGAAGTACTCTGCAGCCTCTACGCTAAGCTCTGTTATAAAAGCCTTACATTAGGGCAAAACCAAAACATAACAAGAGTGAGAGACATAAAAGACAACCTCATAGGTTGTTTTCAAACAGGTCACGGAAGCATATTCGAGCACATAAACTTTAATTTTATAATCACAGATTGTAGCAGAATATTCACACACGAATTGATAAGACATAGGCCAGGTATGGCTTATTCACAAAATAGCGGGCGATATATTAGAATAGACCAAATTGATATAGTATTTGATCCAATCTTAGAGCCAGTCAAAGACGACGTAGAAGAAATAATCGAATATCTAGAAAACAAGTACAAAGTAATGGAGCAAAAGCTAGACTTGAATAATATCAAGGACTTTGCTACAAAGAAAGAAATGACATCCGCATTACGTAGACTTGCGCCTAATGGTCAATCTAACGAAATAGGGGTCACAGCTAACCTCAGATCTCTCCGCCATATTATCATGCTTAGGACCAGCAGGCACGCTGAATGGGAGATAAGAGTAATATTCGAACAGATCTATAACATAATGAAGAGCAAATACCCGCTGATGTTTTCAGACGCGAAAGAAGAGATCGTTAAGGGAATCATAGAAGTCACCGGAATGAGGATGCAGCCTTATGAAAATAGTATTTGAACGCCTACCTAGAAACAACAACCCAATACCGAGCTACGCGACGCAAGGGAGCGCAGCTTTTGATCTAAGCACATGCCTTAGAAGATCCTGCAGACAATTTCTGGCAGGAAGGGGTACTATCAATTTTAGATGTACTACAGACGGCGGAAGGCGTGATAGCGATGAAGAAGGCAACTTAAGGGAGATAGGTAACTGTGATACTCCGGTGTTAAGGATTAACCCAGGTGAAATAATTCTAATACCGACTGGATTCAAGACCTCTTTCGTAAACGCCGTATTGAAGATATTTGTGAGATCTTCAATCAGCTTAGATGGTCTTCAGCTAGCCAATAATGTTGGTATCATAGATTCAGACTATAGGGGTGAATTGTTTTTAGCATTTAAGAATACCACTGATAAAGTGAAAAACATACCTGATAACTACAGGATGGCACAAGGTATTCTTGAACCGCTTGAACAGTGCATCATAGAAGAAGGTACCGTCGACATTACTGTCAGAGGTACTGGTGGATTTGGTTCCACTAACGAATAAATATTCCGAGCGCAAACAGCCAGAAAGCTTGTTTGCGCTAATTACGATTCAATGAACGCTCATCTTGATTAAGACTAAATATACAATGTCTAGGATAACTCACTGCGTTATTTTAAGATTGATAAACCATTATGGACAGTAAAATAATCGAACTCAAAAAATGTCTAAACCACGCTATAGGACATATTGAACATAATTTTTACAACTTCGCTATAGATGGCCTGAAAGACGCTTTGCTAAAAATCGACGCTCTACAAGAAAAAAGAGAGCGTAACGTTATTTCAGAAGAATACTATACGGCAATAATAGCAATCATAACAGAAAAATATGGATCAGACGGTCTAGAGGCTTTTTGCCTTGGTACATTCCTGATATCTAAGGGACGGGGAGGTAAGCATGACTTATCAAGCGAAGTAAAAAAGCTGCTCTGTTCGCGACCAGAAGATGAAAACACAAACACAGGACACTAACGTGGCAAGAAAAAGAAGCGTAAAGCCAACAGCCAGAGTAGCAAGATCAACCCGGACACAGCAACAGCCAAAACCAATATTTAAAACAGTTAAACCAAAAACAGTAGGTCAAGCAGCATATTTTAAAGCATTAAAAGAGAGCGTAGTAACGTTCGGTGTAGGCCCAGCAGGCTCAGGCAAAACATATCTAGCAGTTGCACAAGCAGCTGAATCGCTCTTTAAAGGCGAAACCAAGAAGATAATACTAGTAAGACCAGCCGTAGAAGCTGGCGAGCATTTAGGATTCTTGCCAGGCGACATGGCAGAAAAAATCAACCCATACCTAAGACCACTGTTAGACGCATTAAACGATATTATAGATCCCAAAGTGATCCAAGAGATGATGGCGTCAGATATAATAGAAATTGCACCGCTCGCTTTCATGCGTGGTAGAACATTAAACGATGCGACTATCATACTTGACGAGGCACAAAACGCAACCAAAGAACAGATCAAAATGTTCTTAACTAGAATTGGCCAAAATTCTAGGGTAATCGTGACGGGAGACCCTACCCAAAATGATCTCCCATTCGATAAGCAGAGCGGATTAATAGACGCAATGCAAAGGACATCGCACATCAAAGGCATAAGCATAATTAAACTTGAAAAGACAGATATCGTCCGGCATCCAATAGTCCAAGAAATCGTCGAAGCCTATTACTGATGCTAACGATATGCTCATTCGAAGCAAACAGTTATCAATTATGGCAAGTGGAGCTGCTCTATAAAACATTCATGCTTAACCAAAGCGGAAATTTTATGGGAGTAGCTCATCACGACGGGAACGACATACAAGCACACTGCTTTCCCGTATACTGGACAAAAAACAACTATAAGTATTTCAACCAGGATAATTATTCACCATATAATAAAATAGCAGGCATCAAAGAATTTTTGTTGGATGTCCCAGGCCCACCAAATGAATCAATAATGTTAATAGACCCAGACTGCATAATACTGAAAGACATAAACATATTACTGAAACCAAGAACGTTATTAACAAATTATTATTCATACATGAATATTAATGACACCATTAAAAACCATATAGATGGTATATCAGACGTAGAAGATTTTCCAGCTGTTGGAATACCATATATCATGAGAAGAATAGATTTACTAACAATAATCGACAGATGGTTTGAATTATGTGTGAAAATACGAGAAAGGTCAAAGGACTGGATAGTAGAAATGTGGGCATTCAGCATAGCGATACAAGAATCAGAAATTAAAGTGATAACGGAAGACTATGTAGGTTTTTCAAATTCAGATAGCAATCCGCCTCATATAATTCACTATTGCAATGAGATACAGAACTTATATGACAAAAACATATGGTCAAAAAGATATTTTGTAAGAGGTGGGTATCCAGATCCAAAAGAAGCTAAAACCCACTGTGGGAGAATAATGCTAGAGACCTTACACCTACTAATGAAATAATCAAGGCTTGCGCCAATTACCATTCTCATCCATATAACCAGACTTGCTCCAATATAGATGACCGAACAAGAGCCCAAAGCCAAAAGGAAGCCAAGTGTGGCTCATACTAAATTGCCATAAAAATAAGCCGATCAAACTTTGAGAGAAAACCATCGCAGCGACAGTCTGAATGATGATTAATAATACTAATACCTGGAATACTATCTTCACATATGGTGTGAGCCTATTCTTATCAAGGTAAAAATGGCCCATAACAGTCCCAAGCAGTGCTGGCAAAAGCGGGACTCTCGCAGATTGCTCCCAGATGTACAGGCTTACAGTTTGTCCATTAACGAGGTAGACATATAAGTCATATAGTCCTAATAGTGATATGAAAGCGATCACCACGAACGGTGTGAATTGTTGATATTTCATATAATGTCATCCCGTTCGGTTGCATTGGGGAATTAGAAGGCATACCCGTTATCAGTTATGATCTGGACCGCTACGGGGCTTATCAGCTTGTGCTTGCCGTACGGCGACCCATTTCTTGACCTTACATACTCTTTGTTATTAAGGCCAAGTGTCTCCATAATTCCTATAAATTCTTTATTCTTTAACCTTAACATCATAGCCGCCTCGGTTAAGGTATACCAAACATTGTAGCCACGCGATGGTGCCTCACGTTCTACTGTATGCTTGGGTGTTTCATATGATTTAAATCCTTCGACAAGTAATTTAGCTGCATTTTCTTCGAAATACTTTACTGTTCCAATTTGGATATATTGGACGTTCTGGTATTGCGATATCAATCCACGCAGTGTGGTAGTCTTGATATCTAGTCTTCCAGCCAGAGTGGCTACCGTATAGTAACCATCTGGTGGGCCTGTTTCTTTAGATTCTAAGAAAGTTTCTATAAAATCTTCACTGATGTACGAGGAGATCCGGCTGCTTGATAATTTAACACAAATTGATTCATCGTCTTTAATCTCTCTCGCTGCAATAATCTGATGTACGCGCTGTCTGGAAACGCATAACCGCAACGCCGATTCTGCAGCACTGATAAAACCCACACTACGCATATAATCATCCAGAATCTGCTTGTGTCGTATCGACTTTGGCACATGCGGCACGCCATCAATGTGCCTAACTTCTGTGCGAAGTCCAATAAATTTCATAAAATCTGGGGTAATAAACTTATCATCTAAAAAATCAGATATTGGCTGTAATTTTAAAACCTTCTTATAGCTTTTTTTATCGCGAGCTACTTCATGGTATTTTTCAAGTATCTCATTTGCTAGCTCTGGAGAAAACATGACTCTATAAAATCGTCGTTTTTTGCTACCTATTTTTAGAGCACGGTCATAGAAACCGTATTTGTAGATGAATGCGTATAATGTAGGGCTAACGATGTCTAGCTTTTTACAGAGCTGTGAAGCACTCAAGAAGTCATTAGGGATGACGTAATTAGACGATTTAAGTCGATCCATGCCTTCTTGGCTTATAAAGATCTTGCGTCTTTTGCTGTTTGGAGCGTACTGTTGCCTGGTGTATAGTGCGTCTGGCAGCTCTATTACATTATTGAGAACTGTGCTTATGGTACAGGATAGTATCTTAGCAGCTTGTTTTATCGTATAATAATCAGTTGGGGCTTCATACTCTGCGTTTTCATTTTTCATTTTGATTGTCGAGAATATCTGACTGTATTTGTTTAGGATCATTCTGCTCTTCATAAGTACCCTCTGTTATATTCGCGGCTATAGTATCTGGATCGCCTGAGGTATTATGGCATATTTCGCCATTGTTCTCAATATACGGACAATGCCTGCACCCGCAGGCACAGCAATATCCTCTGCTGATCAAATACTCACTAGTGAATACTCGGCACCCATTTTCATAATAAAAATCAGTCATTATAAGCACCGCTCATTACATTGTCCAAATGCAACGCATAGACCAAGTCAACAAGACCTGGAGGCAGATCAGACACGTCAAAAGACGATAGACTTTTATATCCTTTTGTTGGAGGTATAACTGTATAAGCGTTTCGAATGTTTATGAATATACCGAGCTGATCATTTAGACACTTCAGCCTTAACTGATCATAAGGCAGGTCATCAAATCTATTCGGATAGTTGAAGAGCAGGTGCTCTGAATTCTTCCCTTTGTAATAGACTGTGTTAAGATCATAAATTTTTATAATATTTCTTAATTGGTTCATGCCAGCTTTTGTCACAGCCCGCATCTCAATTAAGCTCTTGCCTATAGGCAAGGCTAGTTTGCTATCATCAAATATTTCGCCATTATTACTATAGTAATAATGTTTTTTATCATTTATAATTAGTGGCGAGTAGCCAGCAGCTTTGGTAGTCTCAGCAGCCTCTTTGAGGCTTTTGGAGGTAATCGCATCAATTAAGCTCATTTTGTTCAAACTCCCTCCACATAAAAATTTTACAAACATTGAAAGCTTATAATAGTATATTATTAGCAAGTAGATACAATATGAGCCAGAATGATCTCCCGAAAATAAGGATGAATAGCCTATGCAATATCAAGAAGCATCTAACCGAATACCATAAACTACTTTTAGACATCGAAAAAGATAAAGCAATCCAGAAAAAGCTCAAAACAAATGAAGGATTTGAACTTCTAGAGATCACACATCTTATAGAACTCATAACACAAATAGAGGAGAAAAATAATGCGAATAATGTGGTTCTCTAACGCACCCTGGCTTAATACGGGCTATGGCAGACAAACGAGGTTTATGATCCAACGCCTGAAACAAGCGGGCCATGAAATCGCGTGTCTAGCCTACTCTGGCCTGGAGAATGGATCATTATATCATGAAGGGATACTTTGCCTACCTAGAAAACATTATTTGTATGGCCAAGATTCTATAGCTGAGCATTGTGTAAACTGGGGAGCAGAGGTCTTAATATCCCTAACAGATGTCTGGGCTATGAACCCAGAGACATTTAAAGACCACGTCAAATGGATACCATGGTATCCAGTAGACCACGACCCAATGCCAAACCCGGTAAAAGAGAAATTATCCCATGCCACAAAAAGAATAGCGATGTCTGAATACGGGAGAGCTAAGACTCAAGAAGCCGGTTTAGAATGTGCTTTTATACCACACGGAATAGACACCACCATTTATAGACCAAAAGACAAAACAGAAGCAAGGAAAACTCTAGGATTACCAAACGATTCGTTTATTGTTGGGACTGTGGCGATGAATAAGGGAAATCCGAGTCGCAAAAACATAGTCGAGCTCCTGACGGCTTTCAGGGATTTTAACAGATTATATAAAGATTCGATATATGTTCTGCATACTAATCTAACCGGCCCGGCAGATGACTCTATTAACATACCAGATCTGGTTAATTTCTTAGGACTAGAGATGGGTAAAAATGTGTATGCTTGCAATCAATATTATAATTCAATCGGAATACCAGACGGCTACATGGCAGATTTTTATAACGCATTGGATGTGCATTTGCTAGTATCAATGGGTGAAGGTTTTGGCATTCCGATAATAGAGGCGCAAGCCTGTGAGCGCCCTGTGATCGTTGGGGATTGGACAGCCATGAGCGAACTTTGCCACGCCGGAAGAAAAATCAGCAAAGACGACGCACAAGAATGGTACACCCCGCTAGGGTCTTACCAATATAAGCCAAATACCGGCGCAATTACTAAGGCATTATGCCTAGAATACGAAGCGCCAACAAAAACCGATGGTGTACACGACGTGATAGATAGTCTATTCAATATAGACAAGGTAGCGGCTTCTTTTATAAATGCATTGTGATAAATATAGGTAAAGGGGAGACTAAGATGGCATACTTAACGTTCAAGCCTGCTGGTACAGACGGCACACAGATTGCCGCATATTTCACTGTAAAAATCACTATCGCCCCTCAAGGTGATAAATTTAGAATGACCGCTGGTTACAGACTCCAGAACCAGCTTTACACTGTAGTAACAGATTCTGACACTATAGATGCTGCAAAAGAATCAGCTGAAAAAGTGGTCGTCGCTTCATTTAGCTTGAAGCCGAAGCCGGATGTTCCAGACAATGGTGTTAGCATTAGACAGGCAGCCATCCTGAGATGGACTGAAGCACAAAGGATATACGTCAGCTTGACGACTAATCTTGTGCGAGTACCAAAGCCAGAGCTTGATGATTACATCAAAGATCCAAACTACGTCTGGCCTTATATGGATATAACACCAAATGGTGGGAACGCCCGGCCAGGTGGTGGTGGTGGCACAATTATTCCTCCGAGACCGATATGATAAAATTCTACGGTGATGTCATTCCAAAAGAAATGTTGTATCATATAAACTCTGAGATGACCAGAGCAGAAAGATACAACATTCTTAATTATGAAGCAGACACGGACAGCAGATATGGCGCATCTCTAGGCGTTGGTAATCTGCCAGAATCAGACCGAGCATTCGAGATACTGACACCACTCATTGAGAGAGACTACGGCCCAGTAACCAGAGAAAACTCGTATTCTAGAATATACTATAATGGAGGAAAGCTCCACAGACATATAGATCGTGAAAGTCTACATATAACATTATCATTATGCACTTATTCAGACATTGATTTTGAGTGGCCCCTGATGGTGGAAGAAGGAGATCAACTGCACGCCGTGGTGACACCTCCTGGATCAGCCGCTGCGATACTAGGTACAGAATATTATCATTATCGCCCAAATCTAATCTGCAAAAATGGCCAGAAAGTAATACAAGTTTTTTACCACTGGAAATTTAATGAATAAAGAGCCTGATGCAATAATATTGTTAGACGCTGGCAGAACGCTAGCAGCTGCATTAGAGTGCAAATGCGAAGAATGCCTAGATTTAATGTTAACGGTTGATGTGGAATTCATAAAAGTCAGCACCAGATACGCTGAGCTAGCCAAAAAAAATCCTGGTCTAATGTTTAAAATCTTGGTGGAAGAATGGGACAAAGACAGGATATTAGAGGAATTGCCGATGCTCTATATGAAAAAAGAACCATCAACAGGCAAAGAATTCTCGAAATGAATTAGATCGACAGTTTTACCCGGTAACCATTTTTTAAATACAAACGCCTTAGAAGGCTCCCCAAGAAAAGCTGCCCACCATGCAAACGTGCTGTTCGAACATATAATTCTATCAAAACTAGAAATAAAGAAAAAATCGCTCTTAACATCTTCCGAGACAATAATAGCATCAAAGTCTCGAAAATAGTCCAAATATTCTTGTTCTAGCGGAGACATGACAATATACAGCTTGTCGAATGACTCCTGTCGTAATATATCAATATACCAGCTAGGGTGAATTCTATGGCCAAGACCATAATCATCGCACCGCACATGCATCACTATATCTTTAGTATTCTTCTCTAGCTTAGGTAATTCAAAGAATGACTTTATCCTGTCCCTATGCTGATTATACCGCCTTGATTGTTGGAAATATCCCGCAAAGAATACGGCACCATCTAGCTTTAAATTAAACAGGCTGTCTATATTTTTATCATCTATGCATCTCATCGGGTCTTGCACACATGTGCCAGATCTGGGCTCTGTCGCTCTAATAATATCATCATGGTTCCAGGCAGTCATCAGTTGAAGACCATGGTCTTCAGCGTACATCCTGCCAAGGGAATACTGGAATAGGTTATTACCAAATCTTCCTAGAAATCCAACATGTACGCTCATATCTAGTCCTATCAAGTCAATTTTATAGACACGTTGTCTGGTATTATTCCAATATCCACCAGATCATCTTTAATTACATGCATCGTTGATTCAGGTGTCTCTGATGTTATCAGACAATACCTCGTAAGCAATGCTTTAAATGCAGCTAGTATTAACTCGTCTGATTCGACAGTTACGTGTCTCTCAAGAGCTTTTTCAGTTAAGACTTTTGAGACAGACTCAACGATACCACTAGGACTATCTTGCCAAAGCACATCTGTGCCTATCTCGTCCATTAATGATTTTAATCTTGAATGTGCCTCTTTACGCTTTTCTGAATTACCCGTATTAAAATCCTTTGGGAGCTTTAACGTGGATGCTTCCAGAAGCTTTTCCAGCAATAATCCTTCGAATTCTTTTACAGCTGCGACAATAGTGGCGTATTCTGGTTGTATCGTTTTTATACTGCTAGTCCATCCTGGTTTAACAGTGACGATATAAGTGCCTTCATCATAAGCAGAAAAAGCCATCTCTTCAGCAATAGGCACGTATCTTCGACCGTGTTTTTTGTAGTAAGTCATATAGTCTCCTTGTCAAATAAAATACAGAGGCAATTATGGAAATACACGAATTAAAATCAATCATCGAAAAAGTAAAACATGCTGAAAAAAGCGAAGAGCCGTTCGTCTTTTTAGAAGCATATAAAGAATTCGAAAAGACTTTAACCATAGACAATATAGAGAAATTAATTAAGACGATTGATATATTGATTAACTCAACGAATAGATACGAAGAATTATTAAGAGCATCAATACAAGCCTTGGAAATTAACACTGAGATATTAGAATGTGCACTGGAAATGATAAAAAAATCCAAAGCATAAAAGCAATATGCTTTGTAGCTCATCCAGACGACTGTATAATTTACGCAAGACCTTTTCTCGACGCAACGCCATATATCGAATGGTCAATACTATACCTAACATACAGTAAAAGCCACCCAAGGAATATAGAAGTATCCAAGTATTGGAAGCACAGGACTTACAGTCTCGAACAACCAGATCTTGCTTTAGATTATTTCACAGGTAGAACATCCATATCTGAGCTACTAATCGCTGATCTTGCAAGACCATATTTTCAAGACACCAGTCTTATATTGACGCACGGCAGCGAAGGCGAATATGGGCACATACACCACAAATTAGTGCATAACGTGTGTAAGACAATTCCGATCCCCAAAGTATACTTTAGTAACGAAGGCTTGATTTTAGCAAACAGGCAAATTGATACTAGCTGTTTGCCAATTCATAGAAATGCCATCATCAAGTATTATAATCCTGTGCGTATGTATGATATAAGTGACGAAGCCAGGTCAATCATAATAGAGGCTAAGAAAAATGATACTAGATAATTCAACCGTCCTATACATATACCCCAAACGCAAGTTAGCCGAAGGGTATTATGAAACGTATGGTGAAACATGCGGTTGTCGAGTGGTAGGAATGGTGAATGAACTCAAGTACAAGATCCGCAAGTGCAGACTGGATGAATTTGTCAGAAGATGCTCAGCATATAGCATCAATTATCATGATTTTAACATCGCTACTGATTACAGTTCACTCAGGGAGCATGTTACTAAGAAAGAATTGGCACAGAAGGCTATTAGCACATTTGCTGAGAAAATGGCAACAATGTGCGAGTTCGATCTGCGGAGGGTGCTATCCGCTTTAGAAAGCGGGCAGTTCGAGATGGCCATCACGCCGCCTGTTTTGAAAATGGGGTCGTCATGTGCTAATACTAATGTTCAGCAGGCTCCTAATTACATCCAATATTTGGGGAATATGCCGGTGTCTTCTGAGACTGCTTCTGCAAATGATGAATTATATCAAAGACCACAGACGTGTTAAGAAATGTAGATTAAAGTGCTGTACTAACTAGCTCCAATACTAACATAATGGGGCGCGGTTGGGCGCAGGCTGTTACTCTTTAATCTGCATTTTAGAAGCCCAACCGCTCTCCCACATCGGTTGGGCTTCTTTTTTTAGCAGTCCCATTTTTTCAGAGCACGGCAGATGGCCTTATCAGGGTCTTGTCTGCAGTCGATATTATGCATTTTCTTTTGTCCGCCCATTCTGGCGCAGAACGATTTGCGGCGTTTTGCCTTTTTGGGCGATTTTTTGGCTGCTTTACTAGATACAGGTGGTTTTAGGTTATGCCCTTTACTATTGTAATGAGCGCGGCCTTTGGAGTTCAAGCCACCTTCAGGGTTCTGGAAAGCTTTTTTGACACCCTCAAAGATCTCTTCGAGGATGATTTCTACACGATCATCAAACAGCATGCGATTCTCCTTCAGATCAATCGAATAGTAGAGACTTGCTGTAATAGAGTCTGTTCTCTGCTAGAGGCAGCCAAAAACCAAAGTGTAAATGGTCAAATTCGCGGGAGACTTCCTCTAAAATATTCAAGAGCATCACAATATCTGTCATGATCACCTCCATAATAGAGTAATGTTTAAAATATTTTAATCTGAAAATATAATGTAAATACCCTTAAACTAAAAAACAGCCGTCGGCACAATCACAGCAGTGAGCATAGCTTTTCGCACAAAGCAGAACTTACTGCGATTTTAAGACCTCCTAATAGAGACTGAAATGAAGCCAGACTCGGTAAAAGCTAGCCAAGAAATAATCATCCAGACTTTAGAAGAAGCCCTAATATTAGCTGACAAAGCATTCTGTCAATTATACAATGAACACAATGATAATCATATAGAAGAAGACGTAGAGGTATGGATAAATCAAGTGCTTGAAAGAAAACTCAAGCAGAATGAAGAATCACGTCGGAATCTTTAAAAACACCGATTGCCTGCCCTCAACGATCTTCTTATATCCCAAATCCAGAAGTATAGGCATTAATAGCCTGCCCTTACCGCCCTCATAACAATCAGTATCATCAATACCGACCATATTAATGTTCGATAATTTAGATTCAGCAGCTTCAAAAGCCTCCAAGTGCTTTTCAGCATAAGGTATATGTGCGACAGCATCCCAAGCATCAAGATATAGAAAGTCTATAGATCCATCAAAGGACTTTAAAAATTCAATCCCGTCACGGTGATAAAAATGTAAATCATCACGTTGAGGAAGATACATCTCATTCAGCTCAATATCAACAGAATGTACCACGCAATCAGTCTCATACCAATGGTGTGTTGAATGACCATCATTACAACAGGTATTAGTGTCGCCAACATCATGAAGATGATGGCAAAGTGGAGCCCTAGAAGACCCTATCTCCACGATTGTTCTGAAATTAAAATAATTAATTACAGATCTTTGTAATATCAGTGACTCGTAAGGCACTTTTCTTTTGCTTAAATCACCATCTGTGATGTAAACAACTGGTAAGGTTTTGCCCCACTCGAGAATGCCTTGTAATGCACAGCTCATATATTTCTCCCAGCTTACATACACTTCAAATCTACAACAGGAGATACAGATGAAACTGAACATGCCAAAGAATCAAGCTCTCGACCCAAAAAAGCAGAATAGTTCTTCCACCGGCCCACAGAGGAAGCGTATAACGGCTTTCTGACCTGTGATAAGCTAGCGGTTCTAACATTGCTTTTAGCCTTATGAAAATCTAGGCACGACGACTCAAATCCCACGCCCACAAAATCAAGCAAAGCCGATACAGTATCCTCAAAATCATCAATTAAATCCTCGTACGATAAATCAAACCAACTAATACCAATATTTTCCCAGTGTTTAACTATTCTGTCGAAATTTCGGAACTTGTTAGATATATTGCCAAAGTTGTTGGCCCATCTTATTTCTGCAAAATTAGTCTGCCAGCAAGACAATGCAACGTCTCTTTTATCCCTTCTGCAAAGAATAATCTTAGACTTAGGGAATAAAACTTTTATGAACCCTACCATATTAACATTGTCTGGTAGCTTATCTACAAAATACACACCATCTACAGTTTCAGTATATTTCAGATATAGCTCAGAGCATCTGATGATATCAATATCATCAAATTCTTTCAATGTAGTAAAAGGCTTTGAAGATAAACTCCTAAAAATATTATAGATATGTGATAGTTCTCCACCACTCCCAATATGACTATGAGATGATAATATTTTTTCGACCAATGTCGTGCCGCTTCTCGGTAAACCTACCACAAATATCGGTCTAGTTGTACTATGACCAACAAATTGAGATATGAACCTATTCGTATAGTTATTGACTGTTAGATTGGCTTCTATATCAGTTAATTTTGGATTATAGTCAGACCTTACATCATTGGCGTTAGTAAAATGATAATATGCTCTATCATATTGTGCAGATTTGTCAAACGAACAGCCTAGAGCATAGTGCAGTATGTGATTGGGATTTTTTGATAATAATGACAAGCAAGTTTTAATATCTTTCGGATCAAGCCTGGAGTGCGATGATTTTAGAAAGTATAACGATGGCTCTTCCGGATATTGGGACTGTACTTCCTCTAGCATAGCATTAGCTTCTGGGTTACCGGTCTCGTAGCATAATGAGATTCTGCCGATTAAAGCGTTTAGGTTAGACGGTTCAGATGCAAGTGATAGATCATAGTGGTATTGAGCTGATTCATGTTCACCCATTTCTTGATGATTTTTTGCTATCAGGCAGTTTAGTCTTGAGTCATTTGGATGTATTTGTTTTGCTTTTTCTAGATATTTTATTGCTTTTCTATAGTTGCGGTTGGTCTGTAATTGCTCTGCGGCATCAAGCATGTTGTTGAATTGATTCATGCATTTATTTAGCTTATTAAACATACATTATAGGAGATAGAGATGAAGCTTTACAATATCATGGGCGGTGTTTTGTCAGAATGCACTAGTGTTGCTGTCACGATACAAAATAAAATCATATTAGCGAAAAACAGAGACAGAACATATTATCCAAAGCTTAAAATCATCAGAGAAATGATCAACGGTATAGAGACATGTTATATGTATGATGTCGATACAGATTATAGTGAAGGCATGAACGAAAAAGGCATAGGCATTGTCAACACCACATTGCAAGGCAAAGAAGATGAAAAAGAGACAAAGACAGTATCAAAGCATAAAAAGTTAAGCGCCGACGGTCACAAAATCAGGACAGCTCTTGGCATGACGGATGTAGATGAGATCATTAAGACGCTTGACTTATACAAAAGAGGACTTGGTGGGCATACGACGATAGGCCATAAATCTGGCTACGTGAGCATCGAGAAATTAAGGATGGGCAAGCCGCACATCACAAAATATGATAAAAACGACATAATAGTAAGAACTAACCATGGGATATTCTACCCTGATCAGGGCTACCAGCAAGGGTTAGACAGAGAATCAAGCTTGTCAAGAGCATTTCATGCTACTGCGGACGCCAAAGAAGCGACAACTCCGGAAGAATTACTAGAATTGATGCGTACCCATAATGAGCCAGGTTTCTTAGAACCATATAGGACTAATTATAAGGTCTGGACCAGCAGCCAAATTTTATTAAATCTCACCGATCTTGAATTGACGCTTGTTATAGATGAGAACGCTAAGTTCCTTGGTGTTGAGGATAGGCTACCCCAGAATTACACACCAAAAATAGACATCAAATTGTATGAGTCGAAAATCTACATTGATACTAAGCCTATAAATAAATGAAATATAAGAAACCAATCATCGTGATGATATCAGTTATTGTGTTGCAGATATTATTCGGGTGGGACCCGAAGTTCACTTTAATCAACATAATTTGGTTATTGCTGTAGTAAAGATACTTATAGGAGAGACAAACATGATACGATCAGCCCATTCCTAGAGCCACACATGCGAAAAGCGATTCTCATCACCTCTGTCATAGCACCTGAAATGGAGTTGCCGTTAAATCTGGGCAACCGCAGATCTGCGTTCACAACTCGTGAGCGACTGATCCAAACCGTCAGCACACTACACTCGCTAACCGTACAGCAGGGTGATGCCCAGATCTATTTCTGCGATGCCTCAGAGCCTGACTACAGTGAGTTCTTCGATCAGTACTATCCCAACGTAAAATATCTACACTTACAGACAACAGATCCAGCATTGGCTGTTGAAGTCAGAACTGTGGCAAACAAGAGTATTGGCGAAGCTCATATGATTCTGTCCCTGTGGGACGTCTATCGCAAGGAACTGTTGGAGGCGGATTTTATCATCAAGGCCACGGGTCGGTATTTTTACGAGAACCTGCACAACGAGTACTTCACCGCAGAAAATCTCGACAAGTTTTTGTTTACCCATCACTCCACGGATCAGCGACCCTGGATCGACCATGAGGGCTTTGACTGGTCGCTGGCCAAGAATTTACTAAACCCAACAGAGTATCGGCACGTCTTGAGGACGACTCTCTACGGATTTGGACGGAAACAGACGCTGCGATACTTTAAAGCAGTTAAAGAACTCATGCTTAAGCTCTATCGTCCGCAGTACGCGTTGTACGATATCGAAAACTTATTGGCCTGTGAATTAGGTCACGAACTGGCCAGCAATCAGTTCGTTCGCGTGAATTGGCAGTACTTAGGCTGGAATAGCGTCAGTGGAGAATTTATTAAAATATAGTTGTACTTTTTAGGGGGACTCGTTATGGCAGCTTCGTCTAGTTTCAAAACCAATCACCCCAGGCAGAAACCAGGTCCGCTACTCGTTATCATTGCAGGAGAAGACCAAATGGCTGATAAGATAATGTTCCGCGTCGTGCTTCCAGCGCCATCTGCAGCTGACGTTGTAACACGTGAGCTTACTGTTGACATCAACGGTACCGTACAGGTGCTGACATTGGCCGTTGAAGATACCAACCCGCTGGAATTCAGCGGTGATCAAGGTGCACAGGTTTCTGTTTCCTTGGTGGACATTGACGATTTCGGCAATCGTTCAGAAGCAGCATCGATGATGCCTCAGCAACTAGCAGACAACTTTGCTCCACCTGCTCCAGGTGATCTTGGTTTTGAACTGGTTGGTGAGATTGCTGACGACATAATCGAGATCGCAGAAGGAGCAGCTGAACTAGAGACATCCACAGTTGATACAGTGGATGACCTGGATGACCTGGATGACTCGGAAGACAAGTTATCGATTGGCTAAGTTCGGATAATACCGGGACCTGAAGCTGTGGCCACAAATTCAGGTCCTTTCTCTAGCCCTCAAGGATGACCCTCATGACCAGAGATGATCAGAAAAGAAAAACAAGAAAAAACCCGCGCAGTCGTGGCAGCGTTTTATAAGGGAAATCATGAAAATCTCGACGATAAACGAAGTGGCAAACCCAAGCGACACCGATCTCGGAGATATGGAAGTAGTAGTAGAAGACGGTGATTTAACATATAAGTTTATGGACCCAAGACATGAAGATGTCATTTACAGAGTCGCATTCAGGGAAGAAAGCACACCACACGGTCTGACATATAGCAGAGAAATACTGGCAGTAAACCCAGGCAAAACAATCGGCATAGGTCTTACTCACCAGAAAATTAATAACGCTGGCTTCCCACGCCATTCTAAAACAGGTAAAGGAAACTTTGCTTTCATTTACAGCAAGCTAATGGCTTGTGTTATTGACTTTTTCGCTACTAGAGACAATAACCCGCCGTTTGTAACGTTTTCTGGATACACTAAGGATATGGATAGTGTATATGAAAAAATCATGGAGAGATTAAACAAGAAATACCCCAGCAAGGCTTATTTTCCATATAGCGGTGGCGTTTACGTTTCATCTGATGCTGTCTATAAGATAGAAGACCAGAGCGTAAAGATGGGTATTCTGAATAAGATAAGCAAGCAGTCTGGCCTCAATAAAGCCGAGATAGAACGTATTAAGGCAGTCAAAAGAAGCAGAGATCAAGATTATCAAGGCAATTATTTCTGAAAATATACAGTGATAACTCTGGGAGATATTAATGAGCATCGACCCGCGCATAATTGCTAGGCTTATAACCGAAGATCCAGATCATTTTAATGAAGTATATGCAAGGCATCTCATTAATGAGATCGTAGACCCCGGCAACACTGATCTAGGAGATATAGAAGTAGAAGAGGAAGATCGCTATGGGTCTCTCAACACTATGTATACGTTCAGCGATCCAAGGCATAAATATATGGAATATGGCGATAGTTATGATATGGGTTATATTGTGAGTTTTAAATCCAGATTGGTAGGTTCTGATCAAGATTATCAGAATGTAGGGCAAGGCTTCGAGGAACAGATCCCACTTGGCGCACGGGTCGTTAATATAGATTTAGAAAGCACCTCTAAAGGGTACAGCAAAACCAAGAAGGGCAATTTCGCTTTTGTTTACAGCAGATTGATGACCTGTGTGGTAGACTACTTCCACAATAAAGGCAACAACCCAATGTTTGTGCAGTTTAAAGGGTATTCTAAGGACATGGATAGCGTCTATCTTAAAATCATGGACAGGCTTGCCAAGAAATACCCTGATAGAGGATATTACCCATTTAAATATGGAGCGTTTATCTCAAAGTCTGCTGTAAGCAATATCGAAGATGATACTGTCAAAATGCGATTATTGGATGCGATAGAGCTTCAATCGAATGTATTAAAATCCGGAATCGCTGATTATAAAAGTGAAAAAAGAAGAATTGCTGCGGCACGTGGAAATGAATACAATGCCAATGAGGACGATGGGGACGAAGATGATGATTATGATGATGACTATGTAGAAACACCAGAAGAGCAGGCAGCAACGCTGAGAGGGCTGCTTAGTAGAATGCCGCCAGTGCCGGGTTCACCACATGAACGCATGGCTCTAAGCATTTTACCACCTGAACCGGGCTCTGCCCACGAACAATTCTTGCTAAATTACCGACCAGTTCCTGGTTCTGCCCATGAGCAATGGCTAAACAGCCGCCAGCAAAGCAGATAAACCTACAGACAGAGACCCCAAATGAACATTGACCCTAGCATAATCGCAAAGCTAATAACCGAAGACCCTAATCATTTTAATGAAGCATATGAGAAAAAGCTTCTTAATGAAATTTTAGACCCAGGCAATACCGATCTTGGTGATATTGAAGTAAGAGAAATGGGCCCACGTACTATTTATAATTTCAGCGATCCGAGACACGATTCTGACTATATAGTAGAATTTCACACAAAACGGTATTATAACCATTACGACGTGAATGGCCTTGACAATGCGCAAGTAGTCGATATAGTATTAAAAATCGATGATTATAATCGCTTTGCAGCGACTGGTAAAGGCAACTTCGCTTTTGTCTATAGTAGGTTAATGACCTGCGTGGTTGATTACTTCCACACTAGAGGTAATGATGAAGAGTTGGTACAATTTAGTGGATATTCGACTGATATGGACAGCGTCTACAATAAGATCATAGACAGACTAGCTAAGAAATACCCTGACAGAGTCTATTACCCATATAGGAAAAGCATGTACATCTCAAAGTCCACTATCGATAATATCGAAGATGACGATGCAAAAATGCAAATCCTACAAGCTATCGATAATCAAACTAAGATGCTCAAATCCGAAATCTCCTCTTATAAAAGCGCTAAAAGACAAGGCGCCAGGGACAGGAGAGAACAACCAGCTGTGCCGAGATGGAATTACGATAGCAGCATCCAAGACAATAGCGATGATCCTCAATATTCCGGTTTTGATGACCCAATTACTGGTGAACCATTATCGCTGTATGAGATCCAGAATCCATTATATCATCCAGAAACAGGTGAAGAACTCGAAACAAACGAAGAATTCGAAGCAGCAATAGAATGGTACCGAAATAACAGACCACAGCAGAGCTAATGATGCACCACTTTACAGAAGAACAAGAACAGCTACTCACCCAATACGGTTGGACCAAGCATTCCAACCCCGAATCAATCCATTGGGAAAAAAGTCAAAATAATGGGCGATTTATTATTACCACCAGAGACATAGGTGGCAGAGTATGGTTCATCTATGATTTTGACTGCCCTGGCCTGTTCGAAGATTTCTACCCGACCAAGACATTCACCAAGGTAGAAGCCCTGATGGCTTTCATAGCGAAAGAATGATAAGTTAAATCTAAAGTAACATTTTTGGAGATACCAATGAACGTCGACCCTCGTATTATTGCCGATATAATGACTGAAGACCCAGATCGATTCAACATTCTCAATGAGGATAGCTTTATGAAGCTATACGATTTGGGTAGAAGTTTAGATTATGAACTTAGAGAGAAAGGCGTGGGAACCCCTGTTTATATGCGTGCTATACAAACCTACATGAACAGCCATCAGACTGAAATTGACGAGTTAGCTGGCCAAATAACTAATATAAATGATTTAAAAAGGTTTATCGATTCAGCTGCTACAAAGGGTAAAATTCCTAGCCTGAGAGATATTCAGAAATGGCTTGCAGAAAGAGAAGCATACAATCGTGGACAGGGGCAGCCGCCTCAAGCACAGCAACCACAGGCGCAGCAACCACAGGCACAGTCCGGCAATTTTAACAAGCGCAACGCTTTCATGGTAAGACTGGTGTTACTGGCAAATCCTGGTGCTGAAATACCAGAAACAGTCGAAGGATATAATCAAATAGGTCGTAGTGCCGGATTCCTTCAATATACCACTCAAAACTCCTCATGGTACACCTTGATAGCCAACAAGCAATTCCAAGGAATGCTAGGAGACCTGAGCCAAGAACTACGGAAGCAAATCGTCACCGAAATTGCAAAAACCGTATCAAGATCATAATCACAGAGATCTCGGACCGCCAGGTCTTGGTGGCATCGGTCTGGCCGGTGGTCTCACCGGAGACATATCGCGAGGATCAACAGGTCTAATAGGTGGGCTGGGCTGAACAGGCATTGGGCCAGGATCGACAGCCGGTGTAGCAGGCTTAGGTGGCTGCGGGCCGGGTCTACTAGGAGCCGGATACTTGCTACTCAACCACTCCTTATTCTGCTGAATCCAAACGCCCATCTTATTAGAATATACTTCCATATCCTTGTGATACTTAACAAGATCAATATTATATTGCACCATAGCTAATTGATAAGCTTCAAATGCTTTATCAGTGTTCTCTTTAATACCATATGCTAAAATGACATTGGTGTTACACCAGGTCTTAGCATCTACCAAACTACTAAATGAGTTCCTAAGACTGAAAGTCACTGTTCCGATGCTTGTAGTTAGTATCGAAATCCACTCATGTGACGCAATTGTGCCATCTGTAGGGACAATTGTTGCAGAAATTTCTTTGTATTTCTGCTGCATTGAGCCATCTTGATTCACTATCCATGGTTCGAGCGGCAACATTTTCATAACCCTTTCGTAATAGTTTCGCAGAGCCAATTATATCTACAAAATATTTATATCAAAAAATGTTGCCACGATTAAACTCGCTTCTCTCGCGCTTCATCTTCTTATACATCTTGAGCTTTTCCTCACGATCAGTTGTTCCGTTTTTAATTATATGAAATATCTCAGCTTTGACCTTCTCATCATCTATCTTATTAATCACCTTTGCAGAAATGTAGAGATCATCAGTGTACGGGTAAAACGAGAACTCAGGATACTCACTGTTCAAACGATCCATAATTCTCTTATAAACCAACTCCATATCTTTAGTATAGCCAGAAAACATCACGAACGGGGCCTCAGTTCCCCTTGTCAGAAAGAAATCGATGACACACGACATGAGCTTACCATACACAAATCCAAAATTCCCGGCCCCGGTCTTATCAAAAGACCAGAACGGCGTTCCGTCCTTAATGACCTGCAGATCTAATTTATAGGAGCTTGAGCTCTTATCGGCGGCCTTCACAATTTGATCATAGTAGGGACAATAGGTGTGAATACCGATTGCCTCAAACACGACATTGTATGAGTATTGAGGAAATTTCGGGTCACTAAATGTATAGGTCATGCCATCGCCGTTTGAGTTTGCTTCGACCCCATCCATACTTGACATTCTCGGATTTGCGACTTCTGATATGACCGATAACTTCATGGCTAGCTCCCCTTTATGGTATATTTTAATAGATTTCGCCAAGATCCCTAGGGTTTCGAGCTCTCTTGAGTTCTTTTATTTTTTTAAGTTTATTAGCCTGTCTTAAGCCTTGAGTGTTATCAAGAGCCATCTTCCGATAAGCGACGTCTCTAATATTTTCGATCGCGCTTAATGAGACATAAATATCGCTAAGGTGATCAGCAAGTTTTTCAGGCTCGTAAGGATGCATAGCCATTGAAGGGTACTCAGCATTAAGACGGTCCATTATCCTTTTATAAACCAGTTCCATGTCTTTGGTATAACCTGAAAACTGCAGGAACAGCACTTTGGTGCCTCTCGTAACGAAGAAATCTACAGCACACGCCATCAACTTTCCGTATACAAAACCAAAGTTCCCTTTTCCTGTTTTATCGAATGGGCGACTTTCTTCACTGGCGTCGGATACCTCTTCTGATTTGAGGACCAACGTATATGATACTCTGTCTTTATTGTACATTTTTAGATGGATGTAAGCAGGGTCAAATCCTAGTCTATAATCTAGGAAATTATGCGATTTCATAAAGGATACACTGTAGAGTGTATCTGGGAAGTTGGGATCTTTGAATTCATAAAGGATGTTGTCTGTGCCTTTTTCTGACACGTCAACTCCATCCATATTTGATAATTTAGGATTGGCGACTTCTGATATGACTGATAGCTTCATTTTAGATCCCCTTATAATATTTTTACCAACTAGAAACACCCCTCGTACATAAGCTCATGAGACACATATACAGCGACTACAACGACCTGATACACCCCGACGACTACCTGCTCGACACAACGCTGCTCGAAAAACTAATCAAAGCCAGCAATCACATAAAATTAAATAAACCAAAAATAAAAATACTCGCCAAAGTCAGAACCCGCTCAAACCAAACCAGAGAGTCACTAGACAGAATCCAATCTGCGCTAATCCCATGCCAACACACCGAATGGCTACAAAAAATAAGAAAAATAAACAACACAAGTAACATCCACAGTATCGACTTTGCTAAACTAAAAATCACCGACCTATACGACTATTACATATGCCCAGAAGACGTCTACCTAGACCGACATGGTGAGAGACCAGTAATAGGCCCTGTATTCCCAGACTACAGACACGGAAAACTCGCCGGAATATGTATAAGAAACCTTAGCACGGAAAAAGAATACGTATCAGACGTCAAATACACATTCAGCAATTTTGGATGGTACATCTACGGATATGACAACTACCACCCAGAGGACCAAGTATACATTACTGAAGGAGTATTCGACGCAATAGCACTAAGAGCATACGGCCACAATGCCATAGCAATAGGATGCAGCAACCCATCACCCATGCAATTAGCCATGCTCCTAAACAAGTTTAAAAACCTAAAAATATGCTTCGACAACGACCTAGCAGGATACGTCGGATCACTAAAGTGTAGCATCATGCTCAATATACCAATATACACAACAGTCGGTTATAAAGACATAGCACAATGCTGGGAAGCAGAAGCAGAGCTAGAATTAGCCGAATTGTCAACAAAAGATCTGCAAATACTCATCTCTGAATATCCAAAGAAAGAAGACAATGACGTAAGAGACCTCCGCTATAACATATGAGAAAATATAACTTATAAAACCATTTTTGGAGCATCAGAGATGTCTATAGACGTACGTTTCATCGCCGAATTCATGACCGAAGACATTGATATTTTTAATGAAAGCATTTTGCTGGAAGACGCTATCCCTGACATCACCCGCCGCGAATTTTTAAAGAAAATAAGCGGCTTCGGTGCAGCCGCTGTAATAGCGAACCCAGTAGCCCTACTACAAAAAATCGCCACAGGGCAAGTAATGGGTGCAGAATTACTAGCTGTAAGAAAAACACTTGCGAACATGTCATTAGGAGAATTAGCCGGTACCCCAGAAGAACTCTGGTTGCCATATATCTCAGGAAGCAGATTAGCAGAGTTTAAAGCACAATATCCTAACCACTTCAACCAGGAAATAGTTTCCAAATTCTATACACTAGCCAGCTACATAGAAGGGGGAGACACACAAAAAATAGAAAATGCTAAAAAACTTTTACAAATAATGAGATCACGCACTGGCACTAACCCCTCAATGGTATTAAAGGACAGCTTCGGCGGTGATGGTGATTCATCTAACCCATTCAATCACGACATTGATATGACCATAAGCAAAATCGTCAAAGCAGCTAAAGAATCCGGCATAAACATAGATATCGGCGACACAAGAGATTTTCTAAAAAGAGCCAAGAAAGAGCGAGACAAGATCGACAGGCAATACGAACAAACCCAAACGGACGACGATGCGGAAATAGACAAAGACCAATGGGCCGCAACAGTCCAAGGCGGAATCGACCCAGACGACGAATACGGCGCACAACGCTACAAAGACCGCCAATTCGAAAACAGAAACCGGCCTAAAAAAGTCATATTCTAAAAAACGACTATGCGATGCTCACGATGCAAAAAAGAAGTCGCCAAAGCCTTCGCGGTTGAATCAAAGGCTATTTGCATCAACTGCTTAACAAATGAAGAGATGGACGAACTAGTCAAACAACTAGATGATTTTTGGAAGCAAAAGTCTTGACAACTTGTAGCACGCGGTAGGAACGCAGGCAAGACACCACCAATTCTAGACAGGGTGGTGTATGCCGCATGCAATAAAAGGCGGTGATGACCTCACCGACGGCATGCAAGCAAGTGCAAATCTTGCCTACTTGAATCAATTAGTCATTCTAAATCAAGTTCATCATTTTCTATTATACGCCCGACACATTTATCCAGCAGCGCACGCAAAGTGTTTTTAAAATTATCGAACAAAGCATCCACCTCACGCCTATCCACACCATCGGGGTAATCGAACCGAATCTTCCCACCGTGCCAAAGGAACTCTGTGATAAGCTCTTGATGAAGATCCTGGATTCTTCCCCCCTCACTTTTTGCCTGTCTAGCAGAACCCATCTTCAAACGATACACCCAATCAGGAACCAACTCTTTAATCTCAGCGTAAAACTTCGCAAATCGCTTACCAATCACTTTATATCTTCCAAAATCTTCTTGCGGCGTCCCAGCGAGATCTACCCTGCATATATTATTAAGAGCCTCCCCTAATTGATGCATATAAAGCCAAGGGCTAAACTGCCTCTGTCGATTATTACCAACCATCATAAAATTAATAGCATCACTGAGCTCACTTACAGGCACGCCAGTTAAATGAGACAAAAAATTAACGTTATAGTTAATTTTAGTTAAACCACCGTCGGTTATAAAAATATTTATATTATACCCAATTAGCCTAGACAACTTATCAGACACAATCCCCATATACCTTGGAGAAACATAACCCTCATACGACTTGTTATTATCATCACTGGAAGGATCATTTATATCAAAAACCTCAAACCCAGATCTGCGATCACCAGGCTGAAACGTTCTCCCAGCCGCCTTAAAATGCCTCACCGGCATTTCAGACAAAACCCGAAACAACCTATCATCAAAACTAGCCATAGTATAAACCCTCATCGAACAGTGTTATAAAATAAATTTAACCACAAAGCGACAATCAACCCCTACTAGAAACCGGACTCCCATCAAAAACCAAAAACGGCGAATTCATAGACCACTCACCCTCACCCCAATTACCAGCACCATCCACATGCTGAAAATTAAACCGACGCTGTAAAAACTCAGCCAACTTACCATTCACCACCTCACACCCCATAAAAAGATCACCATCATAAGCATCCTTTAAAGAAAAGTACTCACCAATAGCAGCCTTAATTAACTTAGGACCAATCAAAAAACTCCTATACAACTGAGCCACAACAATATCAACACTAAAAACATGACCATAAGAGTCATCATCAGAACTAGACACCTTACCCCAAACACACCCCACAGGCTTATCCCCCAAAAAAGCAACAAAAAGCAACTCAGAATCCCTACTAACATAAATCTCATCACTCGTAAAATCACCACAAGCCTTATACACTAACCCATCCTCATCATCATCAGAACTATAAAAAACCACCCGAACATCACTAACAGACTCACAAATAAAAGACAACCTCATACCCCACCCCCCAAAGTCAACACAAGCTAAACATCAAAATATATTTTCACTAATCAAATCCGCAATATACTGCAAAACAGACTCAACTGCAGTCTTCCTAGCCCGGGTCCTCTTAACCATAGCATTCTTCATCCAAGCAGCCAAACCAGAATCAATTAAATCATAAGACAACACATCACCCTGCCTCACAATAACAACATTCAAAAAATCCGGCATTACATCTTCCATCTTCTTGACTGCCGCGCCCGAAATCCTTTGCATACCAAACCCACTCTTCACCTCATCAATAATATCAAACTCATAATCTTTCCTCCTAATCCTTAACACAAGCGTCACCTTAGCAGGCTCACTATACACATAATCATACTTAGAACTACGTTGTCGATGATCTCGTTGATGGTACTTCTGCTCAGACGGCGTAT
>Ga0114973_10000463_pt1 | contig 30669 bp, 44 predicted proteins | sample M_140807_MF_Meta_FD_87025 | JGI IMG/M metagenome (GOLD analysis project Ga0114973, IMG submission 87025) | Freshwater microbial communities from Lake Montjoie, Canada to study carbon cycling - M_140807_MF_MetaG | ecosystem: Environmental > Aquatic > Freshwater > Lake | place: Lake Montjoie... | reverse complement strand
GATGCACCTGATATACACCGTTGGCATTTTCCAACCATACACGAGTGCTTCGGGCTACAAAGTCATCATGCGTTTTAAAACACATTTTACCATTGTCTGCAGGCGAGCAGTTGTACATACACCAATACCGCCATTTGTCGCCAAACACGGTGCCGTCATACTTGGGATCTATTTCGTAGTAGTAATTCATTTTAACTTATTAAATCGCGGGTTGTATTTGGCAATTAACTCTCTTTCAATTTCTCGAGCTTGTTCTTTAGTTAATCTTGACTCAACTATAGAAAAACAGTTTAATTTTTTATCATGTATTACTTCTTTAAGAAACTGCGAATGGGGAGCATCTCTAGTGTTAACTGCCGCAAATCTTTGTCCAGTGCCTTCGCCTACATAAACAATTTCCCCTGTTGTAGGATCAGTGTGAGTATAAACATACCATCTATTAAGATCCGTTTTATCAGGAGAAGTGTAATTTCCAGTCCGCTTGTTTGTCATTTAGCCCATTTCAATTGAAAATAAGTCGCCCATGCTTCATCTTTAAATTCAAACTCCACTGTGGCCGGAGTTATTACATCATCGCCTAACCACGTATTTACTGCCGGAGTAAATCTCCAAGTGTAATCAAGATCACGACGCAGGCCTTGATCACCTATTTGATCATTGTATAGGAAAGCCTCGTGGGCTGTTTTTACCGTGATCTTTAACCCCATCTCAACATAAACATTGTATAGTCGCTGTCCCATTCAAACTCAAATACACCTTCACTAACGAACAACCAAGGGCCTTCGCAGTACTGGTCACACCATTCAATACAAGGTGTCCATCCTCTATAGGCCACATGCCCATCTCCAGTAGAGGGTGCAATGACACTGGCTATTCTCATACAGGATCACCGTGCCGGATCTTGAACCAACTCAGCTCTTCATCACCACGTAGGTAAACAGTAGATGCACCCATTCTAATTTCAAATCCCCAATGGGGATTATGTATGGTATCACGATCAACTTGTTCAGCAAGTCCATAAGTCTGTGATAGCCATTGCCTTACTGCATGGAACTCCAACATTCTACCTATCCTAATTAGATACTTGAAATGATCGTTTGGCCGGGTATATTCTAATACATACTTCACTTGCATATCGGCCATCTCCGCCATAACCCGATCATGATCTTCTTTCCAATAGTCATATTGTGTCTTCATAAAAGGTTGGAGGGCGGTGCGAACACAGCCCGTGTAATAAAACTACACCACCCTCCTTGGACGACTAGGCGGATGCCTGTAAAATATACTTGCCGTAACGTTGATGGAACTCATCAAAGTTTTTCAGCTTGGTAGGCTGGAATGGTAAGTTATAAGTCGTGAGTGCTATGCGGGCTCCCATTACCACCAACTCAGTCTCAAAGTTCTTCATCATGTAAGCAAAGAAGTTGTCAGCCATTTCGTGGAACTGTTTATCCGACACCTTCTTCTCAATAGCCGCTTTGAGCTCATAGCACATACTGATTACTAAACTGTACATAGCTGATACTTCTTTAACATCGAGATCTTTTTCCTTGCCCGACAAAATGTCTTCGGGTTTGGGCATGCGACCAGCAATTTTGCGGTGCGCCATAAACTTAACAGCTAGGCCTTCGCCTACAGTACCAGCGATCAAGTTCATGATAGTATCATCATCGCTATCATCGTCTTCTAGCAATTCACTCACAAAGGTCCACGAGCGTGGTGTTGCAAAGGCACGACTAGCACTTTTAGCATCAAAGTCGTACAAGTCCTGTTTAGCAAAACTCAAGTAACCTACTACGTCCTTGTGGATGTTTTTGTTTACTGCCCACTCTTGATAACTTGCAAAGTCCACACGCATTTCTTGGTGGATAAAACGATTTGCCAACGGAGTAGGCATACGATATGTAACGCCTTTGTCTGACTCGCGATTACCTGCGGCCACTAGCACTACATTCTTAGGCAAAAAGTATTTGCCAATGCGTCGATTTAGAATAAACTGATAAGCTGCGGCCTGTACACTAGGCGCTGATGAGTTCATCTCATCTAGGAACAATACCACGATTGGATATTGTGCGGCATATTCTTCTGTTGGTAAATCAATTGGGGCCGCCCAATCCATTTTACCATTGTCTTTATTATAAAACGGAATACCGCGGATATCTGTCGGCTCCATCTGACCCAAACGAAGGTCGATCATAGCGCCACCGAGTTCTTCAGTAATGTCTGCTACCAACTCACTCTTGCCAATACCAGGAGGACCCCAGAGAAATAGTGGGCGTTGTTTTTTGAATGCTTTGAGTAGACTCTTGCGAGCTTGCACCGAAGTGACTGTACGAGTTTCTGACATAAGGGCTGTGTCCTATAAATTGTGATTAAAATTAACTACTATACGACCATTATACTACTAACGAGATTTTTGTGTCAAGCGGTCAATAATCTGCTGTTGTAAACTTGCAACATCTGCACGATCAACATAGAAGTCAGTGCGTGGGTCATAATACTCTCCGGCTTTGGGATCGTAGTATAACACAGCACCACTTGGGTAATGAAAAGGACCTTCTAAGCCTGCACGTGGGCCAAAACGAGTATCATGTTGGAAAACGGTATAAGCCATTTACGACTCCTTTTAATTACTATACGACTATTATAGCAAAAAAGGTATTTCTGGTCAACCTAGTTAATTTTTATTGTATAACACCGGGTAAATCGCCTAGATAATAAAATTCACTAGTAAATCCTCCAAACCCAATAGGTTTGCCTTGCTCAAAATTAATAAATTTTCTATCAAGACTACCCAGTACGTTGTCAACGGCATTTTTCCAACTTTCTATTTGTGTTTTGTTTTCAGGCAACCATAGATAACTATCTTGCCTAGAATCAACAGAATTTGCTTCCTTGCTGGCCTGGAACCATCGAACATCGTAGTCTGGATAGACTACGGGTCTAATAGCTTGATCCCAAATAATTTTTCTATTCATTTGGAACGGTGTGCCCCAATCTATTAAATTTCCTAAATTGGGATTATTTAATAAATGATTGTAAATAACTCGAGCCTGAGTATGGGTAACTTCAGGACAGTTTGGACTCCAAAAAAATGGTTCTGCTACTCGGTCGTACTGATTTGACAATGCTCTAGCACTGTTGATTAATATATCAAGAAAATAACAATAGACACGATTTTCTTTGACACAAATTTGTGGCTTGTCTACTCCAAAGATCATGCAAACACTTTTCCCTTGATCAAGCATAACTTTTTCAGAATCGCTCATGCTACCGAACTTCCCCCAATATCCTGGATTAAATCTATCACCTTGATCGACCAATAAATCGTCGTCGAACTTGGTGGTTAATATATCGTCACTACAATCATATATTGTAATCTTAGTAGTAGGAAAGTTTGTTCGTACATAGTCTAACTGCGGTAAAATGGTCAACTCCCATTCACTTAAAGTGTTGGATGGATCTACATTTAATGCAGTTGGGGTATAAACTTGTTGAGTGGCCGTTAATGGCCATCGCACAAATATTTCATCTAAATGAATATTATTGTGTAAAAATGAATGTAGTACAGTAAAGCTGTCAGATCCACCACTAAAACTTAAAATTAACCAGTTGTATTGATCTCTTAATTGTTGAGCTCTTCGTTTGTACACTTCTCTAAGAGTATAAGGAGATTCAGAACTCCAACTAACGTGATTAAATTGATCATGCCAATGCCAGAATACTTGACTTCCGGACTTGGTGGAGGCGTACAAGGCATTAACTTTGTCCTTGTAGGTTATTCCGTCTACTGTATAGTATCCTGATTGCATTTATTTAGACTCGTTTTTACGGAAGTTTTCTAAATATGGATTCCATACACTATAGTATGACTTTATAAACCTTGTAAGTTCTGCCGGAGTGCTACCATTGGCATTTAATAGCTTAAGTCGTGCATGGGTTTGTTTTTCTCTTTCAATAGCAGGAACAACCAATTCGTTGATTCTTTTAATTAGTGCTGGATCCATTCCAGCTGGTGCCATTAACGCATACCATACGTTAAGTTCTGGCACATTAATACCCTGTTCTTTTAAGGTAGACACATTTAATCCGTCGTTTATTCTTTGATTGGCTGAAATTCCAATAATTCGAAAACGTCCAGCGATAGCAAGTTCTTTACTGTCAGCATAACTTACCACTGCAAAGTCAACTTGATTTCCTCCTAGAGCCACATTAGCAGGCGTTTGACCTTGATACGCAATATTAATGCCAGTGGCCTTGACTGCTTCTAAAAAAATATTAGCGGCAATGATATGACTCATTGATCCAGTTGCATAAGACAGCTCCCCTGGGCGAGCTTGTAATTCACGAACCAACTCTGTTATATTTTTAAACTTGCTTTCAGCTGGAACCACAACCACAATACTATCCTTGGCCAACAATGTAATTGGATCTAGATCTTTAAAAATATCATAAGGGGTAGGGTCCGGTAACCACGAAGCCAACGATCCCCCTGCGGTTAGCATTAATAAGGTGTTGTTTTTTTCTTTACCTTTAAGGCTAGTAACATATTTTCCGGCTACAATCATTTGAGCGCCAGGTTTGTTTACAGACACTGTCGGAATACCAGCATCAGATAACGTTTTTGCTACAAATCTACCAATTAAATCGGTGGTGCCACCAGGTGCGGTTGGTATTACAATTTCAATTGGTTGTTGTGTAGACGCACCAGCTGATATCGCTTCAAATACCAACACTGATGCCATGAGAATTTTTATAAAGTAATTCATAATTTCCTAATAATTTATGAAATTGCTTGTAGAAGAACTCTACTTACGGTAGGCGTTCTGTATTAATAATACAGTAAAGACATGGTGATGTCAAGCGTCTGTTTGATCCGACGTCGGAAGAACCCGGCGTTGCAGGAATATTTATTACAATTTATTCAATACTGATTCTTATTAACCAATGCACGATCATGAGACAGGTGAGGTAACAGTAACCAGGTAAACATGGTGTTAATTCCTTAAAGTTGTTTATTTAGGCAGTTTTTGTTTTGAGCAGTTAACTTGTACAATCTGCAATGCTTAAAAAATTTTGAGTTCTTTTAATATTCCACTCATTGAGTTGTTTGCACCCCAGCTTTAATTTTTCTATTATACTATCTGGATCTCGTTTAAGTAATTTAAAGTCTTCATGTGAAAACCCCATAGTTCTAAACTCTGGATAGTTTGAAAAACTTACAGCAAACATGTTAGAATTAGTAACGCAGGACTTGGCAATTTCGTCCGCTATCTTATAGGTTACTCCACACTCGTTTTTCCATCCTTCATTTTTGGTCCAGGTGATACCATACTTGTTGTAGTCGTCAACAATTGGGGTATGTTTAAGTATGAATTTTTTGTGTTCTGGTGGAGTAATCCATAATGGAGTGGCACTGTAACTGTATAATAAATCAGTAGTTTTTAACCACTCGGCTGTTTCCATCATACTTTCTACTGATTCGCCCGGTAATCCCATAATAAACATACCAGCCACCAATACGTCATCACCCCATATGCGTTTAAGATTTTCTAGTGTGCTAATAATACGAGCTCGGCCTAATCCCTTGCCAACTTTGCTACCTGCACGATCGTTCATGGTTTCAATACCAAACGACCCTATGCGGCACCCACTATCTTTTATTATTTGTATGCTCTCCGGGTCGCTGTAAAACATATCTAGTCTAAGATAACTGGTCCATTCTGGGGTGAACGGTAACTTGCTCCAAACCTGATCGTACATAATGCGAACTTTCTTTTTAGAGTCGTTGTATAGATCGTCCACTAGCAAGAATTTAGTTACACCGTATTTTTCATACAATTCAATTAACTGTTCTCTAATTACCACTGGATCTTTGTAAGAATCAAACGTAGATTTACGATCATAACTACAGTATGCACAATTGAATGCACATCCACGTGAAATTTCTATTGGGACCCAATCATCTTCGTCTACTAGATCATTGTCAGTCCATGCATATTTGCTTTGACGAAAATGCCCATTGTCGTAATCCTCGTTGCTTACAAATAACGGAAGGGATTCAGACATGCCTTGACTTAATGTGCGACTAAGTTCTTCGCACTGTTTTTCAGCGTTGCCAGTTACTAAATGAATATTTTTTTCAAGGTTGGAATAATTTCCGTTGGTAATTGACGTGACCCATGCACCACCAATCATTAGTGGTGTATTTTTTAATTGTAATTCTTTAGCGATAGCATTGACTTCATTGGTGCCCCATGCTGGTTCTAGAGATTTGTTTAGCTTGTTTAAATCATCATTAAACAATAGATTAATATCTAAAATTTCTTCTTGAGTTGTATGCCACAAGTTACGATAAGAATCGGTTGAACTGCTTTGTATTGACATCAAGGTTGTGCTTATACCTACCCACAATAGTTCTTTTTTATTATTTTCTATAATTTTCTTAACACCGCTTAAACTTAATCTTAAACAGTGAGGAATCACCAACACTGAATATCCTAAATTTCTTAGATGACTGGCAATGGCAAAAGCTCCGGCCGGATATACAACGTTTTCTATTTGCAACACATGAGTTTTATAAACAACCTGTCGAGGAGCATTAGCTGTGAATAAAATTACATTTGCCATTGCGTATTTATAGGATACTTATCTACCGCGACCGGCACTACGAGTTGGTGGTTTTTTAGCAGGACCAGCTGAAGGTTTAACTCGGGATTTCTTTTCTACTGTGGTATTTGCTTCACTACCATCCACGTGAGTACGGCCTTGTTTCTTTGCCAATGCTTTGGCCAGTGTGTCTGAAAGTTTGCTCATTTCGCGTTCCTTTTTCTTTGCGTCTAGTCTTGCTAGTAATGCTAGTAACTCTTGTTGAGTCAACATCTTACCCCAAGTCGGGCGAGGTTGCTTTTCTACTTTTTTCTTTGTCATTTATTCTGTGGTGCCCCCACCATGATTCGAACACGGGACATCAGCATTACAAATGCTGCGCTCTACCAGCTGAGCTATAGGGGCACAGATTATTCTGTTACTGCTTCTACTACGGGTGCAACATATTTTAAATCACTAAGCCTACGATTAATTTTGGCTTTAACTTTTTTCTTTTGTGTACGATCTAACTCAATAACAAGTTGCTTAACGCTCATGCTAACAATTTTAGCTACGCCAGCTTTGGTAAATCCAGGTTTCTTGCGCTGTAATGTTTTTTTAGTTGCCATGTTATTTCCTTGTGTTGTGTTTTACTTATTTGCGTCAACTAACATAAGAAATTTTTGGTGGGCCGTGATAGAATTGAACTATCACTCCTTCGATTATGAGTCGAACGCTTTACCATTAAGCTAACGGCCCTTGGCGGAGAGCTAGGGATTCGAACCCCAGATGGACTGTTTAGATCCATGCCCGCTTAGTAGGCGGGTGCCTTCGACCGCTCGGCCAGCTCTCCTATAACTTGGTACACCCTAGGAGAATCGAACTCCTCTTGCCAGGATGAAAACCTGGAGTCCTAACCGATAGACGAAGGGTGCCTACCCTTTACTTCATGAATTGTTGTTGCTTGATAGCTTTGTTAATAGCTTTGGTGCGTTGATTGGACTCCATGATACTACGGCTAGCATACTCGCGTTTTTCGCTTTTGGTCCATTGTCCTGCTAGTGTGCGACCTAGTTCACTTGATGTTTGTTGTGGCTTTGCCATGTTATTTTACCTTTGCCAAGTAGTCTACTAGATTAACTTGTCCAGCTTGAATTTCGTTGAGTGCATCTACACAAGTAACATATCGTGTAGTATCCTCGCGGTGAATTCGTTTGAGCTCACGTAGGCGTTGAGCACCAATTAAGACCATGTCATATCGTCCGCCACCAGCTTGACGTACACATTGTTCCATATCAATTGCTGGGCCACGACTTGCGATTCTTGGTTTCATGATATCTCCTGTTGTAAATGTATATTATACATTAAAAATATTACTGTGTCAATGGTACCCTGGGGAGGATTCGGACCTCCATATTCCGATTTCTTGGATCGGTGACTTTACCAATTTGTCTACCAGGGTCAAACTTTAGGTTACTTGTGTAGTACCATTACCGTTTTGAAAACCTATTACACCACCCTCCGCTCGAATCCGTTCGATCACATCTTCGAACAAGATAGGAGCGAAATCGGTTTGCTCAACGCAAACACAGTGGTATCTTGTATCAATCACATTGTCGCGCCCACATACAGCAAGATCACGCATGACACGATTGGCATGGGTATGACCGTGAATGTTTACACCAAAACGACCAAGGCTTTCGGGATGTACGGGAATGTGACTAAGAATCATTCCATTCATTACATGGTAAGCTCTAAGCTCACGGAAGTATTCACGATATTCCACATCCGGAAAAATGTCGTGGTTACCACGGATAAGCACCTTGTCACCGTTGAGTCTACTCATAATCTTTAATGCTCGACGATTAATAACCACATCTCCTAAGTGATAAACTTTATCGTTTGGACGCACACGTTCGTTCCACGCCTTGACCATAAACTCGTCCATTTCTTCTGGAGTATCAAATGGTCGCAATTTTGTTACTCCGTCGTTACGGGTAAAGTGGCACACACCTTTGTGACCAAAGTGCGTATCGCTTACTAAAAATACACTAGGCATATATGCCTCCTTTCTTTATGTTTGGAAGTAAGGGTCGGATTCGAACCGACGGTTTTAGGGATTTGCAGTCCCTTGCATTGGGCCTCTCTGCCACCTTACTGTTGTTTGGAGCGGGATAAGAGAATCGAACTCTCGTCGTCAGCTTGGAAGGCTGGGGTAATACCATTATACGAATCCCGCTAAGGATTGGCGGGTCGCAAAGGAATCGAACCTCTACCCGCGGTTTTGGAGACCGCTGTTCTGCCACTAAACTAGCAACCCAATTACTTGGCGCTCCCGACGTCGACGGGAGCAAAATATTAATCCTCAATCTGAAAATACACAGGGTTTTGCTCACGAGCTCGTAATGCTTCTGCGGCCCTGCGAATCTTATTCTGAAACAGTTGGGTTTTCATTTCTTCTGTTAGTGTTAAATTACTAACTTCCCAAGCCTGCCGCACAATACGATCGTTTAATTTTTTATAATCTGTCATATTATCCTTTCTTAAAATAAAAAACCCCGGAGTGTTTAATTCCAGGGTTCGTAAATAAAAATTTAAAACTTATTCTATTCAGAACCCCTTGCACCTTCTCCGCACACTGCCCATAGATTGGCTTGCCCAATAATGAGTCGGCTTGCTAAAGAGAGATATAAGTTATTAGTCATCATAGTAAGTATTATACTAGGTTATTTATCATTTGTCAACCCCAACAATTGCCGTAGGGTGCGTTGTACCAGCCCAGAATATTGATCAATCATAGTTAAACATTCGTTCCTAAAATAATTAGTTTCTAATAATTCTACATTTTTCTTCAAACGACCCCAACATTCCCAATTGATTCGTTTGGTTAGATCAAAATACCGTAACAAGTCTTGATTAAGAACAATAGCTTGCCTGCATCGATCTGCTGGATTGGCTAAGTCTTGATAACTGTGATCTACAATATCGTCGAATGTATCAAATCCAGCTTGTTTCAAATAGTCTGGAATGCGCCATCCTCCGACCCAAACAGGTATAGTTCCAGCATACATAGACATTATGGTTTTTTCGGTTATAATGGTTTCGCGCTCATAGTACGCCGGCTCAGTAATCAACGAAACACACGTGGGTTCAAACACATTCTTTTGTAGTAATCCTTGATAGGTATAGGAATTACAAAAACTACCATTCCTAATGCCGCGTTCCATAATAACTTCTGTTCCAAAACGATAATCAGTAACAGGAATGTCGTTAACACTATTAGTTTGCCAAGCCAATGCGTGACAATAGTCAGTTAAATTAAATTCTTTGATCATTTCTAACAATTGAAATCTATGGGGCCTGGGCTTGTTAATCATGAAATTAAATGTAGCTGTTTTGTTAGACCAATCGGGCTGTATTTGTTGCCGTACAAATTCTGTATTTTCTCTAGCTAAAAAACTAGGAAAGCTAACCAACTGATAATCCTGCAAAACATCATTGTGTTGTAACACATGATCAAATATTACAGCATGTTCTTTGGGATTACACACACTATTTTCTAATAGTTGTTTAATAGGAAAACATTGTTGTTCTTCATTGTAATGATGATCTCTAACAACAATTATCTCTGGTGACACCAGTTGTTCTCCTTGATAGCAATAAGTAGATCCAACAACGTCAATCATATTTTGCAATCTCTTTGAGCACATGATCAAATTTTGCAGGCCATGCCTGTGCAAATTTTAATAACAAGTTCCTATTGTGTTTTACGGCCTGTTCAAATCTAGCATAGTCATTGTGGTCATAATGTCGTTCGACAAACTGTTCAAGTTGGTCTATAATAGACATTAATCTGCGGCTGTGAGAGATTTCGTTATCGTACGAATGGTCTACGTAATCATCCAACACATCAAATCCGTGACATCTAAGATATTTAACAGATTGAGGACTACAATATAGAAGCCACGGTCTTGGCAACTGTAATGCTCTAAATATTTTTTCACTAAACGTAATATGATCATCGCTGATATATGTTTCTAAGACCACGCTGATATTAGAATCAATAATTGATTGTTCTAAGCTATTGGTTAAATTATTATATGGGTCTCCGTAATCAAGTAGATCCTGAACAGTACTGATTGACTCCCCAGGCCGGAGATTGTTAAAACTAACTAGACCTTTTGACAGTAATCCTCTACGTTTGAGCTCTTGAAAAGTTTGTGCTCGATCTTCTGAAATTCTATTCATAAAACAATTGTATCCATAGCTTGCCGGACTAGGTTGATATACAGGTTTATAATGATAAACATGCCAATACTCTGGATATAGAGGAAGTGTCTTGCCGCTTACTGCACGGGTAGGTATGTTGTCGGTGACTATTAACTTGGCATCTGTCCAGGCTGCGGGAGTTTCAGCAAATACGCTGTCAACAATTCGATATGCTATATTTTTCTTTTGATCAAGTGCCTGATGTACCTGATGGTTGATAGCTTGTTCTAATGGCAAATATTTCCAAATTTGTTCTTGCGCAATTTTCTTTTGATCAAAGGTCATGTGATAATTACTTATATGTACTGGAATAATCCCACAATCAATTTAACTTATCCAAGCACCCAAGATCCAATTGCGGATAGTTTTCACCATGGTGCCCATTGTTTGTTTTATAATCCAGCCCAGGATAAGAACGCAATCAGGACCAATCAAAGTTTACAAGATCTTTGTGATTGGGCTAACATACATATAGCCAGTCAGGGGATTAATGGATTTATTGAAGACCCGGCGAACCATTATGATATTGCTAATTTGGTTAAATTAAACATATGGGTAGATGACTTGCCTAGACAAGGCAGTATCAAGCCCATGTTGCTACATTATATAGGTCTTCCGTTGTTGGAGTCTGGAACAGGCGAAAGTAGATTGCGAGCCCTTGAACGTATCAACTCCATAAACACTGTGTCGGCCTTTATCAGTACTCATGTACATTATCAAGATCAATTTGCCCACTTAGAATCAATAACCACCTTTGACCAATTTGCAAAGCTGTGTCTGGCAGAGTTGGGTCAGCAATTTTTATTTAGATTAACAGATGCCCAAGCACCGTACGGCATTGATTGGTACGAGTACAATAGTTCACGGACCTCTGCTATCACTCCAGGAGAAGATTATTGCGTAGCTGTTATGGCCTGTTATTTACAACAGCATCCTGGCACTACATTTACTCCTGCGTGGTTTGATACCTTAGTTGACTGGGCTAGTTATAAAAACTCTTGATCACAATTTGTTTCCAGTCTTGATCTCTATCGTTGGTTGTTTCTATTTCAACATCTAACCACGGTAAGCTGTCGTTACAATGTCCAGTAAATCCTTTTTTAGGCAAGATATCTTTTTCTGCCCATCGTTCTAAAAACAAACGTCTTATTAAGGGTTTGGGGATTGTGCCTACTTTATATTCAAATGGTAAACTTAATGCTAATTGCATAACGGGTTTAGCCAAAAACGGATTCCTTGCTTCTATACCCCAGGATCCAGCAATCACATCAATACCTCGGCTATCACAGCCGGCAATTTGATATAGATAATCAGCCAATAATGTGGCCTGCCCAGCATGTTGGTCGTACGCAGACAAACAACGTTGCCACAAGAGAGCACTGCATCCACGACTATACGGGCTAGACGATTGGCCCGTTGTATAGGTTAGTCTTTGATAAACGTCGTAACCACCAAATAACTCATCCGCCCCAACACCAGTAAACAATACTCGTTCCTTGCATTGTTCACTAACAATCCATTGTCCAACAAAACTCCAACTTTGTACAGGCAGTTGAGAGCGAGCAAGAACATCCGTAAATGCCTGTGCCCATTGTTGTTTGTTAACTGAGATATTGTGTAATCTTAGCCACTCGTTATCGGTTAGAAAATCATTAACGTGATCCACAATAGGATCCTTACCTAGCATGTTAGTAGTGTATAATTCAAGATTGTCTATATGACTGAGTATGATACTGCTGTCAAGTCCACCAGAGTAGGTTAAAGCCGCTGGACATGCAGGGGTCATTAATTCAGTAACATGAGCCCATTTGTTGGCAAACTCTTCATAGGCTTCATTAATATCTTTATATTCTGCGGGTTTAATCCAAGCCCATATGTTATCAATATTTTTTATAACGTGTCCGTCTTGATATAATTGACCAGCAACAACTCTAGTAATACCTAAATATGGAGTTTGATCTACCAAAGCCCAATGTCTACTAATGTATTCGTTGTAGACTTTTTGTGTATTGACATAATCAAGTATAGGAGCAATCTCACTACACACAACTAATATATTGTTGTCTTGATATTGATATAAAGTTTTTTCACCTTGTGGATCGCTAGCATACAGCACAGTATGTTTGTCTGTCCAAGCGAATGCCCACGGACCCCATCCGTCAGCTAACTTAGAAATATCATTGTTGATACATTCATCCACAAATTCTATATCATTACTATATGCACCAAACTTTTTAAAATTATATATTTCACCATTGTAGGCTAAAAAGTTTGGGTGTTCTTGATGATAGTAGTCTGCCGACCCTGTAATGTGTAGCACTGATTGTGCAACAAATATATTATTCTCGTACTGGTATCTACAGAAGTCCGGTCCACGGCTACGTAATTTTAAAAAAGCATTTAGGTGCTGTTCTATCGTTATTGTATTTTTACTTTTAACTAAAAGGATTCCACACATAGGTTAATACTTAGTCATGAAAAAAGGACCCGAAGGTCCTTTTGTGAACTCTAATTAACTATTAGAATGATTTGGCTACAGTAAACACAGTAGCGTTTCTGTAAAGTTTCTGACCGTTAACAGTGTTAGCGGATTCAAAAGTGCCAGTGCTTGTATTGGTATAGTACTTGACGGTACCTTCCCAACCTTGTGGCAATGCATAAGCAATGCCAGCATTGTAATCACTGTAGTCTAATGTGGCGTTATTAGCAACATTGGTACGGCCAGCGTGGGCCACTACGCTCAAGTTCTTGATTGCAGGAACTGGCAACTTGGCATCAGCTTGTGTATAAGTTGTACCTTGTGCATTAGCAGTACCGAAGTAACCAGCACCCAATGTACGACTGTACTTGGCACCCACTAGGTCTTTGTAGCTTACACCAACAAAACCTTCGTATGTATCATAGTTAGAACCTGTCTTGGCTGAAGTAGTAGCACGTGGATAGAAGTAGTTGTATGTACCGATATCAATAGTAATACCTTTGTAGATGTCCTTCTTGTATCCTGCATAGAGATCACTCTCTACACCAGAACCATTTGTGTAAACTTGTGAACTTACACTACTATTCCAGTTACCAACGTAAAAACCACTGCTGTGGGCATAGTCAACACCGCCTTGGACAGCAGGAGCATTTTGGGATTGACTGATGCCGCGGAAACGGTAGTCACTTGTCAAACCTAAATTGCCAGATACCTGAGCGTGAGCCGCGGTAATGCTAGCCATTGCGAATAATGCTAATAATAATTTTTTCATGCTTGAGATTTCCTTTTAAAAGAATGCTGGATTGATGCCCAACATATTATTTAGTGGTTTACACTAATGGCATGCAAAAAATGCAAGGTTTCTTGGTACTTTTAGAAGTTAACTATGCATAAAAAGAAACCCGCCGAAGCGGGTTCTGGTTGTTTCTGTTACGAGGTATATCCTACCCTATCGCGGTGATTAAACTGCGAAAGATTCGGCTTTCGCTGTACGAGCAGAGAACTTAACGTTCTTACCAGAAACAGTTACTTCGCCTGTAGATGCTTTGGCATTTACGAGTTTTGCTTGATTAACGGTCATCGCCTACCGTGTTGCCTCTTTCGCTATCTCACCATGTCGAAACTAATTCATCCCCAACGCAGAATACTTTAACAAATACCCTCCGGTGGAGATGCCGGGCTCCGCCCCCGGGTCCACAGTGCCTTCACTACAAAGGAATTACAACAATTCTTTACTACTACGATTCTAACAGTCCGACCCACCATGCATTTTTTTCTAAAATGCAAAACTAAGTTAGTTATAACCTTTTACGTTCTTACCGTCAATCTTAGGATTACCTTTTGCACAAGCGTCTAAATGTTGTTTAGCACGATCACGCTCTTCTGGTAACGGACCGCATCCTAATCGATCCCACTCTTGTTCAGAGTAGTAAAACTTATCAACGGGTTTTTTGTTCTGTTCCATATTGAGTATTTAGTATAGCACTATGTTCGATAGTTGTCAATGAATTTTTTAATATCGCCGTATAAATTGGCCATCATTGCCTCTTTACTACCAAAAAATATAATTTGAATTGGTATCTTCTTTTTGGTTACAATATAATAAGGTTGTTGTAGTCTACGATCCATGGCAATGATTAACTTTGAATTAAGATCGAATGGATCTATGCGATAATCATAGTGTTCAAGTTTTAACAAATTACAAAAGGCATCTAACCCACTCGCAGTAAGTCGCATGCCACCAGTGCTTCGTAAGTTGTACCACCAGGTATTACATGCATGCTCAACCGTGATACCAAGCTCTGGATCTAACTGAGCAACTAATGTTTCAGTAAGTTTCTTTTTGTCACGCACATTAGAGATAGACCTGCTCACCAGCTTTAAGCAAGACCACTGTGAATTTGTCGGTCTTAAATTGTGTGTTGAGTTTGCGGGCCAAGTTTTTGGCATGTCCAGGATTTGAGAAACTAACTTTTTTGTACTTGGGTCCTGGATATTGGACCAGCATGTTTGATGTTTTTAGATTGATAGGCTTGGCCTCGTAGAATACAGCCCATACACCTTCGCTGGCCAAAACTTGTTCAGTCTTGTAGGTAGATTTGTTGGTGTGTTCAATTAGTACGCTGGGTTTGGGTCGGCTCATAGCAGTATATTCCTATGTTTTATTTATCTAGAAATATAGGTATATTTAGAATGAGCCGCCACCTACCTGTACTGTTATTACTTCTTCTACCTGGGATTTACTGGCTTGTTCACGTAGATCATGCAGTTCTAACAGCAGTCTAGTAATGTCGGCATGCATGTCTTTGGCCTCAACTAGAGTCATAACAAAGTCTTTTGAGCCACGAGCTTCATGCCCACGCACCCGATCAACAAATTTTTGTAGGTGTAAACTCATTCGGGCAGTCGAGCAAATGGCTCAAGATTGGGCGGAGTCCAGTCATCGGGTTTGAGAATCTTGCCATCGCCACGCTTGCGAATCTTACCAGTGACCGGATCAACCTTGGCAAAGTTAGTACGCATCACTTCCTGCCATGCCGCCTCACCGTTGAATCCAGCACTGTGAATAGCACCAATGGTGACCACAAGAATATCAATGAGTGCGTCTAAGTCGCCTTCGCGAGTTCTTGAGTCTTCGAGCTCTTGAACTTCTTCCTTGATTAAATTCAAGTAAAGTGCGTATTGGTCTACGTTCTCTACCGCTACTGTTTGTCCGCACAGGCGCATAAATTTTGCTTGATCCAAAAATGGATTAGTCATTTCAGTCATTGTTGTCAGCTTCCTCTTGAGTATAAAACGGTCCTTGATAAGGATATCGTTGTAATGTAATTAGCTTGGGTGCCAGGACCGCTTTCCATTTGCGACCCTTCTTGACATTGTACCAACCTGCGGCAAACCACGATTTGCTTTTGCTAGTCTTGGTGTATACTGGTAATTGTTGTGCAACATTCCACATGGGATTGTACACTCGACCTGTAACAGCGTAGCCGTAGATCTGATCTATGTTTGTTTTAGGCTTGACAATTTTAGTCGCAGGTTCAAATTCAATATTTGCATTTCGTGCTGCTAATTTAATTGTTTTAAACTGTACAACCTGATTGTTGATCTTGACTTGATATCCGCCAGCACAGGCTTCTACGTTGCCGACCTTGCGATCGTTTTCTTTTAAAATCCAATATTGTTTATCTACCACTGGTAGTGCTATTAAGCTCATTTGTTTAACTCCCTTTTCCTACATTCTTCCTGTATCTTAACAGGTACATCAGGATGCCATCCACCGATGAGCACACTGCAATCATATTTTACAACAAATACATTGCCTTTACTGCTGGGCCAGAATGCCAAGGTCAATAACCCAAATAGAATACTAAATGTTATTGCAGTCCAGAAAAAATCTTTAGCCATTTAATACTCCTTTGTATGTTTCGTTTAACCAACGTCCAAAACTGTCTGCACTTTCACTACACTTGTTCAGTTCATACTTGCCACAAAACTGCATAAATCTAACACCAACTTGGCCGATGTCTTTGTGGCTGACTTGCTCACGTATGGCGGCATCGACTGTGGCCTTAACTTCTTCGGGTTGTGCTGTTAAATCAATTAATGATCTATTTCGTTCGTAATCGTCTAATACCCTATGCTCAACACCGTCTGGATCGGTCCAGCGTTGCAACATCATGTTGTTCCAGTTATATCCTTGTTTTAATCGGTCCTCAAACGCTTCTTGGAGGCCGACTTTGTTCTTAGTGCCTTTCGTCCGAACGCCAGGGAATGCCGAGAAGACATTATCACTCGAATCACCGCGCATACACTTCTCAAAGAGAAGCCATTGCGGATCTGGAATTGTCTTAGGCTCTTTTGTTTTCTTATCGATAACTGGTTTACCTTTTGCATCAAAGATTCCTTCTATAGTGTGTAATTCATCGGTAATGCCGTTGTATTGTTTAACATTGGAAGCAAGCAATTGTACAAAGTCTGTGTCGCTTGAAATTACTACATGTTCGTCTTGGGGGTGTAAAGCAATCCAGCGAGCTATGATATCGTCGCCTTCTGCGGTAGGACAACGTAGTACACTACAGTTGGTCCTCTCACTCAAGTATTTAGTCAAATTATCATAGGTTTCCCAGAACATTTTATCTTCTTCTTGTTCTGCTTCTGTTAGAGCTTGCCTAGCTACAGCACGGTTGGCTTTATAGGGCTTGTAATGATCTTTGCGCCAGCTACGTCCTTCTAGGGCAAAAACCACGTGGTCTGCTTCAAAGCGCCGGGCCATTTTGTTAGCAGCCATTAGAGTAACATGCAAGGCAAATCCTACCTTTTCCCAGGTATCGCTGGCACGAAATGCTCCATGCCTAGCACGAAAGAACAAGTTGGCTGTATCTATAAGTACATATTTCATACTAGTAGTATAACATACCTACACAGCAAAGTCAAACAAATTTATTGGATATAATGTAATTGAGCATAAAACGAGCAAAACTTGAGTGGCCATCTCGTCCAAAATGCCATGAATTGGGCATGACTGTTTCTATGCCAGTTGAGCGAATTATAGCATCATACGTTTGAGCAGGATCATAAGGGCCAATATAATTAACTCCCCAATCTTTTTGATCTTTAATAATACTGAAATCATTGTTGCCATTGAAAAAAATATGACGAATGTTTTGTTCAACAAGTTCTTGGTGAAATTCCAAAATTTTGTTGTATGCTTCTTTAGTTTTTTGTTGCCAATCAAGACCAATTATATAGTTACGATACCGGTCAGCCGCTTCTGGGGGTACACTATCAGTTCCACTGGCCCCAACTTGATAGTAAGTGCCATTGTACAACCACTCTTCGCGTTCCCATGTTGACCATTGTATAACGACCAACTGATCAGGGTGATTAGCGCCACCATTACTTAACCAGTCACGTGTGGTCCTTATGATACGAGCGTTGCTACTAGCACTCTCAGCATCACATCGAAATCCCGATCTTAAAGCAAGACTCAATACCTTACCCCAAGTCACTGCAAGATTTTCTGGATGCGGTGCACGACCTAAATAGAATAACTCAGGATCGTCTTCAGCAAAGGCATGTGCGTTTACAGATTCGGCACCAGCAGTATGACTGTCACCGTTGACATATAGCATCATGATACTTCAGATCTACCATCACCAATGTTGCGAGTCTTAACTACACGGTCACGTTCAGGATCCATTGCTTGGTATTGTTCGTAGGTTTCTAAAACCACGTTACGACATACTGCTGTAAACCAACGATCCACAATGTCGGCATCAGTATCTTTAGGATCCATTTGATAACCAGCGCGAACTAGATTGGCCACAAATTTGTCGTTCCAATCTAATTCAAAGGCACCATTTTGAATATTCTCAGGATCAACATCCATGCTAATAATATTGACATACGGCTCGCCCTTTTCGTTGGCAATCTCTTTCTCCGTTTTTTGTAGAGCCGTTGGTTGCTCGGGTGTGATTGCTTTTTTCTTTTTAAAAATGTCAAATATTTTTAGCATGATTTCCTATCGGGTATTGCCGTAGTGTACTACAGTTATATCTTGCATGTCAAGCGGTAACTTGCGCCAAGGATCAACAATGACACTGCCTGGCTGTATTTCACAGTAGGGTTGTGTGTCAGGTGTGTTACCAGTATACTCGTATGTGATTTTTCGATTGTGTGCCCATAAAAACACCGCTGGTTGATTAAAATCGTTGACCACATCTGTTGTATCGTCGGCTAATGGATCAACATAATAGCAACGGTGACCAGCCTCAGCAACATAGAATCCAACCAGCGTAGAGTAAGAGCCAATACAGTATTCGACATCTGGCTTGTAGGCTTTGCCGTGGATCACAACAGGCAAGTTGTGTTTCTTGGCTTGTTCAACTAAAAACAATGCCAAGTTTTTTGCTTGGATTTCACGTGCATGCATGACTGTATCAAATAAGTCGTAACCAATGTCATACTCTGCAGCCAACCAACGTAGAGCAATGTTATCTCTAGGATGGCAAGCACCTGCATCGCCCATGCCAGCTGTCATGTATTTAGGACCCATGATACGCATTGTGCTGCGAGCCAACGCATTGGTCACAACATCAACATTGATGTTGCCAACCTTCATAGCAAAGTCCTGGATCATGTTAACCAGACCAACCTTGGCACTGATAAATGTGTTGTAAAAAATCTTAATAGCTTCGCACTCGTCCCAGGTGCCAATTTCATAGCGTGGATTGTTCTGCATGATGGTTTCATATAGATCGTGAAGTTCACCGGCAATACCGGTTAGGCTACCATCTTCAGTGCCCAACATAATCATTTCAGGATTAACCATGTCCCACTTGACTGACCCCATAGCAATCAAATAAGGATTGTAAACAAACTGATGTTTTTTATCTAGCAAAGGAACAAACTTGTTGCGAGTTGTTCCTGGTAGTACTGTGCTAATCAGTACCACTTTTTTAGATGTAGTGGCATACCGGTTAACATTGTTAATAGCATCAATAACAGCATCGTGTCCAAAGTCTTTTGGAGTCATGTGACTTGACGGAACACTTCCATCGTAGCCTTCTGTGTGTGGAGTAGGAACAGCAATAAAAATCCATTCGCTTTTGTCGACTACTTCACTAATATCACATACCTTTACTGAATCGCTAGTTCTTGGGTAAATGTCGTAACCGCGTACTTCATGCTTTTCAGCAAACACTTCTGCACAGTCCAAGCCCAGCTTGCCAATGCCGATGAATCCAATTTTTTTCATTTTTGTCCTTGAGATAATATTGAATGCTACAGACTAATTTATCTGGTTTTAAATGTCAGGCTATTATTTTTTAAATACTGGAATAGGATTCATTTTGTGCAGACTGCGAGCACGTATTTCTTGATATTTTTCTAAACGTTCTAATTCTAAAGCACTTTTTACTAGTACTACACCTTCGTCTTGACTCATTGCTAACTCTAAATCAGCATAAGTTAATCCCAGTTGATCTTCGTCGGTGCGTCCATCATCCCATAGTCCATCTGTGGGTGCCGCATTGATAATATCATCCAGTACACCCAGCTCACGGCCCATTTGCCATACTTCTGTTTTGTAACAGTCAGCAATAGGACTGATGTCCACACCACCGTCGCCATATTTGGTATAAAATCCCACACCAAAATCTTCTACTTTATTGCCAGTACCTACCACCAGACCACCAACTGTTTGAGCAATTTGATACAAGGTAACCATGCGTAGTCGACTGCGACTATTAGCTAAACCTAGTAAGTTTGGATAGGTAGCTAGTCGACCTTCAAACTCATCAAAGGTTGTAGTTAAGTCGATAATTTCATGACGTACATTATCAAAGCGTTCGGCCAACCAAGCACCTTGACGCATACTTAGGTCATGCAGGTCTGGACGTTGACGGATGGGCATTGTTACAGCAACCGTATTCATGCCAGTGCGAGCACATAAGGCACTGACCACAGCACTATCAATTCCGCCGCTGATACCTACTACCAATGATTTCATATTGGCCTGTTGAGCATAGTCCTTGATCCATGCTGTGATACGATCTTGTAATGGTGTCATTGTTTTAATTTCCATATTAAATGTTCTTTGATCTCGTGATATCTAAATTCAAACACAGCCTCGCCTGGTCCATGATACATTGCTGTACCTTCGTAAACTTGACGTAACCATAACCAACGTCCGGATATGTCACTACGTTTAGGCCACCATAAAAACTTTAGTCGCCAAAACGCTTTATGATAAAAATGATCGTACGCATCTACACCAGGAGAATAGTAACCGGCACCCATCATTTGCCCCAGCCATTGCCCCACAAGTCCACATGTAAGCGTGGGCTATAGTTGAACCCACGTTCACAGCAGATGTTGGCAATGTTTAGTTTATTGCTTTCATATGGATCAACTACTCCGCCCTGTGGCATCAGATACACTAGACCTGTAAATCCTGCCGCACGATACTGGTCCACAGCTCGCACTGCTTCGTTAACATGTTCTTCAGTTTCAACCACAAACTTAAGATACACAGGACCAACATTCAAATCTTGATAGCTCTTGACAATGTCGGGTCGAATAGCATCTTCAGCTTTCTCACCTGATGCACTTAACTTGGCACTGACACTAAATGTGAACTCTGTGCCTTTAAGCAGGTGTCTGTTGTAGGCATAGTGTTTGAAACCGTCTTGCAGTGCTTGTGTGCCATTTGTTTCGAACGTGATGTTCTTGAGATCAGCCATGTTAGGATGACTTAACAATTCTTCATAAGCACGTTGCCATCCCAACAAGGGCTCACCACCTGTGATAACCAAGTGTACATCATTACCATTGTTCTGCACCCATTGTCCATTTGGAGTTAACAACAACATGTTAGCGACTAAGTCTTCTGTGGTATAGTTTGGACTTAGATGTTTAAATGCAGGATGCCAACTGGCATAACTGTCGCATCCTGTTTCCACTAACGGCAAGTCTGTAAACTTATCATACATATGAACAACCTCGGCCACGTCATCGGCGCCTGTTGACTTTTCTCCTGGCTTGCACCCAAACCCTGCACAGGTAAAGTTACAACCATAGGTTCTTAAGAACACACTAGGAACACCTACAAAGCGACCTTCGCCTTGTAAACTATAAAACAATTCGCTAACTTTAATTTTCATTCTATAACCTTAATTGAAATACCTTTGTATAGATATTGTGTAGAACCCCCTGGTAGACCTATTTTGTCAAATGCAGTGTAGTGACGACGAAATTCCATGCCGGTGATTTCAAAATAATCAATGCGTTGATTGGTACCAATACTGGCAGAGATGGCTTCGTCCATATCTTCTAATACGCTAGTGTCTCTATAATGTATTTTCATTTCCACCAATCTTCCCAAGGGAACACAATCCAACAATCTTCTTCAGCTTTATTTAGGCCGATGGCACTATAACTAACACTTAATTCACTAGCACTAGATTCATTATCTACTAAAGTAGCAACACGAACATTGTTACTCCAAATATCATTCCACACAGGATCATTAGGAAAACAACTTGATTGCCAGTCTTGTTTAATATAATTCAATGTAGCACCCGAATCGTTAATATCATCTACAATAAGAATATTTTTGCGACCAGTGATACTATTGCCTCCTGGATATGTTTCAATCCACACATTAGGATCTTTATCAGCTGACTCGTATCCATAAGCATCTGTGGCCATCCACAAGTTGCTTTCGGGTTCAGAATGATCATCACGTAGACTTACTTTAAGACATTCCATTGGAACTTCTAAGTATTGGCTAATAAGATTACCAGGAACCAACCCGCCACGGGTAAGTCCTACCACATAGTCAGGACGCCAGTCATCTAACTGTATTTGACGTATGATTTCTTGTGTTTGACGCTCAACATCTCGCCAGGTATAATAGATTTTCTTCATATGCTATTGTACAACAATTCACCACAGTTTGTCAACTATCGTGCGAGCCATTCAGGGTTATTTTGATACCAATCAACTGTTTCAGTTAAACGTTCTTCGAACGTTTTTGGTGCTCGCCACCCTAGTTTATATAATTTTCCAGGATCGACGCTAAAACATAAGTCATGCCCAGGACGATCAACAGGAACCAATTTGTATAACAATTCACAATTCATTAAACGAGCAATAGTTTGAGCAAATTCAAGATTATCGATAAATCTTGATCCAGCACTGTTCCATTTTTCACAACGGGCGGATTGTGTTTCTAATATAAATCGAGTATGACTGGCCACATCGCCGGCATAGAACCAACGACGACCACCAATTAACTCACTGGGTCCTACATGTATATCTAGGGTTTCATTGTTGAGTAATTTGCGTACAATGATCACAGGCAAGCGATTGCTTTGGCAACGTAGACCAAAGGTGTTGTTGATGTGTATAATGCTCACAGGAACATTGAACGAGTTAGCATAGGCCAGGCACAGTTCTTCTCCAGCGGCTTTGCCGGCTGCATAAGGACTATTGCTGTTGTAGGCGTCGGTTGCTTGACTGTCTTGACCAATAGATATAGGACCAAATACTTCAGCACTACTATAATATACAAATCTTTCAACTCCAGTATGACGGGCATGTTCCAACAAGTTTAATGTACCCAGCACATTGTCCATGACGGATGCTGTAGGATCACTCAAGCTGTCAGCTGAACTAGGATTGGCACCAGCATGTAATATAATATCTGCTGTTGGCAAGCGCCTACAAGAATTTTTAATGTCGTGTTCAATTATAGTAACACGATCAAGCACGTGATCGATTCGTTCCATATTAACCGAACCTGGTCGTACTACGCAGATCACATGGTGATCTTTTAAAAATTCTTCTACTAAGTAGTGACCAATAAATCCATTGGCTCCGGTAATTAGTGCTGTTTTCATTTTAGGCGCTTATAGATTATATCGTTATCTTTGACTAGCACTTTTTTGTATCCTATATTGTTAAAAAACTCGTCGCGTATTTTTTGATTGGTTCCATATCGTTCAGCCCACGGCTCGTACCATTCTATCATGATTACAGGATGATATTGTTCAATGGTACGTTGAGCTCCTTGCAACGCAAATAGTTCATAGCCTTCAATGTCTAACTGTATAAGATCGCAACTTGGTAAATGCATGTCATCAATACGCATAGTAGGTACATTACCTTGTCCAGTAACATGAATGGCTCCAGCATCACTTGTTCTATCGATACTTACAAATTTGTTATCGTTGCCCAGACAGGCCTGCGTTTTAATCACGTTATTACCACAGTTTAAAGTCAAGCACAAAAAATTCAATGGATCTGGTTCAAATGTATACACAGTATCAAATCGTTGACTAAACTGCTTTACATACTGTCCACAGTTACCACCGGCCTGTACCATGATATTGGTAGCATCAACATGGGTCATTAGCAAATCAAAAAATTCTGGTTCTATGCGGTGTCTATGCATGTAATTCCACATGCCCTGATCGTATTGAGGCCACCACAGATTTTTTAATTCTAGAAACTCTGAATTATCTCTTAATTCAACTAAGTTTTCTAGACCTGGAATTGTTTTGTGAATATTGTCTGTCATGGTGTTTAAATTTTAATAATCATTTCACCAGCAAGTTCTTCATCGCTAAGGAACGGAGTCATGTCGTGTAGGCCTGCTTGTTTTCCATCCTTTAATGCCTGCGCTGGAAGAATTTCTTGATCACCATGGCAACGGCAGTCAATAATACAAGGACCTGGTTTAGCAAGTATCTCTGGAAACTTGTCTAGGTCTGAAGCTAATCGCATATCAGCATAGGCCATGCCAAATGCAGAAGCAATGTTCATAAAGTTAGGAAACCATAACCCGGTTTCTGAACTGGTACCGTGTACACGACCTTGAAAGTACTTGGTCTGTGTGTTTTTGATACTCAAATAACCTGCATTGTTGAGTATAACAAATTTAATATTCAGTTCATGTTGCTTGACTGTAGCAAGTTCTTGGATATTGCTCATAAAACTACCATCACCTATGATACTGATGATAGGTTGATTACTGGCCATAGCAACACCAATAGCCGCAGGCAATGCCCATCCCATATCTGCCTGTGCTGGACTAAAAATAAAACGTTGACCTGGCTTGGCATTTAGAGCAACAGGTCCTGCGTAGCTAATACTACCAGCATCGCCCATTAAGATGTCTTCGGGACGACTATGTTTGTTAATAGCATCCAGCACAGCATATATGTTTAGTGAGTAATCATTGTTGTTAGCACAATATTCGTCTTGCATTACAGGCCAGATAGCTTTCCAGTAATTGCATTTGTCTATCCATTGTTGGTTCATACCATGCTCCTAAAGAAGTTTTCTAAATTGACATGATACTTTTCATCAATTTTAACAATATCTTTTTTCAATTCGTCAACATCTAAGTCTATAATAATTTTATAACTCGCAGGACTAAACTGTGCAGGATCGTATCCAATTACACTTGATCCAAGACTGCTACCCAAGATAAGCAACAAGTCTGCGTTCTGCATAGCAAAGTTGCCTGCACGACTTCCTTTGATACCCACAGCACCAATGCTTAATTTGTGATCATCGGCTGTGTAATCTCTTGCTCCGTAGGTACTGACATAAGGAATCTGGTAATGCTCAATAAAATTAACAAAGTCGTCGACTGTGTTGCTTTGACGAATGCCGTAACCCGCTAACACAATAGGACGTTTTGCTCGGGCAATTGCTTGTTTGACACGATCATAGCTTGATAACGTCTCGACTAACTTGGTAGCGGTATACTCTTTATAGTTCTCGGGCATCTGTGCTGTTTGAATATCTCCTGGAATATCAATCCATACAGGCCCAGGACGACCAGTTGTTGCCAAGTGTACTGCATATTGAATTGTGTATGCTACGTCTTGTACATTGTCAACAAAACAACTTAATTTGGTCATTGACTTGTAGGTGTCAACAACATGGTGTTCTTGAATACCATACTTACGAATGTTGATGTTGTTCTTTTTGTTAATGTGTCCGCTACAAGTTGGTAGTCTAACATTGCCTGACAAGAACAAAACAGGTACACTGTCTTGCCATGCATTTAAAACTGATGTTGCACAGTTAGTACCTGCACAACCTGTTGTGGGATTAACTACTGCAATTTTGCCAGTGAACTTGCTTTCGCCAATTGCAGAATGTCCTGCACCTTGCTCGTGATGATAACAGATATAGGGCATACCTTGTTTGATGAATCCATCATTAAGTCCACTTGCGCCACCGCCCATTAATCCGTGTACACGTTCAACTCCAATTGATTTTAGATAATCAGCGATCCAATCACATACTCTCATTTTGTTCCCAATGCTTTATAAATTCTATTCAGACCTTCTTGAATGTTTTTACGACTAGTGGCATAACACAATCTAATATAGTCCTCACCGTGTTCTCCGAAACAATGTCCGGGCAAGGTCACTACTCCAGCAGCCATTAACTTTTCAACAACTTGGTCACTCGATAGTCCTGTTCCTGTGATATTAGGAAATACGTAAAATGCGCCACCTGGCTTGAGACAGCGAACGCCGTTGACACGATTTAACCCGTCGACCAGCAGGTCTCTACGTGCCCGATATTCGGCCATCATATTTGTAACTGTTTCTTGACTGCCGCGAATAGCTTCAATTCCAGCACGTTGGACAAACGTACTGACACAACTTGATGTAGTTTGTAGTAGTGCCGCCATGCGTTCGATGACATTGGCAGGTCCAATCAATGTTCCTAATCTCCATCCTGTCATAGCAAATGCTTTACTAAACCCATTGCTAAGGATAACATGTTCCTTACAGTGATCATAAATGCTTGGACTTGCAAAACCAATTGGCTCATAGTTCATACGTGCATAAATCTCATCACTGTAAATGTATATGTCATGCTTCTTGGCAATTTCATAAATGCGTTTAACTTCATCAGTGGTAAGCACACTGCCTGTGGGATTTTGCGGACTGTTAATAATAATCAGTCGTGTCTTATCTGTAATAGCGGCTTCGATGTCGTCTGGGCTCATACGGAATTCGTTTTCTTCTTTCAGTGGCACACGCACAGGCACAGCACCACACATTTTGATGTTGCTGTAATATGTGCTGAACCCAGGATCTGGAACAATAACTTCAAAGCCTGGATCAACTAAACAGAACACAGCATAGTAGATAGCAATATTGGCACCTGGAGTAATAAGTACTTGATCTAAGTCAGGACGGAATCCTCTACTGCGTTCTGTAGCAAACTGCACAGCCTCTCTAAATTCTTGTAGACCAAAACTACTACCGTAGTGTGTTTCTCCGTTGGATAAAGATTGAACGGCTGCCCAGGTAACATTCTTAGGGGTGTCAAAGTCTGGCTCACCTATCTCCATGTGGATAAGATGTTGACCTTTGGCTTCTAACTCCCTGGCCATGTCTAGATACTTGAACATTGGCTGTCCGTCGATATTAGACGTTACCTGGCTTAACCCTTTCATAGGTATAAACTCATAAATCCGTCAACTTTCTCTCCAATGTAGGAAATCTGCTCTGGAGTAATAACCGGACTGCATCCATGGAAGTAGGTGTTCTTCATTGTAAATGTAGCAACAGGAAAGTCATCACGTGCTGTTGCAGGATTCATCAAGTGTGAATATGCAGGTTGTAACATGATGTTACCGGCAAAGTACGGACGAGTTTGAATTAGATTTTCTTCCAAGTAGTCAACAATGTCCATGCGTGTAAACGGAGCACCTTCGCGAATTGTTAACGGAAATGCAAACCAGCTTACATCTGCTTTGTAACGAGCACGTGGCAAGTGGAAGAACTCTTCGTACTTTTCATAGATAGCAAACAACAGATTGTAGTTGCGCTGACGTAAAGTGTGAATCTCTGGCAATTTCTTAATTTGCTCTAGACCCATTGCGGCTTGTAATTCAATTGGCTTTAGATTATATCCAATCTCGTCGTAGACATATTTGTGATCAAATATCTGATCTGGCATCTCTGGAATCCACTCATTAAATCGCTTGCCGCATGTGCCACATTTTAACTTGTTGGCCTCGGGCCCTACGCAATAACATCCACGGCCCCATTCACGTAGACTACGCACAATGATTTCTTGCTGTGGATCGTTCATTGCTACAAATCCGCCTTCGCCCATGGTCATATGATGCGCCGGATAAAAACTGCAACTTGCCATCTCACCAAAACTACCTAGTGGCTTTCCATCATAGGTAGTACCCAATCCGTCACAACAATCTTCTAACAAAATTAAATTGTGTCGATTAACTAATTCCATCACACGATCCATATTGGGCGGGTTACCCAACACATGTGCAAAGGTTATAATCTTAATGTCTGGATCGGCGGCAAGTATCTGTTCTGCTTGATCTAGATCAATGTTCAAGGTATCAATTTCAATATCGCAGAACACTGGCGTAAATCCATTTTGTAAGGTTGGATTAAGTGTGGTTGGAAAGCCTGCAATGGGCATCAATACTTTAGTACCCGATGGAAAGTTATGGCCACGCTTGCTTTTCATTGCGGCCATCATCAGCAGGTTGGCACTACTGCCTGAGTTTGTTAGCACTCCGCGAGTCTTACCAAATTCTTTGGGGAACTTTTGTTCAAAGCGTAGACTCTTGTTGCCCATTACCAGCCAGCCATTTAGTAGTGCTTCGGCAGCTGCCACATACTCGTCGGATGTAAAATGCGGACCAGCATAGTTAACAAAATCTTTGCCAGCTACCCAGGTCTTGTCTGCGTGTTTAGCATCGATGTATTTTTTAATATCTTCTAATATTTGTTTCATGTTTGAATACCTAGTTGATTGCAAATTTCTTTCATGATGTTTATTACTGCCTGGCTGCCACGGCTACCATGAAAATGTAGTATATGAGCCTGCTCTATAGACAAAGAATTCCACCCGTTGTGTTGACCTATTACATCTGGATTTATGCTTCTTAAATTCATTGCTTGATAGGCCATCTCTGGATGCAGTCTGTCAGAGTCAGGAATATCTTGACTCCAGAACATGGCATTGTGTCTTAACTGATCAAACCCCCAATTACGATCTGGGTGTGTTTCTCTTTGAGTCAACCACTCTTCACCTAATTTCCACACATCACTTGACATGGTATGTGGATAATATTGTATGTCGTCATTGAAATAGTGTGCAAAATCTCCATAACTCCTTGGGTCAGTATAATTGAACAATCGATATTGAGAGAACCTGTCAGAAAACAAGTTTGTAGGCTGAATCATAAGTGTGTCGGCACCGGCCCAGAATATGTTACAAGGTTCCTTGTGCCACAGTTCTTTAATATCCAACCAATTTTGGTAAGTGCAGGTATCGCTATTGGTAGCAGGGTCAGTCCATGTCACAGCTTCAAACGGTTCTTTTACAAAGTGTTTAAAGCTGGCCAATCTTAAACGATACATTTCTTGATAGTCCAAATGCAGTTGTGAGCTGTCCTGATTCATCCAGTTCTCGGATATGGGGCGAACTGAACATACTAGATAGTTCTTTACCATACAAAATTATTCCTGTAGTATTCGACCACGTTGGCCAGTTCTTGGTCAAAGTCGGCTACAGGTACCCAACCTAATTTTTTTAACTTGCTGTCATCAATTGCATAGCGAACATCTTGCCCTTGTCTTTTGCTGGGTGTAGTAAACGTTTCCCAGTTGTTGTCATGATCAACTCTGTAATATAGATGTAGTATTTTTTTAATTACTTCGCAATTGGGCAATTCAATATTGCCACTGATGTTGAATATTTCGTTGGTACATCCAGAATCAATAATGGATATTACAGCATTGGCTGTGTCCTTGGCATGCAACCAGGTTCGTACCGGACTGCCGTGATTGTGTAAATCAATCAATTTGCCCAGTTCAAGAAATTTAACGCTTTTGGGTATGAGTTTTTCAACATATTGACCAATACCGTAGTTGTTGGTGGGCCGCACAATCACATACTTGATGCCAAATGTTCTAGACCAGGCCAAGACCAACATGTCAGCTGCTGCCTTGGATGCCGAGTAAGGATTACTGGGTTTTAACAAGTCAGTTTCGGTATGGGCACCCGAATCAATGTCTCCATAAACCTCGTCGGTTGAAAAATGCAACAAGGTCGGTTGCCGGTGAACAGGCTGTTGTTGTATTAATTCTAGTATGCGATGTACTCCGTTGATGTTGCTACGAATAAAAACATCTGAGCTCATGATTGAATTGTCCACATGAGTTTCGGCAGCTGTGTTTATGATATAATCGCAGTCATACAGTCGGTCAAGATCATTGATATCTTTGTGTATGAATTTAAATGTGCTGTATTTTTGGAACTCGTCTAAGAAATCAAAATTACTGGCATAGGTGCCTTTGTCCACACCAATCACATACCAGCCTTGTTCCAAACACCGACGGGTGACATGCACTCCTATAAACCCCAGACACCCAGTCACATATACAATTTTTTTCACAGTTATTGTGCTTTCAATTGAAACTGACGCATTTGCCCATTGATGTCGTTTACTTTGAGTTTTTCCCAAGGATCTTGTTTGCTATTTTTAACACGTTCCCACCAATCGGAATTGTTTCCTTGGGTTTTCAAGTATTTAGAAAGTTGATCACATTCTTTCATTCGATCTAGTGTCATGCGAGGATGATGGAAATCTCTAGGATTGTTGGGATTGCCTTCTAGTAGCTCTCTATGTTTATAATTATCATCTTTGTTGTTGCCGGTTAATTCGGCTCGATCGTGAACAACATCAATTTCAATTCGTTCCCACACATCAATACAATAGGCAATTTGACTTAGCCAGGCATCGGTCATTGAAT
>Ga0114973_10000456_pt1 | contig 30827 bp, 32 predicted proteins | sample M_140807_MF_Meta_FD_87025 | JGI IMG/M metagenome (GOLD analysis project Ga0114973, IMG submission 87025) | Freshwater microbial communities from Lake Montjoie, Canada to study carbon cycling - M_140807_MF_MetaG | ecosystem: Environmental > Aquatic > Freshwater > Lake | place: Lake Montjoie... | reverse complement strand
CGCCCACTCTCTCGCCCGCGCTGGTCCGCTCTCGTCCACCGTCGACCGCCCACTCAGTCGTCCGGCTGAGCGCCCCTCTCTCGTCCTCTCTCTGTTCACGTGCGTGCTCCGCCTTCGGTTTGACCGCACGGTGGTCACCTGCGTGCTCCCACCTCGGGTTTGACTGCACTTTGATGTGGTGAGAGGCTGTATGGAATGAAAGCATGGAAAGACTTTGTGACGGGAATGAGGGGGCGGGGGGGGGGGGGGGGGGGGAGGGGGGGGGGGGGGGGCGGCGGGGGCCGGAGGCGGCACGGGCGCGGGGGGCGGCGGGGCCGGCGGGCGCGCCCGGGGGGCCCCGCCCCCCACCCCCCCCCCCCCCCCCCCCCCCCCTCCCGCCGCGGCTCCAGCGGGGCACCCCGGCACAGGCCTCAAGCGCAGGAAGCTTCCGGGAGCCCGCGCGAGGGACGACGCGGCCAACCCTCAAGCCGCCTACAGCCATGTTCGGATTCTGAAAAGCTCTAGCATGACGACTGTCTTGCACAGGGCAAAAGTGGACGCACTGAATGGCAGTCCGGTTGGCTCTGAGCAGCAGACGCGGCCTTCAAATCCTGCCAGGATGATGTGCTGGCTCACATGCGAAGGCTCGAGCTACCCATGGCCAGGGTTGGGAGTCAGAGAGCTGTCGCATGCTACTCTTGTGGGGGTCCATAGTGGACGCACTGAATGGCGCCCCGATGGGCTTTGAGCAGCAGATAGGCCCTCTCAGCCAGGGCCGCCCCAGATGTAGTGTCTCTCAAAACCAGCGCCTAAAAAAAAGGACTATGAAGTACTTCTCCTTGCGGCCTGCATGCATGAACATGCACAACCAATCGCAGTGCACGAGACTGGCCGGGTGCCACTGGGACTCCTCCAAGCAAGCCCGACTGCGACATCGCTGAGGAGCAGCGGCGCCACTGTTTCGGCATGTTTATGCGGAGGTAGACCTCACTGGGCGATGTCTAGATGTCCCAGACAGCCAACACATGCTGGAAGTCAGTGGGGCAGCAAAAAAGCGTATTTCTGAGCAGCGTGGACAAATCCGCCAACACAGGGAGCACAAACTGGCGCAGCTCGAACGGCGGAGCCGACAAATACTAGATGTGAGCACGGCAAAGAAAAAAAACGAGCTGAGCTCGCTGAGTCAGGTGCGCTGCAGTAGAGACGGCTCGGCAGACAAGGAGCAGTGCAAATACAGAGGTTTGGCTGGCAGAGATGTGCGCGCGACGTAGTAGTAGTGGCGCACGGGGGCTTCATGCGCCGCGTCATCGCGGCCTTCTCAGGCACGGCGCCGGCGATGGCCAACCTAAGCGGCTTCGTGATGGACCTGCGGCCCAGCGGCGGGCGACTGGTGCCGGAGTCGCTCACGCTGATGCCCTTCCCGCAACGGCAGGCCGCGCTGCTTCGAGCGGGGAGGTCGACGCCGCGTCGGTCACCGGTTGATGCAGAACTGCAGCTTGCCTTGCGTGGCGCCCTTCACGTACTGCGCCTGGCCACCGGCAGAGGCCTTAGCCACATCGAGGATGTCCACGCCCGTGAGCTTCACACATTGTGTCGCAGGCCGCGCTGCTTTGAGCGGGGAGGTCGACGCCGTGTCGGTCACCGGTTGATGCAGAACTGCAGCTCGCCTTGCGTGGCGCCCTTCACGTACCACGCCTGGCCACCGGCAGAGGCCTTAGCCACATCGAGGATGTCCACGCCCGTGAGCTTCACACATTGTGTCGTGGGATTCCAGTAGACATGATCGATCGTGATATTCTTCCCGGTGTTGTCTTGGAGGGTATTGTCCGGTCCTCCATTGCAGCTTATCTTCGTCTCGCCATTGACCCACTTGAGCACGCAGTTCATGTTGTCGTAAAGTATAGGTACATCGATATTCTGCGTCTCGTAGCAAAAGAACGACGCATGGAGGCCGCTGTCCACAGAAACTGAAAGACCGATTTGATCCGGGGAGCAAAAATCCGTCGTGGCATGACCCGTGGAGGTTAGATTGAAGTGCTGGTCCGAGCAAGGCCAAGGTAGATTTCCAATCGTCAACTGCGGCGGCTTCAGATCCTGAAAATTCCAGGTGGTTCCTTTACGCCCGGCCGGGTCGCCGTCACAATTGAAGGTGACCTATAGCATTCGCACACGTCGTCCGTCTTGGAGAAGGACTGCAACCCCCCGCACCAGACGCAGGTCGCCTTTCTTGAGCGGGTACAGCAACGCCTCATCACCTCCGGTCTCTTGCAGAATGCAGGCTTTGCAAACGACTTGCTCGAGAATGCTGCGCACGTCCCGCACGCCCCCATCAATGCAATGCATTGCTGCAGGAAATGAGAAGAGTTGCACTTGACCGCGAAGGGGATACCAAAAATAGAGGACCTCTGTAGTGAGTCGATGACATTTCTATGTTGGTGCATGCTGGTAATCGTTTTGCCTTTGACATACGCATCTGGGTGATTCGCGGCATCTGGGAATGGACTGGTTGGTCAATGGCTGCGAGTAATACAGTCGTTAACCTTTCAGAGAGATAGTTCTCACCGCCAGGCGTTGTAGAGGAGGTTCAAGGGCACGCTGTAGCGTACAGTTCGGGTGAAGGTCCTCGGGATCCTAGCATGGACTTGGGTGAAATGCCGGATGATGATCTTTGGGAACAAGGCTCCCAAAGGCTGCGTGTAGATCTCCTCGTAATTGGAGAAGCTGATCAGTACACCAAATACAGGAGTGCCCTCACACGTCACAAAGACAATCTCTACGCTGATTTTGTCAGATGCGTGGCTGGAAATTCCACTTACATCGTCGTGGAGAATGGCGTGGTGAAGTCGTTCAAATATCAGCTCGCAACTCCTCGCGCGGCACAGCTTGAAGTTTTCAGAGACGGCCTGATTGTGCACACCAACACCAGCCTGAAGATCAAAGAGTTTGAGAGGAGCATGCTTCTGCAACATCCCATCTTCGTCATGGCCTTCATCATCAGTCCCAAACCTTGCGATCTGCCGTTGGGGATGTATGTCGTCGAGGCCCCGATCACGGCAGACAAGAAGTCGTGGAAGCTACGAAGGCATGAGGATCTGTACATCTGGCCCTCGGTGCCTTCCGTAGATGCGGGAGAGAACGCTACGGTTGAGGAAGGTAGACCGACGGTACCCGAAGATGTGCCTGCGGATGGTAGTCGGTGGCAGCAGGCATCTCCACCGCTGGAAGCGGCAGCACCGACTCAAGTGCCCGGAGGAGACGCGTCTGTGGATGGGAGCCGCTGGCAACACGCATGTCCTCTGCCGGCGGCTCCAACTCCGTCGCTCGGAGACACGACGCGCAGACCACCAGCACTCCGAAGCGGCAGCCTCAGATTTACGCACAACGGAGACGATTTCGATTCCATGCTCGAGTGCATCCACCGCGAGGCCTTCCGAAGGATGGGGTTGCGATATCTGGTGACGAGGAACTCTTTTCAGATAGGTCATCTTCTCTCGGAGCAGACGCAGCGCATGTACACGACGGACGGCATCTTGTACGCCGCCGTCGGCTCACCGATCGGGCAGCTCCAAGTCTTTCACGTCGAGATCAAACCTGGACCTCTGACGGTGGAGGAGGGGGAACGCTGCAGAGCTCTCTGCCAATTCCTCAACCAGAACGTGTTGTGCGTGTGCGGCGGACACGTGTCGGATTCTCAGCTCTCGTCGGAAGGGGTGGCGTCCTTATCGGGCGTCGATTATGCGCAGTTTCAGAGATGCCGCCCGTGCATGGAGATGTGCCTCTATGCGCCCCAAGGCATCGATGCTGCGCCGCTGCTGTATCCCACGGTCATGTGGAGCTATGGCGACGGGTGTTCGGCACCTTTTCTCTCGATGCTGGATCATTCCAATCCGCGGCGAAAGGAGGATGCCAGGCTTCGCCTGCTGCACGTCTACCATCAAGCCACGAAAGACGCCACCAAGTTTTCTCGGCGACCGGAGCCCTACTGATTCATGAGTTTCTCTGCTTTGGAGCTCCACCCAGGCGGACTGAAGTGAACGAAGAGGTTGCTGTATTCCTCTCCCTCGAGAGGCTGCAGACGACCGTGAGGCACAGTTGCGGACTCGTAAAAGAGGCAGTCCAAATCGTCGGTGAGAAACACTTGGTGTACATGAGAGGCTTCGTGGGGCAGCACTTCCAGCGGCCAGTCTGTCGTGACCAGTTTCTTCTCGATGTGAATGATAGCGCTGATCGCATGGGTCAAGTATCTGTCCGTATGGGGGGTCAATCTGGAACCTTGCTTGTATGTGCGAACGCCATACGTTGCAGTGTGATCGAGTCGAGGGAGCCCGCACCACGTCGCCAGCGCTGCTGACAGCCATGAGCGAAGAGCTGCTTCCGCATCGGAGCCCGTGATCCAGGTCATGCCAGGTCTGGCGCTCTCGGATTGGAACTCTACCAGCGCAGCGTCCGTTTCCGGAGAAGTGTGAGACCCCGCTCTCTTTCGTAGGTATTCCCGGACGAGTCCTTGTTTGAGAGTCGGGGGCACTTTAGCACAGAGACAGCCCGATGCGGTGTAGCGAGGCAAAATTTGAACTTGTTGACGGTGCATGTCTCCCATCAATGTCAAAAATTCTGATCTGGTCATGGTGGTAGAAACGAAAGAAGCAGAACCCTCGGATGCGTGCCACGAGCTTCCCCAGTAATTTCTCAGAGACCTGCGCCTGATCATGTGTCGCACTGAGAGCAAGATGCATGCTAGTAAAATGAAAGAAACAGTCGCTACCGCCGGCCACGCTGTCATGGACTTTTATTTATAGACGCTTCGGGATCTGCCGTCGCACCTTTGTTTTGATGTGGGTGGCGAAAGGGGACTGTCCCTTCCATGGCCTGTCTTCCGAAGATCTACCTCTGCAGATTGTAGCAGTGCTGCAGCCCCGCGTGGAAATAGAGGAAGGGGTGGAGGTGGGTGGAGTGCCCAAAGTCACGTTGACCACTGACGCCGGATCCCAAAGCTGCAAAGAATGCCGGGCGCATCCCTTCACGATCCTTGATGCGGAGTCGCTTGGCTTGAGGCCGTATCCTCCCATTCCGAAACGATGCCTTCTGACGCTGACTAGGAAGGATGGTGCGCAGGAAACTTTGGACGCGCTGGATTCGGCTGTTTCGAAAGAGCAGGTGGATCTCATCGCTGAGAACTACATGCCGATGATGAATCCCTCGAGGAGATCGTCTCACGTCTTGAAAGACTTGAGAAGAGCTCCTCGGGGGTTAACTTTCTCAGGAGAAGTGGATGTGGACGCTGCGCTGGGAGGGCTCCGGGGAAGACTCCGTGCCTGCGGCCTCGACGACCAAAGGTTGATGACGGCTGAACTGGCGACGTTTCCGTTGCTCTTCTGGCACGTCACGCAAGTGACCCAGCGAAGCGAAGAACTGTGCTTGATCTTTGCAAGGAGACTCCTCCAAAGAATAGGGCAAGATTCCGGAAGAGAAGCTCCTTTGCCTCCGTTGCACGAGATGCCTCCCCGGGTACTGCAGGCCATCGACGGGCTGCACGCCGAAATTCTAGAAGCAGAGAAGGCTTTCAGGAGAAATGCGGAAGAGGTCGTCAATTCCAAGCGCGCTTCCAAAGAAGGGTTGGAGCGGATTCTGAAGCTTCGCTCAGAAGTGGAATCCTTTGATCGCGATGCTTACTTAGAATGGGGAGGTGCAACGCATCGGCCTTGTTGCGCTTTCAACTTCTTCAACGTCCGTGGCTGCGCTTCCTGTATGCAGGCTTTCGAGACGGGGCACCAGCTAGACGCGTTGAAAAGGACTCCTCCAGACTGGGGGGCGCTGAGCGCAAGCCTTGCGAGTCTCGAAGAGGAGCTCCACTGGATGGCCTTTTCCTAGTCCTGGCTCGGCTCATGGAAAAAATAAAGACAGCGTGTCATTCTTTCACGATGCCGGATTGGAATACCATGCAGGCGCAGGACACCGTTTTTGTTGCATCGAACTAGCTTGTCATGCCGGTCGTGCGAGTCTTTCAGACAACGACCCCTTGCCTCCATGTTACTTGGGCTCAAGAAACAAAGGAGGCTCACATTGAGAGCCAGTGTCGAAAAGATGTCGAGCCGAGTTGCCTCTTCGTATGCCTGTGCCCCAGTGTATCCGCCGACATGGAACCCGTCGATGAAGTGCTATACGGGCTACTTCTGGTCCTATGGAACTAACGCGTGGGTTCCATACATGGAACCTGCGCCTGCGTTGCCCTCGGTGGGGAGGAGCAGAAGCTGTGCCTCCAGTGAGTCCTCCTATTCGTGCGTTTCCTCGTATGCTTCTTCTAGCTCTTCAGTCAGCAGCGAGAATTCCACTCGTAGAGCAGTCGTCCTTCGAAAGAGACCGATGGCTCGGAGCGACCGAGGCCGAGGTCGTGATTCTTCCAGGAGGGTGGGGAGCAGGTCAAGGTCTGGAACCAGGAGATCTCAGTCCAGCAAGCACGTTCCAAGAGTCGCCCCTTGTGACGTAGGCGAATGTCGCCGCTCGACCGCGGTGTATTCTCCCAGACGCACCGATGAAGCTGGGGATGCGCATAGCGGTCTGAGGCATCAGGGGAAATGGCGTTCGAGCCATGGCAGCGGGAAGTCTGGCCATGTCGCCGATCGCTGCGAGAAGCGAAACCGCTGGCAGGGGTGGGGTGATGAGGCCAACTCCGTCGCGACGCAAACCTGGGACGTCTCGGAAAGACCTTCTTCTTCGAAGTGGCCGACGTGGAACTGGATGCCTGGACGATCTTGGCAGTGGTCCAAGAAACGCAACAACAAGAAGCGGGGAGGGTGGAGAGTCCAGGCCAAGAGAGCGGCGACATCGCTTCGTTCTGAGAAGGACATGCAAGAGGTCGTCAAGGGTACCATCAAATCGAACGAGTGCTGCAAGTCCGAGGATGACACGTCGGGGCCTTCCAAGCCCTCCGATGCAAGGGCAAAGGGCGTCGGCCGGGATGGTTCAAGCTCCTCCAGCAGCGATGAGTGAAGGGTGCATAAGATGAATCGGTCACATCTGTATGCGTGCTTTTGAAAAAATGGTTGTAGGTGGATCATGGCGAGGTTGCATCGAAAAGCATGATGTCACTGGGAGCTCTCGCTCATTTTATGAAACATGAACGTATGCAGAGATGTTGGCTCAATGACGACGCAGAGTCCGATAGTAGTCATGCCCTATGTCGACTCTTCGGGAGAGTTGAAGGTCTTTGCCTCCGACGCAGAAGGAAGGTGGAAGTCTGACGTGAACTTTGTTCCGGCCAGATTGGCAAAAGAACAAGACGGGAAGGGTATAGAGTGTCGCATGATGCCGTGGAGAAGAGCTGCCGTTCCGACGGTCGAAAGATCCTTGGTGGAGGCGCTGAATCCCCTCCACTTGCAAGCCGCCAAGTCGATCGTAAAAGAACGATTGAAGGGGCTCACAGCAACTGTGACGGATGCGGGGGTCGTTCTGACAGACCCGATCGCGTTCAGCAGGGAAAGGGTCGAAACCGGCAAGCTGTGGCTGAGCCTTGCCGGTCAGTATGTGGCTCTGAAAACCCAGATTGAAGCCGCGTCGTGCGTCTCATGATCGTTCCGAAGAAGCAGTGCGGGGTCGAAGATGAAAATAGAATTTGCGCGTGGCATGATTATTTCGTTCTCTGGATCGCACACGAAGATGAACGAGGTGGTGCTGTGGCCATGGAAAATGCAACGCTCGGCGTGCATGATGATGTGTGTACGATGCTTGATGGATGCCTCCGTCTTTGTCCAAGTATTCAACTACTGTAGCCGGGTGGCGAGTTGCGCGTCGATGGTCAGTCGAGAAATCAGCTCGCCCCAAAGATGCGTTCACGTGCACGTAGTGAGAGTCGCTGGGGCTTCTTGTGCGCGCGTGCGGCGGTATGATCGTCTGATTTGCGCCGATCCTTGAGATTTGCGTTGTGTCGTGATTTTTTTCTGCTGTCGCATGAGAGTCGCTAGGAGTGCTCTTTTCGTGCTGGTGCTGCTCTTTGATCGTTTGATGCGCGCCAATGCTTCCATCTTCTTTAGACAGATGAGGAGACATGGATTGTTTATGGCGAAGATGCGGGATGGATGAGTAATGGAGGCCTCCGTCTTTGTCTGCATACTGAACTGATACAGTGGGAGGGGCCGTGTGGATATGTTGTTCTGCTCTTGCATCAGTGGCATTGATGTAGTGAGAGTCGCTGGGGGGGCTTCCGTGTTCCCTTGGCCGCATGATAGTGTGATGAGCACCGATGGTTCCGTCTTCCTTTGAAATGTTTGACATCGAGTGTGTGTGGTAAAGATGTGGGATTGCTGAGTGATGAATGCCTCCTTCTTTGTCCACGTACCGAACTGATGACATGGGAATAGTTGCATGGTGTGCTTTGTCTGCTGCTGCTGCGTGGGTGCGTGCAACGCTGGGGACGCTCGTATGCGTGTGTGGCTGTACAATCATTTGATGCGTGCCAATGGGGTGAAGACGGAGGCGTCCTTCTTCATTTTCGCGTCCAACGACGGTTGGGTGAGAGGGTGCATGAGAGGAGCCGCTCGGGATGTTTACGAGCACGTGCGAGTGTACATTCGTTTGATGTTCACCGATGCTTCCGTCCGCTTCTGAGAGATTCGACGGGGAATGCGGACGACGATGTGGAAGGGGCGGTGGTCTGATGCCTTCTACCGTCGCGTGTCGCTGTCCTGATGGAAGAATGTGCAAGTAATGAGACTCGCTGGGGACTTCCAGTACTGTGTTGATGAGCTGAGGCGGTACACGTTTGTTGCGATCCGCATGGAGGCCCCTGTCCGTGTCCGCTCGGGTGACTATCGACTTCGGTGCGTGCAGAGTTCGGACTTTGGTAGAAGATGAATTCCGATGGCGCTCTCTCAGTATGGTTGAACTGTGGATCCCACCTTCGTCGTCAACCCGGTAGATTTTCTGGGGACTGTCGGGTTCATGCAGAGTGCGAAGGAGAGTTGCATCATGATATCTTGGAGATGCTGGACTGCTATCACGTCTTGCAGATTCTGGGGGGAGACTCGACACTCTCTCCTCCTCTTTCTGGCGCTGGAAATCGTGCCGGATCTTTAGTGGAGAAATTCTGTCGAAGGCGTTGTCTCCGCCAGTATCTTGACTTCTTACTGAATGTATTTTTTCATGCATTGCTTGTTTTTGAGGGTTTGCGTTAAGGCTCCGATCCCTTGTCGAATCTTGTAAGACTTTCGGATTTCTCTCGGTGGAGAGCGTTTGAAACTCTGCTGCGGAGCGTCTAAGTGACGAGGAGCGCGTGTCGGCACTCCTGGGGGCTTCTTCATGGAGGCGGGACTGCAGACCGCCATCTTCTTGCATGGTCATGGGCGCCTTGATGAGTTCTTTTTGCTGCTCTATTGGATGTCTGGAATGTCTCCTATGCATTTCGGCGATTTGGGCTGCAGCCAAGAGCCCTTCTCGATTCTCCTGGAGCGCGAGAGCTTTGATTTGGGCCTCAGCCAAACGTCCTTCTTGCTCACGAAGCTTTATGTCGGCCTTAGCCAAACTTCTTTCGGTTGTAGCCAAACTGTTGTTTCGCATCTGGTTCTGTTGAAGCGCTGCATGGTTCTGTCGAAGCGCGGCATTCCCTTGTTGTTGTTCAAGACGCAGCTGTAAAATAGGAATTTTATAATCTAAGTTTTGCACGGGCTTCCTGAGTTGATGATCTCTCCGTGGCGTTTGAATTGATTTTTTTTGTGGGTGTTGAGACTGGTCATCTGCTTTCTTATGCCTATCTTGGTTTGTACTTATCTTGTCCTTACCACTCTTCTCTGGGGTGCGCTTTTTGTTTTTTGCATCTTGTTTGTTCGAGGCACCTGCATCTTCTTTTGAAGCAGGAGGCTGTTCCGGGATCCGAGAGGCCTCTGCAGTTTCTTCCTGGATCGGTTCCGCCGTGGGGCGATGCGGTGGCACGGGTTGTGGAGGAGGATGCTTGACAGCGACCGGGGCGATTGGTTGAAAATCGTATGTGTTTGCAGGAGATGCATTCTGGGGAATAAAGGGGACTGTTCGAGGTATAAACACTGAGGGGGGCGCTGAACTTGTCTGGGATGAGGATCCAGCAAAGATGTGTGGTTGGCTCGTTCCTGGAATGGATTGAGGTGTATACTGTTTCGACTCCTTGCTTTTTTTTTCAAGAGTGGTCGGGGTGGGGGACGTGTTTATGTGCACTTCTTTAGATTCGTCGGGTACCAGAGTTTCTTCCAGAGGTACGGCCTCGGTTGATTCCATTTATGTCTGCGCATCTTCGTTCGTTGCTCGTACTTTCTCCTGCATTTGAAAAATGAGCGACGAACAAATACAGCAGCAGTGTCAAAACTGGATTCGAGAAGGACAATATGAGGACGTCGACAAGAGTGCCCTCGGAGACTTGGACTTCGACGACTGCCGAGGAATCGTTGAAGGCAACAGAGGCGCATCTAGAGGATCTAACGGCCGTCGCTCCGCTGGATCAGGAACGTTCTTTTCGTGGGGTACCCTCATTTTCATGGTGCTGGCGCTCGTGATTCCGATCGGGCTTATCGCATTTTATACGAATTTCACGTTGCAGTGGCAGAAAAAGGACGACAAGAGTCCACCGAAGAAATGAGGACCAAAGGTGAAGGAAAAAACAAACGGAACGATGAGAAAGAAACCATCGAAGAATATGGGCGTTCTCAAAGTGCTTACGTACAACGTCTGTTTTGGATGTATGTTGGGCTCCGAGGAGGACTCATCCGCGGTCCAATTGGCTAAGAGGTGCGCGGCCACCGCAGACGAGGGCGCTCCCAACAAATGCCTGTTTCAGGTCGCCCGGAACATTGATCTGGCCGGGTCGCTCTGCGGAGGCTTAGACCTCATTGGACTTCAAGAGGCCAGCGCTTGGGATGCAATTCGGGATAACAGCAAGGAATTGAGGGGTAAAACTCCCGTCGTCACGAGGGTCGGAAAAGAAGACTTGGTGCTGTTCGTGGGTGGGCGTTATCACATTCAATGGGTCGGACACGGCGACGTCTCTGGGAGACCTCTCCAAGTCGTTCGCCTGCAAGATGTCAGGAGCGGATCTTGCGTGGTGGTGGTGCACTTCCACAATAATCACAAGGAGAAGGGAACGTCCGAGCTTCTACAACGGTCCATCGCAAGCGTGGTGGATGTTGGATCGGCCTTGGACGTAACGGGCGATCTCACCGTGATCTGCATGGGAGACTGGAATGATTCGCTGGACGCGCGGAGAGGCTTCCAGCCTTTTTTGCTGTGCGGGTGTCCTTCCGATGTCGCGGTGACGAGCGTTTCTGCCACGTCGACCATGCCGAGAACATGCTGCAGCACGGCTTCAGAAGACAAACGGATGAAGTTTGTAAGCGATTACGTTCTGTCGAATCGCTGGTGCAGAAACGATGTGCCCGCCCGTCTCCTCGTGGACATGATGCGCCATGACGCGTCCGATCATTATGCTGTGCTGGCCACTGTAGGAAGAAAAGATGCCTCTCATCCGCTGTTTCATCTGTTGTGTGATTGACGCGCACTGAATCAGAAGAAAGAACTTATCGTTTAAAAAATGTCGGATGCGAAGTTGGTCTCTGTCCAGACAGAATGCAAAGCCCAAAATGAGATACGATCCATCAAGGCAGAGTTCCAAGAAGCTGGGAGAGTAGCGAGGCATCGAAGTCAACACGTCGTGTGGAACGGAAAACTGATTCAGTATTCGACGTGGATCCAACTTCACCATGCTTCTTGTGTGTGAAGGATGCCCGCAATCTTTTTGGCTCAATTGGTCCCAGGTTCCTCGGAGATTCTCGGGAACGTTCTCGTAGCGCAATGTAGAGAGGCGAGAGGCGTCTGCAGGCACAAATGTCGTCGCGGGGAAATCTCGGGCTTCGAGATGCATGTATAGATGATGACGGGATGACATGCGGAAAGAGTGGAGGCCAGTTTCGCACAGGGGTGGGTTGCCCCCTGTGCCCGGCTCTGCGCAGCCTGGACGCCTGCCTGTTGTGTACGAACAGGAGCGGCTTCGGCAGCGCCACTGACCCATTCCCTGAAACATGTCCGTCCCATCATTGGGGAAAGAATGGAGGCCTTCGTCGCACGTGACCGGGGAATGTCCACGTGCGTGGCTCTGCGAAGCATGAGATGCTCCTCGGCGATGCTAGCCGCAGCGCTTCCCAAAGCTCGCCACCGACCCATTCTGAATTTAGAGAATGAATCTTCCTTCGTCGCGTCGAAAAAATGAGTGTCCTCGTCGCTTTGGCATCATGAAAATGTGTGAGTGGGGCTACGTCGCCATAACACTCTTGATTGCCAGCCGATTGCCGTCTCTTGGCTCAGACAGAACAAATCGGCCATGGGAATTCCAGGGCTCATCGCCTTTCTGAGAAAAAAGGCTCCGGCCGCCTTCAAGCGTGCTACGGCGGAGGACTTGTGTGGAAAAACCGTTGGCATAGATCTCTCCATCACTCTCTACCGGGGCGCGGCGACTTCTTACAAAAACGGAGCTCTCTCTCACTTGGAAACGTTGGCGAGAGAGATCGCTTGGCTACTCGAACAGGGATGCAAGCCAGTCTATGTGATCGACGGAGAGGCCCCGATAGAGAAGGCCGAGGAGGCTCGAAAGAGAGAAGAGGGGAAGCGCGTCGTCGAGAAGCGCCTCGATGAACTGATGTCGCAGCTCGACAACTCTCCGGGCAACGGCGGGGTTCTCGATGCCGTTCAGAAACTTCAACGGCAGTGTTTTAGAGTCACGCCTCAGATGAGGGCGGATGCTAAGATTTTCCTGGACGGCGTGGGCATTTCCTGCGTCATGGCACCTGGCGAAGCAGAGCGATGCCTTGCTCACATGATGCGTTCCGGGGCTGTGGAGATGGCATTCACGGAGGACGTGGATATTCTCGTCTGCGGGGCGCCATCTTACGTGAAAAACTCAGCCAGCTTGATGTACGAGATGGAAGCTGGTGGTCCGACGGAGGGGCGGCTCTTTGCGGAACGCGTCATCTTGCAAGATGTCCTGGAAGGACTCCAGATTTCGTACGAAGGCTTTGTGACCATGTCCGTACTGGCTGGGTGTGATTTTGCGCCCAAGCTTCCCCGGTTCGGTCCAGCCACTGCTTGGAAACACGTGAAACGATGGTCGGAGGACATGGACGTGTGTTTCGACAACCTGAAAATAGAGGAGCAGGTGTGGCGGGATCGCTACAAGAAAGCTGTCGCACTCCTGAGATGCGACGACGAAGCCGAATGGCCCGCGTGGAAAATCCCTGCGCCCTCCGCGGATCTTCTGGAAGGCCTCTATGAGCGCCTCAGGTCTGAAGGCTCTCTGACTGTCCTACGAGCTTATGTAGAAAGAATTGTTTCAGAGGAATGCGAACGACCGAAGAAGTGCCTCCGCCAGAGTTGAGATCAAAAAAATGCAGTCGGGTGTAATGTTTGGATTTGCTGGAGCTTTGAACTGCCTTGATTGATGTTTTGGTTGTCGATGCTGCATATGCCTACGAAATTTTCGGCCCTGCAAAGGAACAACGCGTTGTATCTTGTAGGTCCTAGATCCTCTTCATGGCTCAGAACTCGGAAGGATCGATTTTGACGCTCGCCGGCGTCATCATGCGCTTCAAGCAGTGCTTCATGTGGTGCCCTTTTTCTTGTAGAGGTGTGTATGGATTGCGACGGCCTCAGAGCGCTGCCGACGTGGAAGAACAGACTTCTCCTCGCGTGAGCCCCAGTTCTATTTGGCATCGGGCTTTGCTCCACGCCAGCGACGTTGAGGTCGGATCTGGTGCAAGCTCAGGAGAAGCGGAGCAGGACCCACATGACGTCCATATCGCAGATGACATCCATCTCTCGGACGTGATTGTGTCTAGGGAGAACACCGCATGGTCAACGTCGCAGCCTGCGCCCGCCGTATCGATTGATGCGTCCGACGAGCGCGTCGTGCGTTTCACAGAGACGCGCCGGGAGGTCTTGGAGCCTGAAGCTGTGGAAGGAGGATCGCGCGCTTCCTCGGGATTGTGACAGAGCTTCCTCGAACGCTGCGGCAGGGACGGGCGGGCCCCACGGCAAATCGCAAAAAAAGTGAGTCCTCTGAAAAAAAAATATGATGACTTGCGACACCGCATACTGTCCTGGCGAACGTGAAGGCAGATCTGCAACCGCGTTGCTCTTGGCCGAGTGCCAAAAGTGGCCTCCTGCCGGAGACGAGTTGCCGACAACGGAAAGAATTCGAATGAAAATCGAAGAGCTGTGGTTGCAGGATGATGAGTGGCACCGTAATTTCTCGAACATGCTTGCCGTCGCCTGTCTGAAGAATCCAGAGAGAGCCGCTTCGTTGTTGCGTTACTTGCACCCCGCGCGATGACGTCCGCTCATCTTGAGACGTGGGTAAAGAGCATGACCTCGTGGCAGTCCAGGCAGTTTGGAAGTCTTTCGGTGCAAGAAGACGTGAACATCGTGGAAAGGGAAATCTTGGCCGCGCGGGGTCGGCTTGAAGCAGCGCAACCTGTAGCGCCCGTGTCGCCTCCGGATGCATCCTCTGAAGGCCCTTGTGGAAGGAGTCGTCGTGGTGAGGACTCGGACGCTTCCAGCTGCGAGGAGGCACGCAGCGATCGCTCATGATTGGTCTTTGGCAGCGTGCGTGGATAGAACTGACGAGCGGTCTGAGCGATGATGCGCACGAGCTGCTGCGGTCCTTGCGCATCAGAAAAGACGTGGTGTGCTCCTCGGGGGAGCTGTCGCGATTTTCGGCAAAGTCTTCCCAGCATGGGCGGCCGCGCATCGTTCTCCGGGTAGAGGCTACTCGGGTTCGGTGGAGGCATGCTGGCTTGCGAATAGCTCACAAAAGTTGCGTTCTAGAGGCAAACGGCGTTCCCATCGCCAGGGTGAAACTCAAAACGACCAGATCTCACAAAAAGGGGGGTCGTTTCGAGGGCGCAAAGAACTTCAGTTTGCTCTTCGATCACGAAGGCGCGGTCAAAGGAGAGGCGCTTCTGTCCGGCGCTCTCACAAAGGATGCAATCGAGGCGCCTCCCGCATCTGGAACATTGATGATTGCTGCCATCCCGTTGGCAGCGGCCCGCCATGGATAGAATGCGCCAATGGCTCAGGAAGCGAGGGTTCAGCTTGGAAGTGGCGAAAAACGCCGAGGACAGCGTGGATTTCGAAGCGAAAACGGTGAGAATCAATGCGCAAAACGCGTATCAGGTGAGGCTCTCTTCGTTGATACATGAATGCGGCCATGTGCGCATCTTTCTGAGCCGCTTGCGCAGGCCAGACCGCCGCATTTGCGGCAGCACGCTTGCGGAGCAGTGTCTTCTCGTGGGGCGTAGAGAACCGAGAGCCCGGTCTTCGCGCATCTCCACATTACAGGAAGAGATGGACGCCTGGGAAAACGGAGAGAGTCTTGCGAAGAGTCTCTCTGTGAGATACAATCGTCGCGTCTTGGAAAAAGATAGAGTGAGGGCTCTCATGACGTATGTCACGTACACGGCGTGTCGCATGCGAATGTGCGAAGAAGAAAAGGTGGTACGGATGAATCTCCACGCCGCTCTCGATGGGTTTGTCAAGTTTGAAGTTGCCCGATACAAGAAACGCTTCTCTGCTGTTAAGAAGCTCGGAAAGAGGAAGAATCGATGATGTCACATGGGTCGCCTTTCACGTTCAGTTCCGAGATCTTCTGATCAAAGTATAGAGAAACAAATCCCCTCCCCCCTCCTTCCTTCTGCGTCATCTCATAGTTGCCATGTCGCCGGCTATGGAGGAAAGCGTGGATTCCCGCAAGTGCACCGTCGACGAAGATGATGACGTCGAAGCACCGGCCGCGAAGCGAGCTGCGATGGAATCCACGAATGCCGAGGGCGGATGCGTAGTCGTCGCCGCTCCCGTTCGCAGGGCGCCTCCAGCTGCGGTGGACTCCACGAATTCCGAGGGCGGATGCGTGGTCGTCGCCGCGCCCGTTCGCAGGGTCGCTCCTTCTTTGCAGACGCACTCTGCCGTAGACTTTTCGACATGGTCATTGACCATGGCGCCCAACGGTCGAAACAAGTACGGAAACCTCAACTGGAACCTGAAAGCTCCGGAGTTTGACGGCAACGTCTTCAATTTTCATGAGCTCCCCACGGAAATGACGAGCGGAGATCCCTGGTCCACCATCGTCTGGGACGTGAAGGCCGAGACGTTCGAAGGAGCGCCGTCCGACAAGGTGAAGATTACGTTCGAGATTTCAGACGAGCAGGAGGCCTCGCTCAATCGTTTCGACGAGGCGCTCATCAATCTCATCGAGAAGCAGTCGACTGAGGTGTTGAACCAGAAGGCCCCCGTGAAGCGCGAGCTGCTCGCGAGCCAGCACTACAAGAGCGCTCTCATCCCGAGATCCGAGACCCGCGGCCCCAAGGTCAAGATGACCTTCGTCGTACGAAACTCGGAGGCCACGCGATTGGGCGTGATGAATCTGTTCCAGCTGGAGGAAGACGGTGAGTCCTACAAGAAGACGCCGGTGGTGGCAAGGGGGTGGGACCAAATTCAACCGCTCATAGAAGGGCATCAACTCAAGGGGGCCAAGATGAGGGCGACTGTGGTGAGGTGCTGGACCATCAACGTCATGAAGAAGGAGGTTTATCCCATGATGGAGATCAAGGAGATGTGGGTCCGCGAGCCGAAAGGCAGAGGCCCCGCTTCCTACGCTGGACTCAGCGACGAACAGCAAGCACTCATGCACTCCATGGAATGAGAGGGAGGAGAGAGGGGCTGTCGCTACGGAACGTTCGCGCACCAGAGGTCCTGGGTCAACGACCACTAGCGCTCAGTCGAAGAAAACGAATGCGCACGCCGTGTCGAAGCCGTCCAAGTGTCCGATGATATGGAGCACGCGTCCGTCTTTTTTGTGTCATTTTCGTCGATGGTTTGGACCATAGTTCTGGATCGCCCCGAGCCGTTGCAGATTGCTCAAGCTTCTGTGCCAAGCGGGCTTGAAGTGCCCCGATCATGGCTGAGGGAAAGGCAGCACCGACCGACATTGCTCCCAAACGTGAGGTGCCGGGGGAAGCCGCAGAGACTTCAGTGGCCAAAAAGCAATGTCAAGGCGATAAGGCTCCTGGCGAGAAAAGAGAATCGGCCGCGGCAAGCTCCGCTCCAAGTCTCGGGGCGTCCTTGGCACCCCCTTCGGCTCCGGGGCGCAAGAAAGAGGGCTTTGCGCTTCAAGGGCATTCGTCTCTCGATTTCACGCAGTGGACGCTCTCTTCCAACAATGCCAGAAACAAGTATGGCAATCTCAACTGGAACCTGAGGGCTCCTCAATACGATGGCAACGTCTTCAACTTTCACGAGCTCCCCTCGATGGACAGTCAGGGGGACCCGTGGTCCACGATTGCGTGGGAGGTCAAGGGAGATACGTTCGAGGGGGCTCCTGCCGACAAAGTGAAAGTGACCTTCGAGATTTCGGAGGCGCAGGCAAGGACGATCGAGAGATTCGACCAAAGCCTCATTTCTCTCATAGAGCAACAGTCGATGGAAGTCATGAACCAGAAGACGCCGGTCAAACGCGAGGCCATCGCGACCCATCACTATAAATCCGGCCTGGCGGCCAGGACGGAGAAGAGCGGGCCGACGATCAGAATGAATTTTGTGGTTCGCAGCGCGGACCCTCGAAGGCTCGGAATTTTCTATTACTACAAACTGCGGGATGATGGGGAGACGTACGAGAACAAGCCTGTGATCGCCCGCGGGTGGCCGGAAATCGAACCCTTGATCGAAGGCCACAACCTGCGAGGAGGGAAGATGCGAGCTACTGTGGTCAGGTTCTGGTCCATCTCCTGCCTGAGAAAGGAGATCTACCCCACCATGGAGATTCGCGAGATGCACGTTCGCGAACCGAGGCGACACGGCATCACATACACCGGTCCCACCCCCGAAGAGCAAGCCATCATGGTCTCGATGGAGTGAATGGCTCGCCGGGAGAAGATTTCATTGACGGATGCCCCGACCAAAAAATGAGTAAGGGCTTTGGAAGCAAGAGCGTGCGAAAGTTTGGTGCGATTGAGAAAGAGCATGGATGGTGTTGCGCTCGCCGTTTGCATTGGCGCCGGCCTCTTGATTTTTGCAGCAGCTGTCTATCTCGTCGTTCGCCAATTTTGGAAGAACGACGACTCGTCCTCGGTTTCTTCGCCTGGGTATTCTCCTGGCTTCTTCTCGTTGTCACCTTCGGGAGAAAGCGTGGAAGTTTTTTTGGTTGCCGCGCCTATAAACTGGACGTCGTGCCACGAAAAATATTTGCAGGCGCCGGGAGTAGGTTCTAGCGCCGCCATCGATTGTGCCGTTCGGAGCTTTTCGGAAATCGGAAAGTTCTATCACATCGGGGTAGAGATGCACTTCCCAACTGACGCATGCAAACAGAAGATCTTGATGAGTCCGGGAACCATCTCAAGATCTTTCAAGGGGGAAGCCTTCTATCAGGCATGGCCGAAGGACCTTGTGTACACCTTCGAACTCTTCTCCAAACATTTTATGGAGAGTCCATTGCCGAATGTCGACGAAAATGGGAAGATTTCGGCGATCGGAGCACGCACCGTCATCTTGCCAAGAGATTTTGACGGCTCCCCCCCTGAACGGTGGCAGCTTCGGAAACGCCTTGGAAGTTTCTCAGATGAGAATGTGCTACGACGAATCGTAAAAGGGACGCTGTCGTTTGCACAACAGACCTTCGGTGGGAAAGATAGGGAGACTCCTTTGGTGTACGCCGCCTATTCGAGTCTGGACGTAGACCCTCCCAGAAACAGCTCTTACAGCTGCACGTGTCTTACTCTTGCGAGTGACATCATGAGTGAATTGAAGGCCACTCCTCCTTCAGACATTTTGAACCTCCTGAGGGCCTCCTGGGATCTCTTGGATTCGCAAATCTTACCCAAAGCAGACGATGACAAGGACGCAGTACAATACTTCAAGGACATGCATCATGAGATCTCGCTGTTCATGGATACGGTGAAAAACAATCCGGAGTCAGCCTTTGAAACGGTCCGAAAAATTTTCCAACCCTTGTATATCGTTTCATATGACGGAGCGGAACGATTGAAACCGACGGTGTTTCAGGTGGGGTATGCAGCGGAACCGTCCTCTCTCCTTCGGGGAAACGACGAGCTCGCAACCTCGTTTGAGGCTTGGAGAAAGACGCTCCGTTGAATCGTTTCGGCAGTACATATAATGTGCATGCAGTTTGGTTCGAAGCTTGGAGAAAGGCGCCGCGTTGAGAAGTGTCCTAAGTGGACCTACCGTATGAGAAACGTTTGTTTTCTGTTTTGGCTCTAAACGTTCCTGCGCGGCTAGCCGTCATCATCATGGTAAAAGTGGTGAAACCGCTGAAGCGCGAGTACATCTCTCACGTCGAGTTCGGAGTCTTTTCTCCGGATGAAATCAAGCGTTTCGCGGTGGTCAATGTCACTGAGCCGTCCATGTACACGGCCAGCCTTCCGATCGCCAACGGAACGGCCGACCATCGCATGGGGAGCGTCGACCGTCGTCTTGCATGCGGGACCTGCAAGCAAGGCATCAACGAGTGCCCCGGGCACGCGGGAATGATCGTCCTCAACTTCCCCGTGATCCACCCCTCCTTCCTGGACACGATTCTGAAGCTCCTCAAGTCGGTCTGCTTCTTCTGTTCGGAACTTCTCTTGAACGATGCGGACAAGGCGCACGTTCGCAAAGCCAAAGACCGCAAGCAGAAGCTCATCCTGGGGGCCGCCCTGTCCAAGAACAAGAAAGCGTGTCCTTGCTGCACGGGGCCGGTGCCCGTTTTCAGCAAACAAGGGCAGCATCTCAAGTGCGACTTCACCAAAGTGAAATTTGCGGACGCGGAGGAAGCCCAATATTGCCAGCGGCCCTTCACCGCGGGCGAGGTGAGGACCATCTTGCAGACCATGCGAGACGAGGACTGCGTGCTGCTGGGTCTCAACCCCAAGGTGTCGCGCCCCGAACATTTCGTGCTCACCGTCGTGGTGGTACCCCCTCCCGTGGTCCGACCCTCTGTCGTCATTTCGGAAGGATCTAAGGCGCGGGGGCAGGACGATTTGACTGCCAAGTACTGCGACATCATCAAAGCCAATGCGCAAGTGAAGCTCGTGCTGGAAAAGGAGGCAGGGACCATCCCGCGGGTCGGCCTGAGCCTGGCGGCGCAGCAGGCGGTCAACGACCTCGCCTTCCACACGTCGACCCTCATGAACAACGATCTGCGAGGTCAGCGCCAGTCGGTACAGAGGAGCGGCCTGCCGACGAAGAGCATCATGTCGCGCCTGAAGGGCAAAGACGGGCGAATCCGAGGCTTCCTCATGGGGAAGCGCGTGGATTTCTCGGCGAGATCCGTCATCAGCCCGGATAGCCAGATGGACGTCGACCAGGTCGGCATCCCGGAGGCCGTGGCGCAACGGCTCACGGTGCCGATCCACGTCATGGCGTGCAATCTGGACGCGGTACGGGCCCTCGTGAAGAACCCCTCGTCCAACGCCCGGACCATCTGCCGCGCGGGCAAGTGCGTCACCATCCTCGAGTTCTGCGACCGAGACAAGGAGGCCAAGGGCCTCTCCATCGGAGACGTCGTGGAGCGCGTGCTGCAGAACGACGACATCGTCCTCTTCAATCGGCAGCCATCCCTCCACATCGGGTCCATGATGGGATATCGAGTCCTGATCTGCAAAGGTTCCAGGACCTTCCGCCTCAACCTGGCTTGCACCGGCGTCTCCAACGCCGACTACGACGGCGACGAGATGAACGTCCACGCCCCGCAGGACCCGGCGGCGCAAGCGGAAGCGCGTCTCCTCATGGCGGTGCCGCGGCACATCATCTCGGCGCAGTCGAATAAGCCCAGCATCGGCCTCGTGCAGGACACGCTCATAGGCTCGTGGCTTCTGACCGGAGACGACGTCGTCATCAGCCGAAAGCAGATATGCGTGCTCCACACGTGCCTGCACTACGCCGCAAGACCGATGCCCCCGGGCGATGTCTTCACCGGGAAGCAGGCCTTCTCGTTGCTCTTCCCTCCCGGCCTCGACTACCAGAACGGACGCACGGGCGTCGAAATCGAGGCGGGGGAGCTCAAGAAGGGGAGGCTCTGCCGACAGACCCTCGGGACGGCATCGGGAAGTCTCGTGCATTACATGTGGCTCTTCGAGGGGCCAAAGTGCGCTCAGGAGTTCCTCTCGGACGCGCAGAGGCTCGTGGGTCGATGGCTCCAGTGGAGAGGCTTCTCCATTCGCCTCTCGGACTGCGAGCCCGACTCCGCGATCGTGGAGAAGATGCGGGCTCTGGTGTCCTTGGCGGAATCGAAGGCGGCCAAGATCGCTTCCGACGAGGGCCTCAAGGACAGTTCCAAGGAGGTCTTGGAAGAGGCCATCTCCACCATCGCCAACAAGGTCCTCACCGACGCGGGCAAGATGGTTCACTCTCGCCTGGATGACAAAGACAACGCGCTCTACCAGGACATCCTGTCGGGAGCCAAAGGCAACCTCGTCAACATAACTCAGCTCATGGGTCTCGTCGGGCAGCAGTCGGTGGAAGGCCAGCGAGTGGACCCCGCGGCGCCGCTCACTGGGGGGCTGTCCTGCAAGGGATTCGTGAAACATTCCTACTACCAAGGCCTGAACAGTCGAGAATTCTTCATGCACACAATGGCCGGACGGGAAGGGCTCATCGACACGAGCGTGAAGACGTCGTCGACGGGGTACCTCCAGAGGAAGCTCATGAAGGGCATGGAATCCATCCGCGTGGCGTACGACCTCACCTGCAGGAACTCCCGGCAGAACATCATCCAATTCGAATACGGAGCGGACGGGTACGACGCCGTCTACGTGGTGAGGCAATCCCTGGACGCCTTGAAGCTCGATCGCTCCACCTTGGAGAAGGAGCTGACTCCGGCCGAACAGAGGGCCTTTTTCCCCTGCTGGGGGGGCATCCTGGAAGCCAAAGCCAAGCGCTTCTCCCGAGAGCTGGAAATCGCGTGCTACGTCCCGGTGCCTTTCGATGCCTTCCTCAAAGAAATCAAGCGGAAGGGGAGCGCCGAGAACCTCTTGGAAGAAGAGCTGCTGCTGGAGGAGGTCGACAGGTTGTGCGAGGCCGTCTGCGCTGCCAGGTTCGGGTGGCGACGAACCCTCGAACTTCTCCTCCGCTGGCACTTCAGACTGAGCAACGTGAAACGGATTCCGTGGACCGTCATCAGAGAGGCCGCGGACTTCGTGCGGAAGACGTGCGCGCGGGCGGAGGTGTCTCCGGGAGAGGCGATAGGACCGCTGTCATCGACGTCCATCGGGGAGCCGTTGACCCAGCTGACGCTGAACACGTTCCATCGAGCGGGCATCAAGGCCCACAACGTCACCCTGGGCGTGCCGCGCATCAAGGAGCTCATCGACTGCACGAGGAACCCCAAAACCCCGAGCATGCACCTGGTTGTCCTCCCCAGTTTTGCCTCTCCCCTGGTCTTGGAGAAGCTCAGGCTCGGGCTGGTGGAAGTGCATCTCTGCAACGTCGTCTCGGACGTGCGCTTCTTGGAAGAGCCCGACTTCTTCGTGTCCCACAACAGCCCCTTGGACGCGGAGCTGGCCTCTCGCCTCCGTCTCGTCTACGAACGTGCGCCCAGCGTCTACGGAGCGGTCGTGGTGCACATGAAGCTGGATGCCGCCATGCTCGTCCAGCGCGGCCTCTCGCCTTCCGACGTGGCCACCTTGGTCGAGAAGCACTGCGATTGCCACATCGCGACGTCTGAGGAACTCCACTCTGAATGGATCCTGCGAGTTCGCTTCACGGCTCTCTGCAAAGGCAGCACCTCCTTTCCGGAGGGCTCGCCGCAAGAGATGCTGCAACTGCGGAATTTCACGGAGGAGATGACGCACAAGCTGTGCAGAGAAGTCGTCCTCAGCGGCGTGGCCGGAGTGCAGAAGGCCACGGCGCAAGAGGACGTGCTCGTGAGGTTTTCGCCGGAGAAGGGCCACTGCATGGCGCCGTGCACGACCATATCCACGCAAGGATCCAACCTCGCGGCCATCTTCAGCATGTCGTGCCTCGACGTGGCGCGGTGCACCTCCAACGACGTCCACGAGGTCCTGTCCGTGCTGGGCATCGAGGCGGCTACCGCCGTGCTCTTCGAGCAGATCCAGTTCACCCTGCAGTTCGATGGCTCTTACATCAACGAGCGGCACCTGCTTCTCCTCGTGTCTTTCATGACCTGCCTGGGCGGCTTGCTGCCCGTCAGCCGACACGGCATCAACAAGCTCGTGGACAGCGGGCCGCTGGCCAGGGCCAGCTTCGAAGAGGTGGCCGACAGATTGGCGGAGAGCGCCATCTTCGGAGACGTGGATCCGGTCCTGTGCCACTCGTCGCGAATCATGATAGGAGAAGTGTGCAAAATCGGGACCGGAGTCTGCGAAGTCCTGCGCGAGCAGCCGGCACCTCACGTCGATTCCGACTCGGATTCGGTGATCTTCACGACCATGGACGGAGACTCCGTGGACGTCATCAAGAGCCACAGGGAGGCCATGAAGGGGGTGCCCATCGAGATGCCTTTCATGGAGGAGGGCGGGGTGCTCTTCCCCAAGGCCGTCTCGGGAGGGAGCTTCATCCACGTCGCACCAGCGAAGAGCCGATGCTACGCCCCCAGCTCTCCGAAGAGCCTCTTCTTGGAAAGGAAGCGGGGGTGCGAGCCGAGCTCTCCGAAGCCGCAGCAGTCCAAGCGGCCCAAGCTGGATGACGAAGACGCGTGAGTGACTTCAGAACAAGGAGAAGCCTGCGAAGGTGGTGGGATACGGAGGAGCCCCGATGGTGGCGGGTCCCTGGACGGTGGCCCCGGCGGTCGCGGTGACGGTGAGGCTCACCTGCTGGTCGGGGAGGAGTTGCAGAATGGAGCTCCCGGACAGTGTCTGCACGCCTCCCGGAGACACGGAGCAGGACGTCGAGTTTAGAAAATTTCCATCCACGGTCAAGACGGCGGTGGCCGAGGAGGCGGCGCCGCCTCCGTTGGAGATCGTAGCCGTGTAATTGAACTGATAGAAGCCCAGAGCGGGCGCCACGAACTGCCCCGTCTCGGCGTCGAAGGAAAAATCCGCGTTGCCGGCGGTGACGATGGAAAAGGGAACGAGGGTGGGCGACGTGAAGGACAGAGATTGGGCCAGAGCCGCTTGGAAAAAGGACGATGGCGTGTATGGACTTGCTGGGCCTTGTGGGCCACGAATGCAAACGGTGGCGTCGCAGCGAGGCGCAGGACAGGGGCGCGCGGGGAGGCAATCCGCGTAGTAGGAATGCGGGCCGCAGCAGCTCATAGCAGCCTTTGTTCATGCACCACATTTGCTAACACCCTTCCTCGCATCGATCGGCGCCATGGCCTGGGAATGTTTCCGGGCCTTTTTCGTGGTCTCGTGCGGAATGCTGGCCGGTGCAATGTTGACGCAGTGGTGGATCCTTCACGTTTCGGAAGCCTCTACGGAACGAAGCGTCGAGGGGATCATCCTGATCTGAAAAGTTCAGGAGAGAGGCATGATGGAAAGGCTCGTTTGGGCCGATGGATAGGTGCCTGAGAGCAATGTCGCCGTTGCGGCGCCAACCCCCTGACTCTGGATCTGCACGATGTCTCCGGCGTTGAGCAACAGGATGGTGTTGAGAGACGCGGAGGCGTCATTGCCCACGGTGGACGTGGTGCTCGTCTGCAGCCGAGACACGCCGTTCTGCGTGATGCTCGTCGTTATGGTACCAGCCGCCGTGAATGCGTAGCCTACGGTGGGGCTGATGACGTAGAGGCCGGTGCTCGGTGCCTGGTATGCGCCGACGCCGATGAGATAGGATGGGTTGCTGCTCGCCGTGTACACGTTGAACGGGATGACGGTTGCGGCCGTGGCCGTGATGGCCGCGGGAGTGGTTGAGAAATATCCCACCGCTACGGAAGTGGTCCCTGAGGGATTGGCTGGCCCGGTGGGCCCTGTGGGTCCGTACGGACACAACGGGGGGCAGCACGAGGCAGGTTGAGAACAGCCCGCGTAAGGAGAGTATGGATTCATCGAGCACGACATGCTTTCTTTCTTGTGTGTGAGCTAAAAAAAATGGTGTCTTCTAGAAAAACCCGATGTCCTGCTCACCTTGTGCCCAAAATACAGCATGCAGAGGCCAATGCGACCGCACGGCTTGCAACTGTCGGCCCGTCGTGAGGTACAATCCTTTCACCCCTTGCCCGCCTGCTCCATTGCCGTACCCCATCGTCTTCAAATCCGCCGCCGTCGCGAATGGGGATCTGGCAGCCGGCGTCCCCAAAGCTGTGAGTTTTCCTGTCGCTGTTCTGGCGAATCCTAATTATTCGGGGATCACCAGCACGTTCTCTGCACCGTCGACTGGAAGGTACAGCTTCACCGCGAGCGTCACCTGGTCGACCCCCTACCCAACGACGATGCTCACCTTGACTCTGCAAAAAAACGCCGTGAACACGAGCTTCGCCGTCTCGACCACTTCGGGCGCGCCTGGAATGTACGTCACGACTGTACAGGGTTGCCTCCCCCTGGTTTTGGGGGACGTCGTCAACGTCTCGGCCCTGCCCACTCAAAACGTGAGCATTGTAGGCAGTAATCCGTGTCCCGATCCACTGACATTCTTCCAAGGACAGTTGGTCTGTACTTAGCAATCGTTGTCCCCAGTGCTGCTGTAGCTTGAAACGTCATCTGAGCGCGTTCACATGCGCAAACCCATGAGGACGTGCTTCAGACCGAGGCCCGATCGGCACTGAGTTTTCAGTTTCGAGCTGCTCCCTCCCTCCTTGGACGGGCTCGACCAGCCATGGCGTCGCTGCATGGCCACTGCGCTGCCTCGAAAGTCTTGAGAAAACTCCAGGCCAACTCCCGAAGAGAAGGCGTCGAGTGGCGAGCGACCAGCGTCGAGTCCTTTGAACGTCTCACCGCCGCGTCGGAAGCTCCCATCCGCGCCGGTTGTTTTTACGGCTCCCTCTCCAAGGACCCGGTGCCCCCTCGGTACGTCTTCGATTACAACGACGTCACCAACGTGGAGATATGTTCCACCTCTGAGGGGAAGAGATTTTTTGTACGACACGGAGGCCGGGAATTGAATCGGCTGCTTCTGGATTCCGTGGCGAACGTCTTCGAGGACGCGCATCGCACGGGGCCCTTCATGAGCCGATCGGGCAAGATGATGGTGGTACTGCACCTCAGGACCCACGACGACGTCCTCGTTACTGCTCCGAAACTCGTAGACGAGGCACGGGCGGTGGACTCGATCGGCGTGGAGCTTCATTGCGTCGATTGCGACGATGCCTCAGTTCCGAAATCACGCGTCTCGCAAGAACTTGCGAGAAGGGAGCATCGGCCTTTCAAAGTGGTCGCTTACTTGCAGTCTCGCTTGCCTCCTTCTTGCAAGCCTCTGACGTGCATCCCAAAAACAAAGTCGAGCCTGGGGTCGCTTGCCCGGGAAATCGCGCTGACCACCATCGATGATCTGAAGGCGGTGCTCGTCGACGTTTCATATGAGTACAGCATGCACAAGTACGGCCTGGACCTGCACGAGACGGCGACCTTGCCGGGTTCTTACGCAAAGGGTCGCTTCAGGTTGCCGCTGGTGATGCCGTACGTCTTGGACTCGTGCCTGTGGACGACGTTTTGCAAGAGTCACACGCCCCTGGTGCGGGATCGCGGATACCCCTGGTGTCTGCGTTCCGCGGGGCTCTCCTGCGACCTCGCCAAAAAGGTGGCCTCGCTGGTCCCGGGAGCCCCGGGAAGAGGCCAGGATGCCCTCAGACGGCGATGCGCCTCGAAGAGCTGGACGCCCGCGGAAGACTGGGACCTGGCGACCCTGAAAGACCCGAGTTCGGAATACTATTCTTTTTGCATGGATGACGTGGGATACATGTCGCAAGCGGGAAGATGGCCCAGATCGACGCGTCTGAGCCGGGTCATGACGTGGCACGACTTCTTCGGCGACGAGGGCGAGATCGCCGACGAAGAGGAAAGCGAGGACGAGGAAGAGCTTGCTCCCGTGAAACGGGCGGTGGTAGAGGCGTGGCGTCGCGAGTCGGTTCCTGCGGCAATGCTGTCCTTGGCCCGCGATCTGCGAATGCAGAGGAGGTGGAGAGTTCTTCATTCCGTGCATAGTTTGCGAACGGGCAGGTGGCGGTCTTTGCTGAGCGGACCCGACGATGTGCCGTTGCACGGAGCCGTGAACTTTCTGTCGGGGCTTTCTTCGTCGGAGACATTGGGGCGAATCTTTTCCTTCCTCTGATGGTGGAGCAGCTTCAGACATTTGCCTCAGATTGTGGCCTTTCTCCATTTTCAGGCACAATCTCCTGCTGCTGCGTCTTCATCCTAGCCCGGCGAGCCTTTAGGTAACATTTGTTGCACAGCACAGGGTCCGTGGAAGACAGCTTCACGTTATGATATGGATGTCCGGTCGGGCCTGTGGTCTCGCACGCGGTGCATTTCCGTTCGGCGGGTTTGCTCGTCGGGTGTGTGCCGTTTGCAATTTCGGGCTTGGGGCTGCAAGCCTGCGCTGCTCGTTTGGCGTGCGTAGAACGCAAACGCACGGGAATGTAAGACCTTGAGCAGCCCAGCGCAGACGCTGCGGCTGCGGCCAGCTCGAAGCAAAGACAAGCGGGTATCTTGATGATCATTTCCACGGGGGCGGCCTGGACGTTCAAGGGATGCTCGCGCCTCCAAAAGCAATCGTTTGGGCACTTGCGCAGGGAGAGCCGCATGTTACTCCATATCTTGGTGTGTTTCTGATAAGGCATGCCGTAACAACAGTAGCTAGTTTCGTGAACTGGCAAGCCCTTGACCGCCTCTTGGTGTTGCAACAAAGACGATGCAGGATTTTCGACCGTGTAAACCATCGACGGATTCAAACGCTTGAAGTGCTCCAAGATGTTCCTGGCGGCCATCGCTATTTCGTTGGCCGTATCCAAGTCTCTGGTTCCCCTCGTTTTCAAGCGGCTGAACTCCGTGCAAGGAGGCGACATGTGGATCCAATCAAACGTCCCATAATGTCCGCTCGTATAATTCCACTCACGCACGTCCACGCACACGTCGGGCGAATGGCACATGTTACTATCTACGCTGAGGGTCTGGAAGCCCATAAATTTTGCCACGTTGGACACAGAGCCTGTTCCGGAAAAGAGATCCAACATGCGAGGAGCTCTGGACATCGTGTCAGATACGGTTTCAAGAAACGCTGACCGGCAGACCGACGAGAACAAACGCATGGATGCTCGCCACCGTCCGTCTCCCCTCTTTGCATTGCTGCTGCATTGCGGCGTCACGTCAGACTATTTCTCTACATGTTTCGCAATTGTTTTCGAAGAGCCTTGGATGCAAAGCGTAAACTTTCTCCGTTTTGACGCACAGCCGCCAGGACAATTTCCGGGTCGGCTTGCAGCGGCTTGGGGGCGTAGCCTAAGTTCAAACCATTTTGACGCACGGCCGCCAGGACCACTTCCCTGTCATTTTGCAAAGCCTGCGAAGCATCGTTTAAACTTTCTCCATTTTGACGCACGGCGGCTAGGACTATTTCTTTATCGTCTCGCAAAGCTTCCGAGGCGTTTCTCAAACTCTCCCCGTTTTGACGCACGGCCGCCAGGACTATTTCCTTATCGTTTCGCAAAGCCTTCGAGGCGTATCTTAGACTTTCTCCGTTTTGACGCACAGCCGCTGAGACCAGGTCCTTGTCGTCTTGAAGAGCCGACGAGGCGTGGGCTATTCCCTTTCCGTCTCGGTGCACGACTTTCATGAAGAACTGCTTATCGTTCTTGAGATCGTCTGGTAAGTTTCTGCGTCCTGGTCTTTCCACTGCCGCGATCGCGATTTGGCAATCGCGTCGCATGCTCTCGGGAAGTACATCATATGTCATTGCACGGTTGCGAATCGCAGAACGTACCACATCAGCATCGCTCATAAACGGAGAGCCCGGACGAAGCAATCTGAGCAGAGAAGGAAACAGAACAGCGCATCTCATCAATTCAGGAGTTTTCTTATGTGCTTCAGATGATTGCCAATACTTTGAGTCGATCCACTTCAATATGCTCAAATCCTTCGGCGAGAGATTGAGCTCAGGCACGTGCTCAGCCAGGTAGGCAGCCAGATATGTCTTGACATCCGAGACTTTTGCGGACAAAGCCTTGTCCTTGAGGTACTCCAAGTCATCCGATCCTAATATGGCCGACAACTGAAGGACCGGCATCGGAGGAAGTTCAGGATGAGCTCTTTGAACGCTTTTGGCAGCAAGGCGCGCCACATGTCGGAGAACAGCTTCTGCCTCCGCGTTCCCGGGGGCGAGCGGATCGTTCCGTAGTAATATGAGAGACGAGAGACACCACCAGGGGTCCTTGACTTGCACGCAGTTGAGCCCTTTGCCTTCGGTGCCTTCTAGTGGGCTTCCGTGCCAGGCAAAGCACATGCCGGCCATGAAAAAATCCTTGCCTGACCAAGCCGGGCACCCAGCACTGCATTGTGAAAAGATGGGAATGTCTCTGTTGGCTTTGTTGAGAGAGCGCACTGGAAGCTGCGCCGGAGCTCCTGCATATTCCAAAATATACTGTTGCAGCTCATTTGAACCCCGGTTCATTTATGATTGCTCCAGAAAAAGGACCGCCGAACCGGCATTGAAGGAACTCTTGCAGGCGGAAGGATGTCAGGGGCTCGGAGAATGGCGGACGAGTACCTGACCCTGCGGCAAAATCCTGAGGACGACCGGTGGGCTTGCCCATGCAGAGAAGGGCTCCGTGACTTATGTCGTGAATTGTTGACTGCCAGGCATACCCCTGCAGATGCGACGCCAAAAGCTGTACGGCTCAGAGCAAAGTAACTTCCGGGGTCATGCGGTCTCTGCAGACCCGTCGATGACCTGGCGGGGCATCTCAAGCGATCCGGAATGTTCGCACCCCTGCTGCTCTTCCTCGCTCGCGTGTCGCTTCTCGAAGGCTCCGGTCTTCGAGACCGCACGACAGCGTGAGATGTACGCCACCGCATGCATGTCGGAACCGAGCAATCCCGCGGGGCTGCACCACGGCACCTCCTTGCTGACGGAGTGGGTCCACGTAGAAGAGCAGCTGCTCGCCGCCAGGTCGCGCGTGCTTCGAGAACTCGGGCCGGATCGCGCCCTCAAGTGCCGCGAATTTTTTCTGAACAAGAGGGACGGCCCCATAACAACTCGTGACGACCCCACCGGAGGCGACGTCCTGGCGCAGACGGCGATCCTCTCGCAATACACGGACAGCGCGGCAGATCCCCCGGCCAAGGGAGACGTCGCGATGCCCAACATCGAGGACTACAGAAGATGCTTCCGTGGGCGCTTCTTCGGGAAGGCGCTCAAAGCAGAGGAAGGCCTCCCGAAGATACCGCCTTGGGAACATCGGTGGGACTGCGCCGTCTTTCGAGGCGGGGCCACCGGAGAAGGTGTCTGTCCGGAAACGAATCCGCGTCTCAAGGCAGCCCTCCTCAGCCAGTCCTGGAGAGATGGCGACCGGAGATCAGGCGACGGAAGGCTCCTCCTCGACGCCAAGCTCACCTCATGGAATCAGCGGCAAAAGATCGGCACGGACGGCGTGGTGCGCATCCTGGACAGAGCCGAACTGGCCCGCAGATGGGGGCTGACGGACGTGGGCAGGCAGAATTATCTTTCCTGGCAAGAACAGTCTTATTACAAATATGCTCTCTACCTCGACGGGAACGTAGGAGCGGGGAGGCTCGGGGCATTGCTGGGGCTGGGCTTCGTGATCCTGGCGCCGGCCTCCCGGAAGCCTGCGACTTTCTTGAGGATGCACATGAAGCCCATGGTGCACTTCGTGCTTCTGAGGGAGGACTTGGAGGATTTGAGAGACGTCCTTCTCTGGTTACGAGACAATGACCGCGCCGCACGCCGGATCT
>Ga0114973_10000452_pt1 | contig 30908 bp, 28 predicted proteins | sample M_140807_MF_Meta_FD_87025 | JGI IMG/M metagenome (GOLD analysis project Ga0114973, IMG submission 87025) | Freshwater microbial communities from Lake Montjoie, Canada to study carbon cycling - M_140807_MF_MetaG | ecosystem: Environmental > Aquatic > Freshwater > Lake | place: Lake Montjoie... | reverse complement strand
TTGATCATAACCAAATAATTTTGCAAGACTTTTTAAAAAATTGAATGAGGTGCCACATTCAGGATGACGTGCTGGGGAGATACATTTATTAAAAGAAGCATTAAGTCAGCTTCCAGAAAAAATCACGGAAGCTGAATTGCATACCCTGTTGCGGGATACCCATAGTCCATTAAGTACTGCGCTATTCACACCCGTTGCGCCTATCGCACGTGGATTCACTTTATTTGAACAGAAAAAACAGCCGGAACCTGATATGGCGCTTTTGAAATAAATTAAGGTTCAGTTAGAGAGATTGGAGCAGACTTTGGGGACAGGGGTACTAATTCCAGGACCCAGTGTGTAACACGTATGTTTGCCAAGGATTTGTTGAGCCGTGACCGTAAGGGAGCGGAAGTTTTTTTCAAGCGGAACTTCTGGCTCGCGAAACAAAAGCTCCGCTCCCTTACGGTCACGGCTCGGTTTCATCCATATCAAACTGGTAACTCAGTTGTTTGTCCAGTATATTGTTGCGCAATATCCGAAAGCCCATGTACTGATGTTAAGAAAAACTGACCCGGCAAATTTGCCAAACTGGCAAATAGGCGCTGAATATGTGCTTGGTCCAATTCAATCGTAATGTCATCCATCAAATATACACAAGGCTTAGAAAGCATATGCGCTTGCGCTAATTTCAAAGCAATCAAAATGATCTTTTGCTGGCCTCTGGACAGATGCTGACGGGCTTTTAATGAAACTGAGTCAAACAAAATGTCCGCTTGTTGAGGACCTGCATAAGTATACTGACGCTGCAAATCTTGCTCAAATTGCTCAGTCAAAATAGATTGCAAAGATTTCCCCGTTTCTTTTCTGTCCCAGCCTTTGTCAAAACGAATCTGGCAGGGCGTGTCAGTAAGCTGCGCTAAAAACAATTGAAAATTGTCGGCCCATTTCTGAAAATAATTTTGGCGCAATGGATCGATAGCATAGGCTAAATCAACCAACAGCTTATCCCATGGTGTATAGTGCTGTCGATTAGCATCTCTCTTCCGCAGCAAAGCATTGCGTTGTTTTAGAACCGCGCGATACTCTTTCCACAATCCGTGGTAAGAATGTTCCACGTGGAACAATCCCCAATCTAAGATACTGCGCCTAACCGTAGGACCCGCATCAATGATTTGAAACAAATCATGATAAAACACCAAGCAGGGCAACAAATAAGCTAATTCAGAACTGCGTTGACAAGGCTGTTGATTCAAGCGCACAACGGTGGCTCCATTCAAATGCTTTTGGATGCTGACCGTATCCTGTGCGTGAGTTTTAGAAAAAACGGTGAGAGCAGATTGACCTTGCTGAACCAATGGAGCCGTTTCCCGGGTACGAAAAGAGTAACCACTGCCTAACAAATAAATTGCCTCTAAAATTGAGGTCTTGCCGCTCCCATTCGGGCCATGAAAAAAATTAAACCGCGGATGGGGCGTCAAATACAATGCATCAAGATTGCGTAGATTATGAATATTCAGCGATGCAAGCATTAGAGCTTCATAGGCATGATGATATATTTATAATTGTCATCACTTAAGGACTGAACCAAAATACTACTATCTGCATCACCAAACTCCAAACGCAACATGCCTTCATTGAAATAATTCAACACATCCAATAAATACGTGGCATTCAAACCAATCGTCAACGGCGAGCCGGTTGTTTCTGCCAACAGCGTTTCTTCACCTTCCTCTTGTTCTTTATTCGACGCGGCCAAAGTGAGCGATTGATGCTCAATCCGTAACACTACCGCACGTAATTTTTCATTCGCCAAAATCACGATACGTGACAGTGCGCGTTTGAGGTGGTCGCGATCGATCAAAACAATGCGTTCGTAGTCACTTGGAATAGCACGTGTATACGGAGGAAATTTCGCTTCGATGAGTTTAGATGAAAATCGAAATTGACTAGTCACCAAGCTCACATGATTTTTACTGGCTGAAATCACCACGGGTTCATCCGTAATGGTGGCCAGCAAGCGCAACATTTCTTGCACGCCCTTTTTAGGGATTAACAAGCGATGGTGCTGGTGAAAAGCTTCGTCCATCTGACGGCATACCGCCATGCGATGGCCATCCGCCGTCACAGCAGTAATCGATTTCGTATCGATTTCGAGAAACAGGCCATTTAAATACACACGCACATCTTGCTGCGCCATGGCAAACGACGTGGCTTGCAATAAGCGCATGAGCGCAGAAGCTTGCAGAGAAAACTCTACTTCACTGATCTCGTCCTCGGTAATAGGATAATCTACAGCCGGCAAAGTCGTGAGTTTAAATTGGCTATGTTCCGTTTTGATCGTTAAATTGCTGCCACTAAAACTCAACGTGGGCATTGCCTCTTCATCCAATGAACGGAAAATATCAATAATCTTCTTGGCTGGAACGGTCACAGCACCCGTCATATTCGAAGTGCAGGGTACCACCGCCGTAATTTGAATTTCCAAATCCGTAGCAGTCAATGAGAATTGATGTGCTGACAATTGCAACAAAATATTCGACAAGATCGGCAAAGACTGTTTTTTATCAACGGCCCCCGCAACCATCAATAAAGCGGGTAAAATCTGTTGCTTGCTGATCGTTAATTCAAACACTGCGCCTCTCCACCAAAATAAATCAACAGCGGTGATTATAACAATAATCAGGCTATTTTCATCTGTATTTTATTACAATTTTATCTATCAGGGTATGTCACTCTTGAGGGGTGTGCAATCCAGCAGCGTTTAAGGGCGCCGAAATACTTCTCCACGCGCGCAAATACGATGCTTTTAATAGGTTCGCCATACAACCCCACCCCACAACAGCGCAATAAATAACCTTATTGACCAAATTAAAGCCATGATATATACTAAATAAATAATCAGCTAATAGGTGACCTTCATGCGTAATCGATTCAATGTTTGTTCCGAAACAGCAGTTACCAAAGCTGCCGCAATCATTTATCCTGGTGTACAACTTACTTATGGTCCTGGTAATAATGATGCCCAATGCGATTTGGCGCCATTACTAGCAAAAATACCCGGACAAGATCATGCTATATTTGCCCCAGGACTCGGAGGCAAGCGCGCGGCTGTGACGGAAGCGCAAAGTCGGGCTATGGCGCGAATACAACGAGAAGCAGGCCTGTTTGACGAAAGAGGAGCGCCAGAATCACTTGAAGCAAGAGAAACTCGATTGGCAGGTGATGACTTTGGTCATATTATCGCCATTCAAGGACGTGCCGATATAGTTGCCGAAAGAAGAAAGTTAGACCAATATGTACAAAGAGAACTCACCCCCATAATGGAACCTATTAATCGAATCTTAGCCACAGAGCTTCAGAAATTAACCCCACCGAATGTTTATATGCTCCGCACCGGCGCAGAAGGCGGATCTGGGCATTTTCATACCGTTTATTATGAGGCAACGAATTGGATATTGGATTCTGGGCTTAAAGAAGGGCGACCCAATATCGGTATATTGTACAATACTCAGACTCAGCAATTAGGACCCATGGCAGAGCAGGTGATTGATCCGTCCCATGAATGGGGGCAAGGTCAAGGTAAAAAAAGGTTGGATTTTTTTGAAATGAATCCTACACGGACCTTGGTCGCAGCAAAATATATTGAAAAATATAGAGCGCTAGAACCTCAGGAGACTGAGTTGGTGTTCCCAGAAGAGTTCATCAACGAGATTATTGCTGAACCTAATTATCTTTCGACTTTTGGCAGTGGTAACTACTGGGATGCGCAACAGAACGGACGCGAATTTTCACCACCCCCAATCGCAAGTGCAGACTATATCGAAAAAGCTTATGCCCAATGTACCCAACTAGGTCTTGCGGGCGCCATAACTCAGTTGCGTCATCAGGATTACTTTAGAGACCCAGAGCAAGGCAGAAAACTCTTAGCAACCTTACTTGCAACCAATAAAATCGATGCAGTGAAGGAAATATTGCGTCAAAATTTGGTTGATTTAACCAATCCCGAACAATGCGCCGCTTTGTATCAATCCGCGCTACATTTTTCTGAAACTAATGATGAGTATCCGGTTGGTTTAAATCCCTCTTTGCGCGCACTACAAAACAAACTAATAGAAACATTAGATCCCGAAGATTTACCGTTCACGATTCAAGATGCTTGTGCGGCATTAAATTTGCCTGCATTGCAAACGCTATTCACGATAGAAGAAAACATCCCCCATGCCGAATTAATAACGCGGGTGAATGAAAGTGCGCGCGAATGCGATGCGGCTCTCTCGACTTATCAACCTATTTTAGCGGCCATTCGAGAACATGAGGCTGCACGCCGTTTCAATACAACACAAGAAGACGATGCAGCAGTTTTAGAGGAAGAGGCTTCGAATGACGATGAAGATATCCATACAGCAAGTTTTGAAGAGGAACTCATTGAACTAAATCAAAATGACGCGCTGAAGCCGGAAGTTGCCTGGGAGTTGGCGTACCGTGCTTTAGAACACAAAGAACCCTACTCTTGTGCGCCAGAAAATACAGACAACCAGGAATATCGAGCGATTAAGTATCATGCCGAAACCAATGAGGGCGACACCATCATCACCATAGTGTCCCAAAGAGAGCAAATACTCTTAGATGAATTATATGCAAAAAAATTAGCCGCAGATGAGGGGTTTAGATTAGGAAGATAAAATACGCATTAGATTTTTATAATCTTCTGCGAAATCGCCCCCTTCTGAAATCAGGTCTTTGACTTTACGGCAGGCGTGGATCACGGTCGTGTGATCTCGTCCGCCATAATGATCTCCAATTTCTGGCAAACTATGGTTGGTCAATTCTTTGGCCAAGGCCATCGCCATCTGTCTAGGTCGGGCAATAGACCGACTTCTGCGTTTGGACAGTAAATCCGCAACTTTTACTTTGTAATATTCTGCAACTGTCTTTTGAATGTTTTCAATCGTGACCAGTTTGTCTTGCAAGGCCAATAAATCCCGCAACGCATCACTCACAAACTCAACGGTAATCGACTTGCCAGTAAAATGAGCATTGGCTATCACTCGCCGCAAAGCCCCCTCTAATTCACGTACATTCGAGCGGATCCGTTTTGCGATAAAAAACGCCACTTCATAGGGAAGGACAACATTCGACTGCTCTGCTTTGGAAATTAAAATGGCCACGCGTGTTTCCAGCTCCGGTGGCTCTACTGCCACCGTTAAACCCCAACCAAAACGCGATTTCAGACGTTCTTCCACGCCCTCAATTTCTTTGGGATAACGATCACTGGTCAAAATAATCTGTTGTTGGCCTTCGAGTAACGCATTGAATGTATGGAAAAACTCTTCTTGAGAACGATCTTTCCCGGCAAAAAATTGAATATCATCGATTAACAAAGCATCCAGAGCGCGATAAAAGCGTTTAAACTCATTAATTGAGTTGGTTTGCAATGCTTTCACCATATCTGCCACAAACCGCTCAGAATGCAAATACAGTACTTTAGCTTGTGGATTGTTTTTTAGAATCGTATTCCCAATGGCATGCATCAAATGGGTTTTACCCAAACCTACTCCGCCATAAATAAACAAAGGGTTATAGGCATCACCCGGGCGTTCAGCCACTTGAAGCGCTGCGGCTCGTGCCAATTGGTTGGAATTACCTTCCACGAAACTATCAAAAATGAATTTTTTATTTAAATAATGATTATGGGTATCCACCACCACAGCTTTGTTAGTCGTCTGAGCAGACCCTGAGGACGTCACGAGCGTCGTGATCTGCGGTTGCGCTTCCACCGGAATTGCTTTGGTACCAATCTCGATACTAACGCTGGTGATCGTATCCGGAAATAACTGGCGAACCAATTCGTTAATCCGTTCATTAAAATGCGTCTTGACCCAATCCACAACAAAACGATTGGGCGCCAGTAATACCAAAGTCGAATCTTGAGTTTCCGCTTGCAAAGGTCGCAGCCACGTATTAAATTGTTGTGCGGGATACTCTTCTTGTAGTAAATTTAAACACTTCTGCCAAATACTCGCAGACACAGACGACTCCAGAAAAACCCTAGCCGATGATTATACCCTTCGCACGAGCATAAAAGAAAGTTCTTGTTGCCAAAGTCTCATCTTTTGTGAAAAAATCATCACATCTTTTTTATTTCCTCATGTGGCCCCAAAATGATTTTTTTTGGTCAAGATTATGCTTTTTTAAAAAACACACTGTGTAAACCTGGTGTTTTCAAGACACTGTCATGTTAATTGATCGTGCAGGGTATCGTTTAAATGTTGGCATTATTTTAATTAACGAAACCAATAACGTTTTTTGGGGGAAGCGGCATGGACACGACGCTTGGCAATTCCCACAAGGCGGTCTCGCTCCCGGAGAGACCCCCAAAGAGGCGCTGTTTCGTGAGTTACGCGAAGAAATTGGCCTAGAACGCGAAGATGTCGAAATACTCGGGGTCACGAAACGTTGGTTAAAGTATCGTCTGCCCAAACAATATTTACGCCATGGCTCCGAACCCCTCGTCATCGGACAAAAACAAAAGTGGTTTTTATTGAAATTGCGCACCAATGAGCAAAAAATTCGGTTAGATCTCAGCAACTCCCCTGAATTTGATAGTTGGCGTTGGGTCAATTACAAAGAACCTCAAGATTTGGTTATTTTCTTTAAAAAACAGGTCTATATTCAAGCATTAAAGGAATTAGAGTATCTCCTAAAAAAACGACAATCTTCCTCAAACATGCGTCGGAAGAAACCTCATCATGGTGGTCATAAAAGCTAATGCTTAAAATACTCAAACGCATCGTCCAAGATGTCACCTCAGCACCCGATCTGCTTGCAGCACTCCATACCTTAGTAGACTGCGTACACTCGGCAATTTATGCCGACGCCGTGTCTGTTTTTTTGATTGACAGTAAAAATCGCGAATACGTATTAATTGCAACCAAAGGTCTTAACAAAGATGCCGAATCCGTAGTACGCATGTCGATGGATCGGGGCGTGATTGGCTTAGTAGGGCGCCGTGAGGAGCCCATTAGCTTGGATGATACCAGCGACCATCCGGATTTTTATTACAATCCCTTGCTCAAAGAAGAGCATTTACATGCATTTCTCGGGGTTCCCATCATTCAACACCGTAAATTGTATGGTGTACTGGTTGCGCAACAAACTGCGCAACGCTATTTTGATGATGCTGAAGAAGCGTTTTTGATTACGTTGGCAGCGCAATTAGGCGGAATGATTGCCCATGCCGAAGCTACCGGCGAATTGGCTCAGCTTACCGAACCACCCCGTTCTGGGCAGAAAAAACTGGATCATGAGCCCATTTCACTCAAGGGCATAGGGGCCGTACCAGGCGTAGCCATCGGGACCGCTGTGGTAATTTACCCACCCGCAGATATTGATGCCGTCCCCAAACATTTTATTGAAGATGTCGATGGTGAGGTTGACATTTTCCTGCAAGCATTGTTTGCGGCACGCGATAATATGCACCGCTTAAGCCGGCGGATGAAATCCAGCATTGCCGAAGAAGAACACGCCTTATTTGACGTCTATTTGCGAATCATGGACCAAGATAATTTGGGCGCAGAAGTCATTCATGAAATTCGCACAGAACATTTGGGTGCGCAAGCTGCCCTGGCCCTGGTCATCAAAAAGCATATTCAACAATTTGAAAACATGAATGACGATTATTTACGAGAACGCGCTTCCGATTTTCGAGATATCGGTCGTCGCGTTTTGGCTGAATTACAGTCTTCTCAACAAGAAGAAATTGATTACCCACGTCGAACCATTTTGGTAGGCGAAGAAATTTCTGCAGCAACCTTAGCCGAAGTCCCAGAAGGACATTTGGCAGGGATCATTTCCACGTTTGGTTCCAGCAATTCACATATGGCTATTTTAGCTCGCTCGATGAGCATTCCCACCGTCATGGCGGTACGCGGTCTGCAATTGGAGCAAATCTCACGCCGCGCAGTGATCGTGGATGGCGACAACGGAGAAGTGTTTATTTCTCCTACCAAAATGTTGTTGGCCGAATACAAACAATTGATCCAAAAAGAAGATGCCCTAAACCAGAGCCTCGTCTCTTTAAGGGACAAGCCGGCAGAAACCTTGGACGAGCACCGCATTAGTTTGCAAGTGAATACTGGGCTCGCCATTGATTCTGGCTTGTCTATGAGTGTCGGCGCGGAAGGCGTAGGCTTGTATCGCTCCGAAGTCCCTTTTATGAGCCGCGATCGATTTCCTTCGGAAGATGAGCAATACATTATTTACCGCCAAACCCTCAAAGCCTTCGCACCCCGCCCAGTGACCATGCGCACGCTGGATATCGGCGGAGACAAAGTTTTACCCTATTTTCCTATCGAAGAAACCAATCCCTATCTAGGTTGGCGCGGGATTCGCGTCATGCTGGATCATCCCGATCTCTTTTTATTGCAAGTACGTGCCATGCTCCGCGCTAACGAAGAATTAAATAATTTGCGCATCATGCTCCCCATGATCACTACGTTAAGCGAAGTGGATGAAGCAGCTTATTTAATCAATCAAGCGTATGCCGAGTTATTGGAAGAAGGCTGTCAAATTGAAAAACCCGCATTAGGAGTCATGATTGAAGTCCCTGCGGCTGCCTGTCAGGCAAAAGAGTTGGCCAAACGCGTAGATTTTCTGTCAGTTGGCACCAATGATTTGACTCAATATTTATTGGCCACCGACCGCAATAATACACGCGTTGCCAATCTGTACGACTCTCTCCATCCAGCGATGTTACGCACATTAATCCGCATCATAGAAGGAGGACATTCCGCCGGCGCCAAAGTGAGTGTGTGCGGTGAAATGGCCTCCGACCCATTGGCTGCCATATTGCTTCTAGCTATGGGATATGATGCCTTAAGCATGCATTCGGCCAGCATACCTCGGATCAAATGGGTCATTCGGAGTTTCACGATGGCACAAGCACGTAAAATATTGGCGGATGTATTAGAATTAGAACATCCTACGGAAATTCGTTTATACATCCAGAAACACCTAGAAGAACAAGGGCTAGGTGATCTGATTCGCAGCGGGAAAACATCATGAGCATCGCTTATCCAAACATCGATCCTATCGCAGTGTCTATAGGCCCTCTTGCCATCCATTGGTATGGGATCATGTATCTATTAGGCTTTGGTTTGGCATGGCTGGTTGCCCGCTGGCGAGTAAAACATTTGCGTTTAAAGTGGACGGCAGATCAAATTGGAGATTTGATTTTCTTTGCAGCCGTCGGGACTGTTTTGGGCGGCCGGATAGGCTATATGCTGTTCTATAGTACGTCAGATCTCATTCATAATCCCTTCAGTATTGTAAAAGTTTGGCAAGGAGGCATGTCCTTTCACGGCGGCTTTTTAGGCGTAATATGTGCCATGTATTACTTCTCCCGAACCCGGCACAAACCTTTTTTAACCATCACTGATTTTATAGCGCCGCTGGTCCCCTTAGGCTTAGCTGCGGGACGAATCGGGAATTTTATCAACGGAGAATTATGGGGAAGACCCAGCCAACTACCCTGGGCGATGGTCTTTCCGGATGCGGACGCCCAACCTAGACATCCCTCTCAATTATATGAATGCGGTTTAGAAGGGGTTGTACTGTTTGTTTTTTTATGGTGGTACGCGCGCAAACCTCGCCCTCAGGGCGCCATATCTGCTCTTTTTCTCATTGGTTACGCAATCAGTCGCTTCACTGTGGAGTTTTTTCGCCAACCCGATATTCAACTTGGTTTTATTGCATTAAACTGGCTAACCATGGGACAATTACTATCAATACCCATGTTGATTGCCGGCCTGGCTCTCTTTTATAAGTCTCGCCAAGATCCAACCTATACGAGAAAGCATCATGGACACTTATCTTAATCTTATCAAACACATTTTAGCAGAAGGAACTGAAAAGTCCGATCGCACTGGAACCGGTACTTTATCAGTATTTGGTTATCAAATGCGCTTTGATTTGACCAAAGGCTTCCCACTATTAACCACCAAAAAACTCCATACGCGCAGTATCGTGCATGAATTACTTTGGTTTTTACAGGGCGACACCAATATTGCTTATTTGAACCAAAATGGCGTTACCATTTGGAATGAATGGGCGGATTCCGCCGGGAATTTGGGCCCAGTCTATGGCAAACAATGGCGTGCTTGGCCCAATGCGCAGGGCCAGGAAATCGACCAATTAAATCAGATTGTCGAGCAAATCAAGACCAACCCCGACTCACGACGCTTAATTGTCAGCGCATGGAATGTAGGGGAATTAGACCGGATGGCCCTTGCACCCTGCCATGCTTTATTTCAATTTTATGTAGCAGATGGCAAACTATCCTGCCAATTATATCAACGCTCTGCAGATGTTTTTCTGGGTGTTCCCTTCAACATTGCCTCCTACGCGTTGTTAACACATATGGTAGCGCAAACCTGTGGGCTCCAAGCAGGAGACTTTATATGGACGGGCGGTGATTGCCACCTGTATATGAACCATCTGGAGCAAGCGCAGCTGCAACTGCAGCGCACCCCTAGGGCACTCCCAAAACTCGTCCTACAGCGCACGCCAGAGAGCCTATTCGACTATCGTTTCGAGGACTTCGTATGGGAAGGGTATGATCCGTATCCTACGATTAAGGCACCTATTGCGGTGTAGTGAGGTAGGTTGGGCCAAGGCCCAACCTAAAAAAAGTTTATTTCAGTTTCATTAACTTGTCATTTTCAACATCATCGTGAAGCCCATCACAAATAGCTTGCCGCGATTTCACGCCCTCTGATTGCATAAGATGAAACAAACTACCCGCACGTAGATGCGCGCATTGATCATATAAGCGATAAAAGCGATAAGTAGGATCAACCGGAGTGGGATCATCCAAAGCAGGCTCATCCAATCGAACATATCCTCTGCTAATCGTTAGCTTGCCGTACATATCTTGCTGTTGGAGCATCCGATTCGAGGACTCACTGAATTCAAATACATCAAAAGAATACGATTTATTCTGCATAGACAAAGTAAACTGAGCAAACAACGCATTCAAATCATTGACGAAGTCTATTCGGTCACTTTCAGACAAGCCAAATATGTCGACAACACCCAGCACACAAGCTAAAGTAGTGATTTTTTCTGGATCAGAATAACGCACATAATTTTCAGAAAACAACCGTTGCCAAGTATTCCTAAAATCAAGAAAAGAATCAGCCTCCTGAATCGTCATCCGCAATACCACATGCCCATCCGGATTCAGTTTGATTTCTTTCAATTTCATACTAGGTTGAGTTTTATCTAAAAACGCCTGGCAAAGATGGATCAATTGCTTCCACGCAGCGATTCGATTAAACGTAAAGTCTTTATTTTCTGCCAAACTCAGGCGTTTAAAGACTTGTTCATTGACCTCAATTCTCTTTTGATGAAAAAAATCTTCTTGGGTGCCAGGCTGTGTGACCGATCCGAACGCAAAATGAAATGCCGTACGCATTTGCAGCAGATAGTGGCTAGAATCTAAATTATAACGGCGGATAATACCCGTGAAATTATCTAAAAATTGATTCATTTGCGCTAACAATTCACTCGCAGTTGGCTTAAAAGCAAAGGATTCCACATTGACGTTATGGCCAATTCGACTTTTTATCGCACTAGCAGGAACGGCTTCTGGAGGCAAAGCTTGTCCTGTTATCGGATCTTTAGCAATATCGAGCACTTGCTTTACCTGAATTTTGCGCTCTGCATAAGACTCTGTGCCTTGTGGATGATCAGTATGATGCGCATCAGAGTAATCTGAATACAAATCACCTCTTTCAGACAGCGGCGATTCAAACGGCATAAAATATCTCCTAAAAAATGAATAGATCCCCGCCTACGCGGGGATGACAGAATTTTGTGCAATTTTATGGGGATACATCAGTACGTTAGTATAACCAATCAATACAAAATCCTCTAGGAATTAAGACCAGTAGGACTCGTAGTACTCGCGCTCAGAATATCTATCTGACTTCTAATCTCAATCGAGCTTTGCTTCGAGGCAAAAAATTGGTCTTTAGAACGACCATGAGGTGAGGCTGACGCAGAAAAACCACTATCCCAGCTATGGTGTAGGGTGTTTTTACTCGGAGATGTCCTACCATTACTAGAAGGAGATGGCATTTCTTTGGTTTGCGGTTTAGAAAAGTAAATGCGCTTATTTTCTTCATGCTTATTGGCGACACAACCCATATCCATAAGAACCAATATTTCCTGTGACGTTGCGGTAGGCGCATCATAACCGTTATATTGAGACGTACAGTCCGTATTTTTAGGCCGCACCGCTTTTAAGAGTTCCTCTACAAACGCGCCACCATCTTGTGAGAAAAGGGCCTCTTCAATATTTGGAAAATGCTGCTCAACCAGCTCGCATTGATACCCCAAGATCATCGCGGCTTGAAGCCAAATACGATTCAGATGCCAAGACCATTTGCTATCATCACAATTAAGATACGTTCCTTGCCCTGCTCTTTTGCGAATAACAGCCATCACTGCGCGCGAGGTCCCCAACCAAAATACTTTTGCCTCAGGATACAATTCAGCATGTAATGCTAGTTTGGTGAGCTCCAGATATAAAGTATCGAAATCACATTTTAAAAGACCATCCCCAACACCACTCATTGAACGAGAAATAAGCGTGGCACTTAGATTGCGTATTCTATTATTAAACAGATGTTCTGCAGGCGATGTCGATTGAATCAATGACTTCGTAAAATACAACTCTTTAAGTCTTTGTATAATAAGATGCCCGATTTCACCTTCAATAGGTAAAGTACCATAGTTAATCGCTTCAACAAAAGATACATCATCGCTTAGCAATAAAAATGCCAAAGCATTATGATCGATTTTATCAAAATCCTGACTAGCCATACCCTCTAATTTGCTGCGAATAGACGCCCACACATTTCCACCAGCCGTTCTAATCGTATCAAACGGAGAGTTACACTGATAGCTATTACCCAATCTACTTATAGGAGAAAAAACATCCACTCCGGAAGGTGAAATGGGGCGCCAATGCGTCATTTCCTCGGTAATGGTTTCACATTTTCGCCTAATTGTCGCTGCTGTTTTTTCCGCTTTGGTAACAGAAAGCATGAGATCTTCAATTTCCTTTTGGCTTTTTTGCAATCTATATACTAATGATGGGATCCTTGAATCAAAGAAAGAAAATTTGTGTTTGTCCTCTAATTTTTGTTTAATTCTAAGTAGTCTCCGTGCAAGTAACTCTAAAAAATCTCTTGGGGATTGTCCTTTTAACAACGCAATATTGTGCTTGAATTTAGTTAATTGACCTTCAATTATAGTTATATCGACCTGTTCACAACTCCACTTACCGGGCATATTTTTCTCATTTTTTACCTATAGTGCCCGCATTTTATCCACCAATCCTTAGCTAAAGATTAAATAAGGAGCACTAAACGAAAAAAACAATCACAAAAAACAATCACACAGAAATAGGGGTAAATGCAATATATGGGATGAAACGATTTTGTGCATTTTTGTGAGAATACATCGGCTCACAATAACTTGGACATGTATTTTGACGCTCGGTGAAACGCCCTATTTGGCGTTTCCTTGAAAAAGGCTAAATGATTACGCCAAATCAATCGGATCTACGTCGATACTCCAACGCAACCCACTGGTTAGTTTCGAGGAAGAAATCCAATCTCTTAATGCCGTCAAATGAGTTTGCAATACTTGCCGAGATCCGGATTTAAATAATAATTGCATACGATGTTGACCGGCTTTTTTTGCTAAAGGAGCGGGTGCTGGGCCCATAATCATCAAACCCGTCGCTTTGGGTTGTTGTTTGATAGCATGTAAGCATTGCAACACCTTCTCAGGATATTTTCCTTGGACACGCAACAGCGCCATATAGGAAAAAGGGGGAAGTTGCGCGTCACGCCGCGCGTGGAGTAATTCTTGAGCAAATACATCATAGCCAGATTGGATCAAGGTATTCAACAACGGATGATCGGGAATATGTGTTTGGATTACGACCTCACCTGGAACCTCTGCACGGCCAGCACGACCGGATACTTGCGTTATCAATTGCCCTAAACGTTCCAAAGCTCGAAAATCTGGATCATAAAATCCATAATCCGCATCCAAAATCACGACCAACGTTAAGCGTGCAAAATGATGGCCTTTAGCGAGCATTTGAGTACCCACAATCAATTGGGCTTGACCTGTTTCAATCTGATGCAAATGCTCGCCCCAAGCCTGTTTGTGCTGAACTGTATCGCGATCAATTCGCAAAATATTGGTTTTAGGAAAAACCTCAGCCAAACCTTCTTCAAGACGCTGCGTCCCTGTTCCCATAAAAATCAATTCGCGTCCATGGCACGCAGGGCACGTCGCCATTTGTGCATGTTGATATCCACAATGATGGCAAAGGAGTTGATTAGCAGAGCGGTGTACAGTTAAGCAAGCATCACAGTGTGGACAAGCCGCTTTCCAGCCACAAGCATGACATAACAACACAGGGGAAAAACCGCGACGATTGATAAAAATCATCACTTGATGATTTTGTGCCAAATGCCGCTCAATGGCTAAATACGTTGCCGTTGCCAAACCATGCAACAAACTTTGACTACGCAAATCAACGATTTGGTAATGTAAGGGGAAAGTATTTAACGCCTTTTTCGACAAAGAAATGCGCGTATATTTTCCTTTATCTGCATTTGCTAAGCTTTCCAGTGCCGGAGTAGCCGTCCCCAAGATAATCGGAATCTGATTAAAATGGGCGCGCATCAATGCCGCATCTCGCGCCAGATATCTCACCCCTTCCATTTGCTTAAGCGAGGAATCGTGTTCTTCATCGATAATAATAAGGCCCAATTTCGGCATAGGGGTAAACAACGCCGAGCGCGTACCTAATACTAATTGAATTTGCTGTTTATAAGCCCACAACCAAGCTTGCTGACGCTCGCCATCCGACATTTGCGAATGAATGACCATCAATGGTTGGGCAAACCTCTCTTGAAAACGTTGGCGTAATTGGGGCGTCAAACCAATTTCAGGGACCAAGACTAAAACTTGTTTGCCTTGCGCCAAAATTTGTTCAATAACATGAAAATACACTTCGGTTTTGCCACTACCCGTGACGCCCTGGAGTAAAAAACAATGGAAATGATGGATCTGCGTCATAATCGTTGTATAGGCATCTCTTTGCTCCGCATTTAACGTCAAAGGCGCAAGCAAAGTCTGCATCGTTTTTTTGGGTTTTACACTTTCATTACGTTGCAACACAATATTTTTTTCGACTAAAGCTTGCAAGATAGCACTAGAAAAACCTGCTTGGACCAAATGCTCTTTATTTTTAGCACCATGCTCTAATAAATAATCGACACATTGTTTTTGTTTTGCAGCGCGACTGGATATTAAGACAGCTTGATCTTTAGGAACCGCCAGTTCATAAAAAACTTCCGTAACGGATTCAAGCGGTTTACCCTCTCGATACAATTTTGGCAAAGCAAAACGAAGGACCAGCGCCAACGAAGCCTGGTAATAGCGACTGATCCAGCGACACAAACTCAGTATCTCATCGGTCAAAACCGGTTCTTTGTCTAATACTGATAAAATCGCTTTCAAACCCGACCGAGGGACCTGATTTTCTTGAACACCAACAATAATACCGATTTGCGTCGATTGCCGAAAAGGTACCCAAACCCTTGCGCCAATAGGCAAAGCACTGGGTCCAATATAATCAAAATAATCTCGATTAGTCTGCAGTACGGATATGTGATACACCAGCAAAGGTTCATTGCTGTAAGCAGGCTCGAGCATTTATCGATGCCAAATATGATTGGCAGACTGCCCTGGTGCTGAAAAAACCTTTACAACAATCTGTTCGACACGATGCCGTTCCAATTCTTCTTTCTCAGCAATTAATTCTTGCACAAACCAACGCGATAATTCCTCTACCGTAATATTCACCACAGGCAAAAGCGTCACATCTTCGCGCAAAAAAGGGATTTTTTTATGATTAAAGGTAAAATATAAATATGATTCATCTTCTTCATAAATTAGATGAGGCGAAAATTGTGGCATTAAAAACGTTTGGTTCAAAAATTTACACAAAGCATGAATCTTGTTTTTGTAATACCGATAATCAAAGGTCATACCGTCTTCTTGGACCCGTGTCGTTAAAGCTAAATAGACTTGATACATATGACCATGTAATGGCTCACGTTCAGTAGCAGAGAAAATAGTCGTATGTCCTGCAGAAAATTTCATCGATTCTTTCTGCAATTCTACGGTAGTTACATAATCATTTTTTTTCATAAACTGGCCCGTCTGTCTTGTAATAAAAACCCACTCAGTGGTTCATCCCAGGCGCGAGTTAACGCCATCACTTTAAATAATTCACCCATTTCATTCGGATGTGTTAACAATTTTACGGCTTGTTGTTGGTGAAACAAACGTGTCGGTTCATCAGCATTAACTAAACCTAACAACCCTGTAGCCAACAAAAAAGCGGCTTGTGAAGCAAACCCAGATACCGAAAATCCCGCATCCACAGCAGATTCTGCAACATGGGTAAAATCCACATGCGCCGTAATATCTTGCTCCCCAATATGGATCAAAGGGTTGGGATGGGTTCGATGACGGTAATGACACATCAAAGTCCCTTGATTACGATCTGAGTGATAATACTCAGCACACGGAAAACCGTAATCGATAATCAACATCATACCGCGCGAAAGGATCTCCGCACAATGTTGTAACCAATCTGCAACGAATAAATTTACCTCCGATTGATAGGGATAAAGATCCGCTGCAAGCACTTGCTTAACATGCGTTTGTAATCTTTCATTATCACAAAGCTGTAATACTTCACACAATTGATCCTCGGGCGTAGCAGCTACATGAATTTCATATAACGCTTCTTCCGTTTGCAAAAACCGATGCACAGGCATGGCATCTAATACTTCATTAGCAAGAATCACTCCTTGAAATGAGGTGGTTGGCCAAGATTGTAGCCACTGAACTCTGGACAGCAAATGCGGAATCTCTTGTTCAATAGTCTGGCGTTGTTCAGCTTGTAATGACCCACTCAATTCAAGAATAAAATAGGATTCTGGCAAACAATCCAAAACCTCTAAGCGATTTAAAACATCCACACACAAGCGTCCTGAACCTGCTCCAAACTCTAAAATAACGGGATGTGACACCGATTTCAAAACTTCAGCACATTGATTCGCCAGGCAAGCGGCAAACAAAGGGCTTATCTGCGGTGCAGTTGTAAAATCTTGTCCAAATTGTTGTAAACCCGCCGTATAATACCCACCGAATGGATCATATAAAGCCATTTGCATAAACTCTACAAACGGAATTGATTTACGCGATCGAATTTTTTCTAAGATCTGAGTTGGTAAATTCATGAGAAATGTCTAGTTGTGGATAAGTACCGTATAGTCATCACATAAGTACTGTATATCTATTCCAAGAAAATGTAGCGCAGTTTAACACAGAATTAGTCATCCGCTTATACCTGGCTCTGATCCCAGTTTTTGAATGGTATAACCACTTGATTTTAAATATCATTTAGAACTTAACCACAGAAAATCGTTGCCTAATAGTAATTATAAGCTTTTATATATATATAATATTATTATAATTAAACAACCTTCTGTATGAACAAAACCAAGTAATTCAAAACAACATATAAGTCACTGGATTGCTTCGCTAACGCTCGCAACGACACCTTATTCCTCGTCGTTGCGAACGAAGTGAAGCAATCCAGTGACTTTAGGTAGATTTATTCACTAGTGCTCACAACAACAGATAAGAAAACAGCAAGAATAAATGAATTTTCTATGCTAAGCGTGCTCCACGCCAAATTAAAGAGGATAAACCTTATGAAAAATTCAGCAGATAAATTTTGTGAAATGGCTGCAGATTTAGAGAAAATCGTTGACACATGTCCTACTGGACCTATGCAGGCAAAGAGTTGTGACCAAGCCCGTAAAGCCTATACGATAGCAGCTAACAACTGTGCACAATATCGACTTACTACGTTTGAAAAAAAATATCCTGGTGAATTAGATAAATTAGAAGCTAGTAGCGCAAATACTACTACTTTACCCTACGCCAGGTAGTAAATAAACATCTTTATCTTCATTGCAACCCTCGGCGAAAACCGGGGGAATCAAACCAGTGACCTTAGATTTAGTATGTCGTACCGAATAGTAAACACCGTTCATTGCATTTAAGCACACAAGGGGTTATAGCCTGTAAACAAAACCAATTTATCTGTTCATTTGCTTGACAATATTAATCTAAATTGGATATGATAACTGTCTAATATCAAAAATTATGATTCACATGAACTTATCGCAAAAACAAACTATGTTTTCTTTCTCTTGCAAGATGAGTTTGCGATCTGTTGCGTCTATTGCCATTTCTTATGTGGTGTTTTTATTTTTCCTCTCCGAACCCTAGGGTGTGCTGATCGTTGGATTGAGATGCTCTAGGGCAGAGCTCCATACGATTTGACATTATTTATTAGGAGAGACTCATGAATCACACAAAAACCGTTTCAAAGCCATCACAATCCGGTCGCGCTATGCTGGTGATGGGCTTGTGTGCGGCTTTTTTGTTTTATAAATATATTTTACAAAATTTCCCCAGTGTTATGGCCAGTCAATTGATGGAATCCTTCCATTTGCAAGGCTTAGGTTTGGGGGTTTTGTCCGGAGTTTATTTTTGGACTTACCTCATTGTGCCATTATTTGTCGGCATAATTTTAGATCATTACGGAACACGCTGGGTGACCAGTCTTGCCATTTTTGCTTGTGCATTGGGTATTTTTGTTTTTTCACAAGCGGAACATTTGAATACAGCCATTATAGGTCGCGCTTTGACCGGAGTGGGTGTGTCGTTTGCAACGATTGCTTATTTTAAACTCGCTGCTGTTTGGTTTGATAAAAAACATTATGCTTTGCTAGCTTCATTTGTTGTAGCAGCTGCTATGGTAGGCGCTATATGCGGACAAATGCCCTTGGCTTGGTTAATGCAACACGTAGGGTGGCGTAATAGCCTGGTTGATTTGGCTTGGTTAGGCGTTGTCTTAGGCCTGTTTTTTTTGATTTATGTGAGAGATGTGCCCTCGACAGGGATTAATCATGCTGCCGAAGCTCAAAAGATAGCAGATGAGGATACGCGAAGTATTTGGCAAAATATAATGTTAATCATCAACAATAAACAAAACTGGTTGTTGACAGCCTATGGTGGATTGGCTTTTTCACCGGTAGTTATCTTTTGTGGGCTGTGGGGAAATCCTTTTTTACAACAAGCGTACCATTTGGATAAATTAACCAGCTCAACTTTGATATCGGTTGTATTTGTGGGATTAGGGATTGGTAGTCCTGTGCTTGCCATGGTGACTCGGTGGATGAAAAATCGTTGCGCCTTAATGGGTTACTCTACACTTATCTCCGCATTAGCGTTGACTTTAGTCATTTATGTACATCCATTACCTATTTGGATGCTAGGATTCCTGCTCTTTGTGTTTGGTTTTTGTTTGGGCTCTTTTTCGATTGTTTTTGTAATAGGAAAAGAATCGAATCCATTATATTTGGCTGGGACAGTTATATCTTTGATCAATGCCAGTGATGCATTTTTGGATGCGATTACGGAGCCTTTGATTGGTGCTGTGCTTGATGCGGTTGGTAAAATTGCGCATTCACACGAGTTTTCTTTGTTCAGCTATCATTTGGCATTAGGTATTTTGCCCTTGTACCAAGTGCTTGGTGCTGCGATGCTGAAATGGGTTAAGGATGAGAATAAAGCGAGTTAATATGGATGTTGGGTGGGCACAACAGTGCCTACCTACAACCATTTACGATATTTAAAGTATTTATAGGGCAACCAGGTAGAAACAAACATGAGGCCCATGGTAAACATATACCCATAGTGCCAGGAGAGTTCTGGCATGTTTTTGAAATTCATCCCATAGATACTTGCAATCAAAGTAGGTGGTAAAAAAATTACTGCTGCAATGGATAGCGTTTTGATCACATTGTTTTGTTCAATATTAACCAAACCTAACGTTGCATCCAATAAAAAATTAATTTTGGTTGATAGAAAGGTGGCATGATCACTCAAAGCCAAAATGTCTGCGGTGATCGACGTCAAATGGGCCATTTTGGGTTCAAACGTTGCAGAAAAGAAAGTCAATAAACGTCTGAAGGTCACTAAGCTTTCACGAGCTTTGGTGTTCAAATCGCCGATGGTTCCTATTTGCTGCATTAAATGAGGATAATCATGTTTGGTTGTTCTATGCGTTTTGTTAAAAATAGTTTGAGAGTACGCATCCAAACGATGACCCGCTAATTCTAAAATATCTGCCAACCGATCAACCGTAATATCTAAGAGACTTATTAACAAAAAATTAGGGTCACGATGATCATCGGAAAGTTTTTCTGTATGAATATCGAATAATCGAAATGACTGCGGCTCGATGTAACGGATCGTGATTAGTTGGTTTTTGTTCAATACAAAGGTGACAGGATCTAACACTGGATCAGCGGTATCTGAGTCTGAATGAGCAATCATGGTAGCTGTCATAAAATAAGTGTCATTTTCACAATATAACCGACTGGATAATTCAATCTCTACCATCTCAGCGCGACTGGGTAAGTTAAAGCCTAATTGGGTTTCGAGAAAGTGTTCCTCATCGCGACTGGGAGATACTAAATCAATCCAGACGACGTTTTTTATATCAAAAGGGTTTGTAGGGTCCCATTTTTGGATTTTTGGATGATTCCGTTCTAGGTATCTCAGCATGGTTCTATCCTTTAGGGAGAGGGGTGGGGTGGCGGATCGAATGTGTGTATTTGACTGGCATAACTATGAAAAGAACCGAATATCAGGCATAAAGATAAAAACAGGGTTGACATCTTTGTCATCAATTTCTCCATGTAAGTCTTTTATATACGCGCGGGAACAACAGCGTTCTTGAAAAGCTATCTTTTGATTTTTTACTTGATGGGCTCAAATGTCAACAATTTTTAATCGGAAAAACTTGTACAGATAATATAAAAATACCGTCGTTGCGAGCGCAGCGAAGTAATCCAGAGACCTTAAATCTGCTGGATTGCTTGTCTTTACACGTCTCGCAAAGACGTTAATAGAGGAGCGGTCTTGTGTTATGAGCGGTTACGTTTGGGATTATTACCCAAGCGCTCATCTTCAAGTCTATCTACCTTCTCTTCATAATCTATTTTAGGATTCCACATTCTAGTGTTGCGCAAATGATAATTTGAAGAAGGTTTTTTTTCAAAAACGGTAGATCCCATATCGCTTGATGTTTCTAACCCTCTTTTTCTTGAAACGCTAGGAATGGCTGTCTTTATATTTTGCTCGATCTCGTTTATGACTGCTTCATAGTCGCGGTGTTGTTTGCGACAGGCATTTTTTTTGTCTAATCTTTCCGATGCTTTGTTTGCGCGACTCATATCTGTTAAGGCTTTGATGTAGTACCCAAGTGCTTGGGGTTCATTATTTCTAAACAAAGATCGTTTGGCCAATTTTTCATACATGTTGGCGCGGCGACAATAGATATCAGCACATTTGTCATCATCGAGAAATAAAATAACTGCAACCGTATATGTTTTATTTCCGCTTCGCAGCTTTTCGTTGATAATGTCAGTGTATGCGTCAATGGCTCTTTCTGGATCGGCTATTCTGTTTGCAGCGGCTATACTTTGTTTTAGGGCTTTAAGTTGAACTCCAAACATGGTGACCTCAGTGACTGGTTGTTTTCTGAATCAAAAGGTGTAATATTGCACAATAAAGCGGTGTATTTGTAAAGCTTTTGTAGATATTTTGAAAATAGATTACACTGCAGTTTTTATAAATTAAGATAATTATGTCTCCTGATGAACAGCAAACCCATTTTGGGTTTCAAACGGTACCCATCCAAGAAAAGCAGGGTAAAGTTGCTGAGGTATTTCATTCTGTTGCGCATCAATATGATTTGATGAATGACCTGATGTCTTTTGGGGTTCATCGTTGGTGGAAACGGTTGACGGTCGAGTTGTCTAGAGTCCAAAAAGGGCAGTGCGTTTTAGATTTGGCTGGTGGCAGTGGCGATTTGGCTCTGTTACTTGCGCATGCGGTGGGCCCCAGTGGTCAAGTGGTTTTGGCGGACATCAATGCGAGTATGTTGGCGATAGGACGCGATCGTTTGATAGACGGTGGTTTGGTGCAAGCGGTGCACTATGTTCAAGCTAATGCAGAGTGTTTGCCTTTTTCCGACAATCATTTTGATTGTATTACTATGGGATTTGGCTTAAGAAATGTGACAGATAAGAATGCTGCATTGCGTTCGATGTATCAGGTATGCCGACCTGGTGGGAAGATCATGATTTTAGAGTTTTCTGCACCAGTGATACCCGGTTTACAACCTATCTATGACTGGTATTCTTTTCACGTATTACCTAAAATTGGTCAGTGGGTTGCACAAGATGAAGATTCATACCGCTATCTGGCAGAGTCGATTCGGATGCATCCTACTCAAGAAGAATTAAAGGCGATGATCGAAGCAGTAGGTTTTGCTGATTGTCGTTACTACAATTTAAGCGGCGGCATTGTTGCTTTGCATATTGCTTATAAATATTAATGAGGGTTCATTTTGCTCAAAGAATATTCGTTGTTAGCGCTTCAAAAAGCCATTAATTGTGCTTTGACATTAGACGAGGATATGCCTGCTAAAATAAAACCCTTAGAGGGGAAGGTTTTAGAGGTGGTGATCAATCCTCTTAATGTGTGTTTTTTCTTAAATTTCCATCAGGGGTGCGTGCGGTTATTGGCTTATTATGAAGGTATTCCGGATACCGTGATTCACTCTAACCCGCTAGGATTGATCCGGTTGAGTTTATTACCTGCTTCTAAATTACGTTCTGTTTTTAATGATAATATTCGCATCACCGGAGATGTGGAGTTGGGACAAGAGGTGAAAGCCTTGTTTGATAATATTGATGTGGATTGGGAAGGGCATCTGGCGCATTTTACGGGAGATGTGGTTGCGCATCAAATTGGGTCTTGGGTGCGCGGAGGACGGGCTTTCAATCGGCGCCTTATGTCGTCCTTAAAGCGCTCTATGACGGAATATATGCAAGAAGAGCGTCAGTTGGTTCCCTGTCGACAAGAAGTGCAAGATTTTTTTCAGGATGTGGATGATCTGAGTTTGCGTTTAGATCGATTGCTTGCTCATTTTAATCAGTTGTCAGTCGATCATGAGCTCCCTTAAACAAGCGCGGAGATTTCTGTACATCAATTATGTTCTGGCTCAGTCCGGGTTAGATCGCCTGTTGGTTTCTTTTCCTTATTTTGCAGCATTCCGGTTTGTTGTTTATCTCAATCCTTGGAATTGGTTTCGGACCAAGCCCTTTCAGCGTGGCGTGGCATTGCGCGAAACATTCGAGAAACTGGGACCTATTTTTATTAAATTTGGACAGGCTTTATCGACCAGACCTGATATTGTGCCTGCAGACATGATGGCGGAGTTATCTAAGCTTCGCGATAGTGTACCGCCCTTTTCTAGCGAACAAGTGATTAGCATGCTAGAAAAAACCTACGGCCAATCGCCCTTCACGATATTTGATGGCTTTGACTCAACGCCCTTGGCTTCAGCTTCCATCGCTCAGGTACATACTGCTTATTTGAAAACCGGCGAATCGGTAGTGATAAAAATTTTGCGCCCGAATATTCGCGAGATCATTGACCGGGATCTGGCTATCCTTAAAAAAATGGCAAAGATGCTGGATCGGCACTGGTGGGGATCGAAGTATTTAAAGCCCAAAGATTTGGTCGCAGAGTTTGAACGCAATTTGTTGGATGAGTTGGATTTACAACGCGAAGCCGCCAATGCAACCCAATTAAAACGTAATTTTCAAGATTCGTCTCTATTGTATGTGCCCAAAATTTATTGGGACTATGTGCACAAAAATGTGTTGGTTTTAGAGCGAATTCATGGTGTGTCTTCCTCTGATTTAGAGCAGCTGCTTAGCCACGGTGTTAACCTTAAAAGTTTGGCTGAGAGAGGCTTGCATCTGTTTTTTACCCAGGTATTTCGCGACTGTTTTTTTCATGCGGACATGCACCCTGGTAATGTGTTTGTATCGACCAAAAATCCTGAAAACCCGCAGTATATTTGTGTGGATTTTGGGATTATGGGGACGTTGGGTGCGAGCGATAAACGTTATTTGGCAGAAAATTTGTATGCATTTTTTAATCGGGATTATCGTCGGATTGCCATTCTACATTTAGAGTCAGGTTGGGTTGCGCCGCATACTCGCATCGAAGAATTTGAATCGGCGATCCGTACGGTTTGTGAACCTATTTTTGAAAAACCATTAAAAGATATTTCGTTTGCGCAATTGATTTTACAATTATTACAAGTGGGACGACGCTTTCACATGGAAATTCAACCGCAATTAATGCTCCTGCAAAAAACGTTGTTTGCTGTAGAGGGGTTGGGTCGGCACATTTACCCAGATTTGAATATATGGGTTGCTGGCAAACCATTTATTGAACGTTGGTTACGTGATCAGATGGGTCCTAAAGCCTTTTTTAAACATATGCGCGAGAACATTCCTTTTATCATCGAGGATCTTCCCTATATGCCACGTTTGCTTAATGATGTATTATCGCGGCTCAAAGATCCAAAGGTTCCTACACTAATGCCTGTTGATTCGCCTGCACACGATAGAGGGTTTTTGCGCGGTGTTAGCTTAGGGGTTTTTCTGGCCATGACGTTGGTGTTGGGCTTGCATTACGGGCAATGGTTACAACAAAATGAGTTGATGATGTTTGTTATGGGGGCCGCTGTTACGGGTGGTTGTTTGGCACTGATTAAACCTAGTTCTAGGAGTAAAAAATGGGATTGAGTGGAATGAGTCCATTATCATTGTTATTGATTTTTTTGATTATTATTGGATTATTCGGAACGAATAAACTAAAATCTATCGGCGCAGATCTCGGAGCTGCCATCAAACAATTCCGTGACGCTTTGTCTTCTGATGATAACAATAAGCCGTCTTCATGAGTTCAGGGCAATTATTATTAACCTTAGGTGTGGCTCTTCTGGTATTCGATTCAAAAAAGCTCCCCAAATTAATCGTAGACGCGGCCTGTTTTTTTGCGGCATGTCGTCAATATTATTATGATGGAATGGCTAAGTTGGAACAGATATTACAGCAGGCGATGCTGGAGAAGCAATTAGAACAAAATAAGAGAAAAGCTCAAAAAATTGAAAAATAGTTATATTGTTGAGGAGTATCAAAGCTTATGGGAAAAACGACGGTACAGCAAAAAGAGGACCTCATTTCCACGCGATCGCGCTTAAAATCAATTGTGCGTGGCTCAATCGGTAATTTGATTGAGTGGTATGATTGGTATGTTTATGCAGCGTTTTCGATTTACTTTGCCAAGTCATTTTTTCCAAACGGTGATTTGACTGCGCAATTATTGAATACTTCGGCAATTTTTGCTGTGGGATTTTTTATGCGTCCGGTGGGTGGTTGGTTGATGGGGACTTACGCGGATCGACGTGGGCGTAAAAAAGCACTTATTGGTTCGGTGATCATCATGTGTATCGGATCACTGATCATTGCGGTAACCCCCAGCTACCAAAGTATTGGGATTGCTGCCCCGATTTTATTGGTATTTGCGCGGCTATTACAGGGGTTGTCTGTGGGGGGCGAGTATGCGTCGTCAGCGACCTATCTGTCGGAAATGGCTACGCCTAATCGGCGTGGCTTTTATTCAAGTTTCCAATATGTGACGTTGATTGCGGGGCAATTATTTGCTTTGTTGATTTTAATTTTATTACAACATTGGTTTTTAACCGAAGCCCAATTAGAGTCTTGGGGTTGGCGCATTCCCTTTGTGATCGGCGCGTTGTTGGCTTTGGTGGCACTGCGGTTGCGCTTGGGCATGCAAGAGACTCAATCGTTTCTGACGAGGGTCCAGACTCGCAAAAAAGAATCGACATTGCGCACTTTATTTCGTTATCCACGAGAAATCTTGATTGTAGTTGGTTTGACTATGGGTGGAACCTTGGCATTTTATACCTATAGCACTTATATGCAGAAATATTTGGTGAATTCGGCTGGATTCAGTAAAAACGATTCAACTCTGATCTCTGCGGCGACTTTATTTGTGTTTATGCTTATACAACCATTGATTGGTGCTTTGTCGGATCGAGTGGGACGTCGCCCGATTTTAATTGCGTTTGGCGTACTGGGAACAATTGGTACCGTGCCCATTTTAACGGCGTTAAATCATGTTTCCTCCTGTTGGGTTGCTTTTTTATATATTATGATGGCACTGACGATTGTGAGTGGGTATACCTCGATTAATGCGGTGGTAAAAGCAGAACTGTTTCCAGTGGAAATCAGAACATTGGGTGTGGGCCTGCCTTACGCGGTCACGGTTTCATTGTTTGGTGGTACGGCTGAGTACATTGCATTCTGGTTTAAGTCGCGGGGCATGGAAAGCGGTTTTTATTGGTATGTGACGGCTTGTATTGCCTGTTCTTTGATTGTGTATATTTTTATGCGTGATACGCGTGCATCATCTCTGATTGAAAAAAGCGAACGACGTCCGGCAACGACTTCGAGAGTCGTTAAATTTAGCAAAAAAATCCATGCGCGTTTGAATCGACGCGGCAAAGATGCAGGGAATCAAGTCTTGTGATTCCAGCAGCACGGCCCGTTGCGTTGATCACCGGCGCTGCGCAACGTATTGGTGCTGTGCTGGCTAATCAATTACATCAAGCAGGTTTTCGAGTGGTGGTGCACTATCACCATTCGGAAGCGGCTGCGACAGAGTCGGTCGCAGCTTTCAATAAGTTACGCGCTAATAGTGCCGTAGCGTTGTCCGCAGACTTATGCTCTCCCTCCGCTGTATCATTCTTACTGGAGGGGACGGTAGCTCAGTGGGGGCGTTTAGATTTGATCGTTAATAACGCGTCTATTTTTTCTCGACAGGATTCAGATTGGGAACGGATGTGGCGTTGTAATGTGCAAGCTCCTTATCAATTGAGTCACGCGGCATTCCCTTATTTAGAAGCCACACAGGGCAGCATTATTAATATCACTGATGTGCACGCACATACTCCACTACGTGGCTATGCAGCGTATTGCCAAACCAAAGCAGCCCTGGCCATGCAGACTCGTGCCTTGTCACAAGAATTTGCCCCCAGCGTGCGTGTGAACGCCATTGCTCCTGGCGCCATCATGTGGCCGGAAGGCGCTAATCAATTAGATTCAACCATTCAAGAAAAAATCATCACCAAAACCCTTCTCAAACGCCATGGTACGCCAGAAAACATTGCGCAAGCGATGATGTATTTGGTGAATAATACGTATGTGACGGGTCAGAGCTTGCAGGTGGATGGTGGGCGGCATTTGTGATTTGTTATAGGCTTGCTCAGGTCAGCTAAAAGTAAAATGACTCTATTGCAAGCCTGTCGGTGCTTTAGCAAAAATGCCGTGCATTAATGAACAAATTGGCAGACTCTTTGTTTGGCTTGAGATATATTTTCACATCCACTGTTATAGAAAAAACCATTTTCACTACTAATATGCTGACCAATGCTTGGAAAAAGAAGCATAGCCAGGGCATGTTAAGCGGTTTTTGGGGCCTCTATTAAATTAACAGTAAAAGCTTGATTTGTTGCATGCCAAATGTATAATTATACTATGTTTATACATTTTTGGGGCGCTATGTCTATTGTCACTTTAACGAAATGGGGGAACTCTATCGGTATACGGATACCGTCAACTATTATTAAAGAGGCTCATTTATATCCCGGGGAAGAGTTGGAGATTAAAGCAGATGAAAAGGGTGGGCTGACATTAATTCCAATAAAAAATCAACAAGAAGGATGGCTGGAGAAATTTAATGCTATTGCCGATTCGAGTAGTGAAAAAATTCATTTCGATATAGAAAATGATTTCGATATGGATGAATGGACATGGTGAAAATAAAAAGATTTGATGTTGTTCTGGTAAATTTAGATCCTACTATCGGTTCTGAAATAAAAAAGACACGTCCCGCAATTATTATATCTCCGGATTCTATGAATTTAAGTAGATTAAAAACGGTTATTATTGCACCAATGACCAGTACTATTAAAGATAATTTTCCGACAAGAGTGATGACCTTATTTAAAGACAAAAAAGGACAGATCGCTCTAGACCAAATAAGGGCAATTGATCGATCTCGTATTGTTCAGAAGTTGGGGGTTATTGATCATACAACTCAAATGAATGTATTAAATGTTTTGGCAATTTTATTTCAAAAATAGGCGCTACTAGTAATCGAATTACTGTGGCTTGACCGACAACAAACCTACATTTGTAGCTTTGTTGCCGGTCAACTCTTCGAGTAACGTACTAATTTTTATTTATACTGAAAATGACAGATTCCCTTGTCCCAAATCTACTTCTAATCCATCGTCTGAAACGGCTGCAATCATTCGTCGCATCAATGCAATTTTTTGCTTTGCCATCTTGTCACGGGCCTATGTTCTGCAGCAAATTCTCCATAATTTTCAATTAACATGATTTGTATTAAGTCAATCTGTCCTCCGCCAAGAAAAAGATCTAACCCCAAGCTACCTGCGTACGTGATGCAATCTCTGGCATCGCTGGATCAATATGCATGAGTGCGCCAAGGATAGTCGACAAAACCAACGTCATTCCAATCCCGGCCAATCCTGTCAAGATCGCGCGCCACAAGAGAGTCAGGTCACCCAGGGTCGTGGCAAGCGCTAATGCAATACTCGGCCCGAGCATCGGCGCAATCACCATCGCCCCAATGATAATTGCCACACTGTTGTTCTGCAGTCCAACTGCCGCGACAATAGTGGATAAAACAACCATTGCCATATAGATCCACGAACATTGCGCCTCGTTCTTTATGTCCTCATACAACTCCTCTCGAGCAATTCTGTCCGGAGACTTTTGCTCGAGCGTATCATCAGCCGGCACCTCATCAGCACGTGGCAATGTTGCTTCCACAGGCAGAATCACCACCCGATATCCATCTACATTGGCGTAATGGTCCTCTAATAAATCCAGCACCGCCTCATTTTGTTCCACGTTCAGCAAAATTCGCACCAACACTTCACCATTCAATAATTGAAGCTCGCGATGTTCAAGTACCGGATGCGCCTTGAGAATGCTGCGCACATTTTTCGCATCTTTTTTCGGTAAAATTATTTCAATTAATCGTAGTGCCATCGTAAAGTTATCCTTTTGATTCCCAATTCCATCTTCAATTCATAACGTGCTATAACGTTTTCCATCGTAGTCTCAATGCATTGGCAATGACTGAAACGGAGCTGAGTTACCTAGCGGCAGCAGCAATAGTTGGGCATAATAGTAGTCCTGTTATCGGATATAACACGCCAGTTGCCATATTATAAGTAATGGTTATTTTCTGTATGCCCTTTCTTCATTAGTTCAGCTGTTCATACATGAGGTGCAAATTCCTAATGCCATTGTATACCAAAGTAATATTTATAATTTTACAAGTAACCCCAAACGCAGGGAAACATTTTTAATTGAAATTTCCAGTGCAGGGTCTATTTCTGCAGCTCAAGAACTGGCTTTAAATACGCTTAAAAATCATACTGCTATTTTACAAGAGCCTGAACCTTTGGTTCTAGTCAATAGTTTAACATCGGGCAATGTCGTTTTGTGCATTTATTTTTGGTTGGATGGAAGCCAATATAATTGGCTAAAAGTTAAATCATCAGCAATTCGTTTGCTGAAGCGAGCATTTCAAGACGCAGAAATTCAGATTCCAGGAGCTGAAATAAAAATAAACATTGCAAATGAAGCTTATCTTCCAGAAAACAAATCCAAACATGAAGCAATAAATAAGCCTCCATCTATAAATGAGGAATCACAAACCTTAGTCACGCAAGCAGAGGGGGAGCTAGGCAGCGACATGAATGATATTCAAAAGCAGGCACAACAATCAAAGATTATTACTAAAGAGAAAAATCTTTTAACGCCATCAAAAAGTCGTGGTGACATTTTTGATACTGCTTGTTTGAAAGTCTTCATCAGTAAGTTGGCTCAAATTACGGATGGGTTGATTGCCAATTGTGGTAATGCTGCTTGATAATTGCAGTCCTGTGATCTGGGTTAAGGTCGTTGGGCAAGTAACGGGTACTACGGTCACATGCTCAAAATTTTGGGTATTAAACCCACTTATTTCAGAAGAAGAAAATGTACAGGCATTCATCAGTGTATCTTTCGCAGTATGTGGCTCACCCGCGTAACTTACTACATAGTCGCTGCTTATCGTGTTGTAATTATTAAAATAAGTACTACAATCTTTTGCGTTTTGAATGTGATCAGCCCAATTTACACTGTCAACAGTCCCCCAAAAAGAGGCGGTGCTTAAAAACACTTTATTTGAATCATTGTTTCATCACACAGGGGGGCAGCCCTCATACTATCTTTTACGGATGAAGTTCCCAAGTAACCTCATGGCTTCTGCCATATACATTATGGCACCGGCTTGTATTAAAACTGACTTCCATGTTTTTAGAGTCTACAATGGCGCTGAGAGTCTTCTGTGTAGTCAAGAATCCCGCCTGCCATATCATTGCCCTAATATTCCTATTTTCATATTGCTTTCCTTAACTTGGGTTACATTTTTATAGGTTATAAATTACCAGAAATTTAGTGAATAACAAAGGCTGATATTAGGGGCTGTGGACAGTTTATCTTAAGCAGCCCTGGAGCCAGTGGATAAGCTGGCGTTGTTGCATAAAATTTATTTTGTGATTTGTTAGAGCATTTTGTTTACTTGTCATCCCCGCGCAGGCGGGGATCCAACCTTAAATTAAACATATTGCCACAATAAAGCATGGATCC
>Ga0114973_10000449_pt1 | contig 31108 bp, 28 predicted proteins | sample M_140807_MF_Meta_FD_87025 | JGI IMG/M metagenome (GOLD analysis project Ga0114973, IMG submission 87025) | Freshwater microbial communities from Lake Montjoie, Canada to study carbon cycling - M_140807_MF_MetaG | ecosystem: Environmental > Aquatic > Freshwater > Lake | place: Lake Montjoie... | reverse complement strand
GTCGACGTCGGGCAGATGCTCCACGAGCCGAGCTCGAGGCCGACGCCGCGGTCGGCGGCGTACCGGCCGATCTCGTCGAGTGAGTCGTCGTCGGTCTGCCCGCCGAAGGGGCCGAAGTCGGTGATGAACAGCGAATCGCAGCCGAGCTTTTCGGCGTGGTCGATCAGTTGGCGGGCGTTCCACCCCATCGCCCGGACGGCGAAGTTGTCGAACCCGAGGGGGATCCCCCGGCGCCGGTTCGACGGGGGAAGATCGGCGGCGGTGGCCGTCGCTGCGGCGAGCAGCCCACCGACGAGACCACGGCCGAGGGCGCGGCGGGAGAGAGCGGGCTGATTCATCGATGTATCTATGTTCTTCGTGTTGTTGTTCATGGAGGGCACTGTGACACAACCATCAGGAGGGTTCAACGCACCTCGCCGCGACGCCGCTGCGGCGTTGGGGCGGCTACGGGCGTGAGGGCGACATCGAGGCCGCCGTCGAAGCCGGCCAGCTCCCCCGGCGGGGCGTTGAGCTTGAGGTACAGGCCGCCGGCTGTGATCGCCGTGAACCGGGCCGCCGCCCCTTCGGCGACGACGACAAACCGGGGCCGGCCTCCTTCAGCGGGGACGGCCCACTGGGCGACAAGGAGCCGGCCGAGGGGGCGGCCGCGATACCAGCGGAGCGTGATCCCGTCGGCCGTGCTCTCCAGATCGATCGCCCCGGCCCGGCCGACGCCTGCCCGCCCGGAGGCGACAAGCTCGGCCTTCTCGCCGGCCTCTAACGAAGAGCCACTCGGCTGCCAGCCCCGGTCAGCGGCGACGAAGCAGGTGGCGCGGCGGGTGAGGGGCCGTCCGTCGATCCACTCGATGGCGGAGCGGTCGAAGTCGTAGCCGTGATCGAGGTCGTCGGTGAAGGCATCAAAGTCGCGCGCCGCCAGATCGCCATCCCAGCCTGCGCTCCCCTCCAGCCGGGCCGTGAGGCGGGCGTCGAGGGGGCCCGACTCGAGCGCGCGGAAGCGTCGGGCGTGGGACGGATGCCCGGCGAGGAGAGCCGTTGCCGCCCAGCTGGCCGCGTAGGCGGGGATGTCGTGGCGTGGGGACGGGGGCGTGGCGAAGACGTCGGCGAGCCCCGGGATCTCGCCGCTCGAGCGGAGCCGGCGGATCGCCTCGATGCGGCCGAGCTGCTCGACATCGTCGGCGCGGCGCGGGATCGGCGTCGGCAGGAAGTGCCCCGCCTCGAGGCGATGCGTGGCGAGGAGCTCCGCGATCCCCTCGGTGTACCAGGTGGGAGTGGCAAGCGCGCGGAGCGTGAGCGTGAAGGCGTGGACCCCCTCGTGGAGGAGGAGGTGGCGGCGGTAGGCAGGGTTCGGCGGATCGACGAGCCAGAAGCGGTTGCGGTCACAGAAGCCGTTGGCGAAGTCGGGGATCGTGCCGTCGACCGGGAGGAGACCGGCAGCACGGAACGGCTCCCGATCCGACATCAGGCAGCCGCAGGCCCGCCAGGCCGGTACCGTCTGCGGATCGATGGCGTAATGATCGCACCACGCGGCGAAGGCCTCGTCGAAGATCTGCGGCAGATCGTCGACGCCGTCACCGGCCCGCGCCGGTCGGTCGGTGACGAGAACGAGCCGCTTGCCGGTCACGATACGCAGCTTGGCCCGGCGGGCTGTCGCCTCGAGTCGCCCGACGTCGACCAGCGCCCCCCGCGCCGGTTCGGCGGCGGCGATGCGACCGGGAAGTCCTGGCGCCGCCGCGACGAGGAGCAGGAGGGCCCCCCACCGTGCGATTCGTCGCTCGCTCGGGTTGGTCACCACGGGTCTTCCTCTCGCCTGGAGCGTGCCGCCGCCATCCGGACGGGGCAGGGCAATTCCCCCAGTTCAACCCAATCCCCCAGGTCGCCGCAAGGTTACCGTCCGGCGCCGCTGCGGCTGAATCCTCTGCCCCGTTTTTCCGATCGTTGAAGTGCGGGGTTTGCTTTGCCCCGCTGATGGCTGGCAGGCCCGAGGATGCCTTCGTGCCACGGCTGAACCGGCAATTCGATCGGAACGCGACGGTTGATGGTGACCGTCCGCGCCGGTGGTCTGTCCGCTGCCGAGGCCGCGCCTGGATGGTCGGCCTGGCCGTTGTCGTCATCCTCGGGGCGCATGGCGTCGCCTGCGCCGCCGACGAGGCGGCGGCGAGCGCGGTGAACCCATGGGCCACCGGCGGCACGCCGTCCAAGGCCGGAGATGTGGACGGCAAGCCCGGGGCCGTGGCACCGCCGCCGAGCGGTGCCTTCCCCGTAACGCAGGCGTATGCCGTCCCCACGGCCGTGATTCAGGGGGGGGCGATTCCGCCCGGCTGGCAGCCGCAGGCGATCCCCTATCAGGCGATCGGTCCTGATGGGAAGCCGATCACGGTCCATGTGGCGCCGACGTATGTCTTCACGTACGTGGCCGGGCCGCCGGTGGCGCAGGCCCCGGCGGCGCAGGCCCCGGTGACGCGCCAAGTCAACCGCATCCAGGCCAATGGCCCACCCCCCGGCTGGGCCTACCAATCGCGCGGCGCGACGCCGGTGGTCGCCGCTCTTCCGGTCATGCGTTCGGCGCCGGTGCCCTATCAGTATCCCGCCGGGGCCCCGGCGCTGGCCGGGCAATCGGTTGTGCCGCCGCCGTCACCCGTCGCGCCTCCCGCGCCGATGGTCGCGCAGGCGCCTCTGCCTCCTCCGCCGGCAGCCGTCGTGCCCCCGGCCGCGGAGACGCAATGGGTGTCGGCGCCGGTCGCCCCTTTTCCCTCCGGCACCGATGCCGCACCGGCCATGGTGGCCGGTACGGCGGCCGCTGCCGGCGCGGTCGCGGCCAGCGACGCCGCGCCGCCCACCGCGTCGATCCCGCCGCCGCCGGCAACGGCGCCGCCGCTGACGCCGGTCAGCACCGCGCCGCCGGCAGCCGATCCAGCCCCGCCGCAACCGGCGATGGAGTCGCTGTCGAATCCCGCTCCCGGCCGCACGAGCACGCATGTCTGGCGGGTCGTCGGGGTTCACGACGGCGACACGCTGACCTGTCTCGACGAGACGAACACGCAGCAGAAGGTGCGGCTGGCCGAGATCGACGCCCCCGAGCTCGGCCAGGACTACGGCAAGGTGTCGCGGGAAGCACTCGCCGAGATGGTGTTCGGCAAGACGGTCACGGTGACGGAGGAGGGGAAGGACCGGTACGGCCGCTGGATCGCCCACCTGCAGCTCAATGGCTCCGACGTCAACCGGCAGATGGTCGCCACGGGGAATGCCTGGCACTATGCCGATTATTCCCGTGACACGACGCTCGCCACACTCCAGGCCGACGCCCAGACGCGCCGGCTCGGGTTGTGGTCGCAACCCGAGCCGGTGCCGCCGTGGGACTTTCGTCAGACCGTCAAGAAGGCCGCGGCCGGCTGACGGGGCATCCGCCGCCCGCTGCGACCGGTCTCAGCGACCGTCGCGCTTCGCTTGCTGCCGCTTCCCCCGGGCCACGGTATGGCCGACGCGGCGGGTGTCGGCCCCCTTGAGCTTCAGCCGCCCCGCTTTCGCGGCGGTGAAGGCCGAACGTTGCTTGGAGCGATCGAGCGAAATGGCCTGGGCTCCGGCAGCGGGGACGAGCGCGGCACGGTTGACACGGGCCTTCTTCGAGATCGTGGCGGCGGGCTTGGCGGGCTTCCGCTTCGCCCCGGCCGCAGGCTTCACCGCCGTCGCGACGGGTGCGACCGCCGGGATTGCGACGACGGCCGCGGCCGGCTTCGCGCCGCGCCGCGGGGCCGGCGGGAGCGCCACCTTCGTTCGCACCGGCGGGGGAGCGATCGAATGTGCGGGGGACGCGGGAGCGAGCGGTCGTTCCGAGGTCCGCCGGGCCGCCCGGCCCGAGAGCTTCTTGTCGCGGGCCTTGGCGCGGGCGGTCGTCCCCTTACCGGGGAGCATGCCACCGACGGCCGCCGCCAGTTCGCCGAGACGCTTCTCGAGGCGATCGACCGCCTCGTGAAAAACATCGGCCTTCTCGTGACTGCGGCTGTTGGCTTCCGTCACGGGCGCGGCGGCCCGCTTCGTCTTCCTTCCCTGGCCCGCCGTCAGGTCGCGCCACTTGTCGCGCAACACGCGGGCCTGCTTCGTCGCGGCCTCGATCTGCGTGTGTGTGGCGCTGGCGAGCGCCGTACCGAAGCTCGAATCGAGCACCTTCCGCTCCGCCGCAGTGAACAGGTCGCGGAGGTGAGCAAACGACGAGGTCGTGGCAGCGGACTTCTTGGCCATGGTGAGGAGGTTCCGTGGAGAGAGAGATGGTGGAGGACCGTGTGCGAAGTGTATGTCAGCCGGCCCGGCCCGGGGGGGTTCGTGGTCGATCGTCGATCGTCAGGGAACGCCGTGGGGACGGCGGGGCGGCTCGCCTGCGCGCCGCCCCGCCCTGCTCCCTTCACCCCTGCCGGCATGGGCGGGCGACGCGAAGTCTGGCCCGGAACGTCGGGGCGGCGCGGCGTCGTTCACCGCGCGTCACACCCCTTTCCGGCACGGCTCGGACCGTCGCCGTGATCGGGGGGGCGCTCACCCCCGCACTGGCCGGCCCGGCCCCATTCGCGTCGTGCTCACGCACCCATTCCGGACGCCAGGAAATGCTCCGCGTCACCCGCTTCAGCCAGCGAAGCTGCGCTGCGTCGTGCATCCACATGATGGCGTTCCCCGTGACGCGCCGGCGTCGCGGCGCTCCTGCGCCGCCGGAACGGTCCCGGGCGTTGACAGGGGAATCGGCGGAGCTGACGGAGCGCCCGCAGTCCCGACCCAAAATGGCCATCCTGCGCCGGTCGTACGGATGGCAGGGCCCCCGCGACCGTCAGTCTTTGCCAGAGTCGCCCGTTTTGGAGCCGTTGGCGCCGGGCTTCACCGCCCGGGTCGACCGCTGCCGCCGCCGACCTGTTGGCGACGCTCCTCCATCTGACGACGGTATTCGGCCCGCCGCCCTCGCTGCTCCGGATCGGAGTTGTCGAGCATCGATTTGCGCCGTTTGTTGCGGTCTTCCTCGGAGGAACCGCCGCGTGCGCCGCCACCACCGCTCGCTGGTCCGCCGCCCCCGCCGGGGCCACGCCCGCCGGCACCGGCTCCCCGATTGGCGGCGGCGGTCTGGCCGTCGCCGGGGCGGGCCCCCCCCGGCTGGCCCCCGGCGGTTCCTTGCTGGCTGCCGCGGTTGCCCCCCTTGGCCCGATCGGCGGACCGCTTTTTCCGGGCGTCGTCCTCCGCCTTGATGCGGCGGTCGAGCTCGGCCTGACGCTGGGCAGGCGGAAGAATGAAGAAGGAGTTCACTTGGGCCGTCTCGCCGGCCTCCATGAGGCGCCCGAAGTCGCGCCGCACCTGATCGCGCATCCCTTCGGGCAGATGACGCATCGAATCGCGCACCTTGCCCATGTCCGGTCCGCCGGCGAAGGGGGATTGGCCTTTGCTCACCTTGTCGAGCTCGGCGATCTGCTCGTTGATCGCCGCCCGCACTTCGATCACCTGCCGCGGCGTCGAATACCAGCCGAGCGCCCAGCCGGTGAGCAGCGTCAGCAGGAGCATGGCCCCGGCGGCGAGCGCACCCCGTTTCATCCAGGTGGAGAGATCCCTCCCGGACTTCGAGCTCCGCTCGGTGGCAGCAAGGGCACGCCGGACTTCACCACCAGACAACGTGCGCATGACAGGACTCCCGGGAATCGGACGGCCTCGTCAGCAACTCCCACTAAAGAGTGGGTTCGTGCCGGCGGCCTGGAGCTCGTTTCGAAGCGTGCGATCGCCCAATTGAACGTCCCACGGCCGCGAGAGTTTCGCGGTGCCGGGCCCGGATTCAGGGGGCCTGGGAACGGTCGCTGAAGCCCCCACCGCACAATCCTGGATCCTTTCCCCTCGGCTTTTCAGGGAGCGGCCGCGGCCGCATCGGGTGGCGAAGGGGCCGTCGGCGGGCAAAAGGGGGCGGTGGAGCCGCTACGATACCCGATCGCTTCGACCGGGAGGCGGCGCTTCACTGGCCGGCGGCCCAGCCTTTGAGGATAAGAACCACAGTCGGAGGGAGACGAGGATGAGGGGAGCGATCGAGCCGGGTCGGTATCGCCACTACAAGGGAAACGACTACACCGTGCTCGGCGTGGCGCGACACAGCGAGACGGAAGAGTGGCTCGTCGTCTATCGGCAGGAGTATGGCGAGCGGGCCCTGTGGGTCAGGCCGCTGGCGATGTTCAGCGGAGCGGTCGAGGTCGACGGCAAGACCATCCCCCGCTTCGCCCGCGTCGGTTCGGAATGAGCCCGGCCCCGCTCCCCCTTCAGGGCCCGTGGCGGGGCTCGAATTCCTCCGCGCTGTCGGTTGTTTCGGCCACGATTGCCGCCACTCTCGCTTCGACCTTCTTCAGCCGCATGAAGCCGACCCGATCGAGGGCTTCGTCGAGGGAGAGGTAGTGGGCCGGCAGGGTCCGGTACTCGTCGTCCTGGTCGACCATCCATCGGCCGCCGGGCTGCAGACGGTACATGACCGCGTAACCATAGACGCCGAGTTTGTTCGATTCCTCGGACATGAAACTCCCCCCTGACAAGGGACTCCAGACCTTGAAGGATGCCGATCCAGCCGGGGCACTGCGGGCCCGTGGCGGCAGCATCGAACACCATCCATGGCGGGGCCGCCAAGGTCAGTTTGTCGGTCCGATCGGAGACCGGTCCTGTGCCGCCGGCGAACGCTGTTTCCGAGCTTCTTGCGGAGAATGATCGGTGGGCGGAGCGTGCTAGCACGCCATCGATGGCATCGATGATCGGCGCTGCAAGGGATCGATCGAGTCACTCCCAAGAGTGGGCACCGTTTCGCGCGGAGGCTTGTCTGGGGCGGAAAAGACGCGAAAAGGCCTTTTTTCAAAACATTCCCATCGGGCGGGCCGTTGAAGAAGCGTTGAAAAGAAGGCGGGAACCCCGGCCCTCCCGGGACGCCGCCCTCCACCACGAGACGCCCACCATGCCGGTCTGGATCGCGCTCATCGCCTTGATCACGGCGACCTCGGTCGTCGCGTTCGCCCTGGCCGCCGCGCTGCTGCCGGGAGTGCGGCGGTGGTGGTGGCCGCTCGCTTGCTCCTCGGTGGGGTGTCGGTGGGGTGGCGTGCTCCTGGCCATCGGGCCGATGGTCGCGGCCGCGCTGCTGTTCCAAAGTCTTGCCGCGCCCCGGCCGGCAGCCACGGAAGACATCGGGATCGCCCAGACGATCGCCGTGCCGGGGGTGACGATGCTCACCGACCGGGGGACGCCGATCGACGTCAAGCGGCTCAGCGCGGCGGTGGCACCGGGGGCGGTTCCCGACGGCTATATGGGGCGGCTGATCGTCGCCGGGGGGGCCGACGCGCTCTCCAACTGCCACGGCTGGGTGTTCACCGACGGTGAGTTCTGCGTCGACGGCGCGCGAGTCGATGACATTCTGCGCGACAACGGCTACACCCCGGTCGTCGATCCGCAGCCCTCCGATCTCATCGTCTACCGCGACCACGACGGCGTGCCGATTCATACGGGGATCGTGCAGGCGACTGGGAAGAAGGGCTTCGTGCTCGTCGAGAGCAAGTGGGGGCAACTCGACGTCTATTGGCACACCCCTGCCGATCAGCGCTACGCCGATCACTGGGAGTATTGGCGCAGTCCCCGGGCCGGTCATCGCCTCGACGTCCACGTCGGGCCGTGACCGCCAGGTGCCGGTCCTCAATCCCCACCACCCCCCACCCCCGCCAGGCCTGCCTGTCTGCTTCTGGGGCTGCCTGGGGATGGTTCGCTGCAACGGTTTTCCCGTCGCGTAACACCCGCCTAACAGGGCGTTGAGGGTGGTGGAACACCCCCTACAGGGGGTGGCAGTATTCCGGTTCATCTGAAGGGGGAAATGATTCTGAACATCTCTTGCTTCGGTCGCTAGAATGCCGTCCGTCGAATGGGGAAAAGTCCTCGTTCAACGGGATGGCGAAAGCCGTGGCACCGGAGGGCTGTGCCGCCCAGGGTCGGTCGACCGAACGTGGTCGGGTCCAACGTTGTCAAAGGAGTTTCAGCGAATGGCCAGGATGCGTCTCCGCGACAGGATTCTCCGCGCTTGGAAACTGCGGCTCCGGCGGACGGCCGGGGCCCGGCCGTGTCACGATCGTGCCGGGGGCCGTTGGGGAGCGATCCTCGCTGTCGAAGGGCTCGAATCGCGGGCGCTCCTCGATGGAGCAGGGATCCTCTTCCCGACGCTCGCGCCACAGATCGTGCCGTTCACCCCGATGGCCAACATTCTGAAATACTCGACCGTGAGCATGGCGATCCCCGCTCCGCCGGCGAATCAGGGGGGGCTGTCGTTCTCGCTCGGCGCGGATGCCCCGGCCTGGGCAACGATCGGGAGGACGTCGGGCCTCCTTTCGCTCAATCCCGGCTCCGACGGGGCCACGACCGCATTCGATGTTCTCGTCGACGACAGTGGGGGGGCACCGGTCGTGCGGCGCGTGGCCGTGTCGGTGTTCTCCGCCGGGGTGATCGGCAACGATCTGCTCGTCTACGGGACCTCCGGCAGCGACCGGATCGCGGTCAGCGCCGATGGCCCTGCCACGGTCACCTCCGACGGGCTGCCGCTGCCGATCCTCCTCCCGGGTGGTGGCGTGACAGGATCGTTCAACCCCGCGGCCGTCGGCGGCTCGCTGTATATCGATCTCGGCGCGGGGGTCGATGCCTTCCAGGCCAGCGGGAGTGCTTCGATCTCGGTTCGGACTGCGTCGGTGGCGGGGGGGGTGGCCGGCGATCGGCTCGATGTCGCCGCCTGGAATGGCACTTTGAATCTCGACGCCGGCGCCGGATCGCTCGATGTGACAGACGCCGCCCCGCCGGCGGGGGCAGCGATCGACACGCTGTTGGTGGGCACGAAGATGCGGAGCGTGTCGATATTCGCCGGCACGATCCACTGTGGGCAGACGCTGCTGGCCGATGCGGTGTCGCTCCGCGCGACGAGCGCCGATCTCCGCGCCGCGAACTTCGGCACATCCACCCTCTCGCTCCCGCAGGCCGGAGCCGCCGTCAATCTGGCCGGGGCTGGCTTCGGGAACCTCGTCGTCAGCGGGCCCGGAACGCTCCTCGATCTGACCCAAGCCAATTTCTCCACGCTCGAAAACCGTTCGCCCGGGGCGGTGATCAACCTCGCCAACGCCTCCTTTCAGAGCTTCGTCAATACGGCGCCGCAGTCGGTCGTCGATCTGTCGGTGGCGACGTTCGGCATGATTTTGAACACCGGAAATGGGTCCACCCTCAATCTCGCCGGGGCCCAGTTCTCCTCGCTCGTCAACGAGGGGCTCCAGGCGACGATCAACCTCGGCGGCGCGAACTTCAAGTCGCTGGTCAAGCAGACGGCCACGATCAACCTCGGCGGGATCAAGTTCGACTCCCTGATCAACAAGGGGAGTGGCACGACGATCAACCTCGGCGGAGCCGACTTCAGCGCCCTGGACCGGCAAACCGCCGACATCACCGTCGGCGGCATCGATTTCCGCTCGCTCGAGAACACCGCCGACAACGTCACCGTCACCGTCGGCGCCATCGACTTCGGGACGCTCATCGACCAGGGGGGGGCGATCTCCGTCGGGGCGATCAAGTTCGACACGCTGATCAACAAGGGCAGCGGCACGAACATCAACCTCGGCGGGGCCAACTTCAAGTCGCTCGTCAAGCAGACCGGCACGATCAACCTCGGCGGCGCCACCTTCAACGCAGTGGTCAACCAGAGCACCGGCTCGACCATCAATGTCGGCGGGGCCAACTTCACCGCCCTGTCGGGGGAGAATGCCGGGGCGACGATCAACGTGGCGGGTGTCACCTTCGGGACGCTTCTGAACGAGGGTGCCCTCGCCACGCTGAACCTCGGTGGCGCCGACTTCGGGACGCTCGTCGACCAGGGAGGGGCAATCTCCGTCGGGGCGATCAAGTTCGACACCCTGATCAACAAGGGGAGTGGCACGAAGATCAACCTCGGTGGGGCCAACTTCAAGTCGCTCGTCAAGCAGACGGCTACGATCAACCTCGGCGGGGTTCAGATCCAGGGCATTCTGAACACCGCCGATGGCGTGTCGATCGTGACGGCCCCCGCCAACTTCGACGCCCTGGTGACCCGGGCCGCAGGAACCACGATCAATCTCGGCGGTGTGCAACTCGGCAGCCTCGTGAGCTCGGGCAGCGATGTCTCGATCGACCTGACCGACACGACGGTCACGACGCTCGTGAACGGGGATCCGGTCGCCGTCTCCCAGCCGGAGGTCGATCTCACGGGCCTCGCCGACGTCGGCAGTCGGGCACGGATCAACCTCGCCCGTGTCACCTTCGACGCGCTGGTCAATGCCGCGAGCGGATCGACGATCGCCGTCCGTGACGCGACCTTCACCACGCTCCTGAATTCCGGCCATGCGACCGGGACCTCGATCGCCCTGGCGGGAGCGACGTTCCAGACCCTTGCCAACTACGCCGCCGCGGCCACCCTCGACATCGGCAGCGCGAATTTCAAGTCGCTGGTCAAGCAGACGGCCACGATCAACCTCGGCGGCATCAAGTTCGACACGCTGATCAACAAGGGAACCGGCACGAAGATCAATCTCGGCGGCGCCGATCTGGGGTCCCTCGTCGAGCAGACGGCGCCGACCTCCTTCGGGGCGGTCGCCTTCCAGACGCTTGTGAACACCGCCGACGGAGTGTCGATCAACATCGGCGGGGCGAACTTCAAGTCGCTCATCAAGCAGACCAGCACGATCAACCTCGGCGGGATCAAGTTCGGCGCGCTGATCAACAAGGGAACCGGCACGAAGATCCATCTCGGTGGCGCCGATTTCGGCGCCGTGGAGTCGACGGTGAGCGGGGCCGCAATCGTCCTTCCGGCCGCCGAGATCGGCCAGATCATCAACGAGGGGAGCCTCGTCTCGATCGACACGGGGGGGGCCAGGTTCAGCACCCTGATCACGAAGAATGCCACGATCAACCTCGGTGGGATCAAGTTCGACACGCTGATCAACAAGGGGACCGGCACGAAGATCAATCTCGGGGGGATCAGTTTCGGATCGATCCAAAACCTCGCCGACGCCACCGAGATCACGCTCGTCAACGACCAGTTCTCGGATCTTGCCAACTCCGGTGCGGGCCCCGGCACCCGGATCGACGTTCTCGGCGGCCGGTTCAACTCGCTCACCAACTCCGGCAATGGCGTCGGCCTCGTGCGGGTGGCCGGCGCGGCGTTCGGCGCGGTGCGCAACGACGGCGACCTGGTGAGCCTGATCGACGTCACCGGCGGCTCGGAGGCAAATGTCCTTGTCAATGACGGCAACGGCGTGACGATCGTCTTTGCTGCCGGTGGCGGGGATGACGTGTTCGTCAACGACGGCTCGTGCCACGAGCTCCATGGCAATGGCGTGATCCTGTCGGTCAACCTCGGTGACGGGAATGACCGCGCGGTGATCGGCGGCCAGAATCTCGTCGGCCGCGTCGCCACTGGCTTCGGCGACGATCAGGTGTTTTTCGTCGGCGAGGTTTCGGGGGCGCTCGTGCTCGATGAGGCCGCCAATGCCGGCACCGACACGCTCGACTTCTCCCGACTCACTGGCGGTGGGATCACGATCGATCTGGCCCTGACGGCCCCCCAGGTGGTCCGGGCAGGCTTGATGCTCGCTTTGACGAATGCCCTGGGAATCGAGAGTGTCGTCGGGACCGTTGCCGCCGACACGATCCGCGGTAACGGCCGCGACAATCTTCTCCTCGGGGCCGATCTGGCTGACGATCGCGGCGGGGCAGCGACGCCGCTCAACGGCCGCCTCCAGAACGTTTTCCTCGACTTCGATTCCCGCACGGAGGCTGGCGAGCATCTCTACACCGCGGCCGAGCGCGTCTCGATCGTCGCTGGCCTCAACTCGATCTATGCGGGATTTCAGGTCGCATTCTTGACCGCACCGCCGGCGCGGGGGGATTACGCCACGGTGTTTTTCAACCAGTCCCGTGCCGATGGGCAACCGGGAGGGGATTCCTCGGAGATCGATTTCGGTAATCGCAACCTCGGCGGCACGGCGATCGTCCAGATCAACGGTCTGCTCGACCTCCCTGGCGGGCCCGAGTCGACCGCGGCGAACTTTGTCGCGGCGAGCGTTTGGATGGCGGCCCATGAATTGGGCCATCTTTTGGGCCTGCGGCACGCCGACGCTTTCGGCCCGGTCGGCTTCAGTGTGAACACCGCCCCGCAGTCGCTCGGGCTGTCGGCCGCGCCGGCCGTGCCTGGGGCGCCGGCCGGGTGGGAGACCAATTCGGCCATCATGGCGACTCCAGCCCTGACCGGATTCACCCTTGCCGAACTGGCCACGAGCCACTTCTTCAGCGAGCGGGAGGCCGTCAAGCTCGCCTACAACCGGCGGGCCCCGATCGTGCCCGATGGTCGGCTCCTCGTTGCCGAGCAGTCTGCCCAGCATGGTGGCATCAGCTCCGCTCAGAGCCTGTCGCTGGCCTCCCTGCCGGTCCCCAACACGCTCCGGCGCGGCTTCAATGCCGGCAAGGATCTCGTCGTCGCCGCAGTCGACGTGATCGGCTCGATCGCGACGTCGGGGCAGAAGGATCTCTACCGCATCGACGGTCGCCGCGGTGACCTGATGAATCTCCAGGCGATGTCAAAGGCCCTCAATCGCTACCAGGGGCAGAGCTTCGACGCCTACCTGACCGTCTTCGATGCCGGCGGAAAGGTGGTCGCCTCGAGCGACGATGAGTTCGAGAGCCAGGATCCCTCGATCATCGACCTCGTGCTCCCTGCCGACGGGAGCTACTACCTCGAGGTCCGCGGCTTCGACGCGACGCAGACGGGGAGCTACGAGCTGTTTGCCTGGCGGTTCGACACCGCCAGCCCGACCGACGTCGGTGACTTCATCGAAGGGCGGGACGGGAAAGACATCCTTCTCGGCGGGGCCGGCGAGGACCTCCTCTTCGGTAGTGACGGAGACGATTTCCTCTCCGGTGGCAGCGGCGATGATCTTCTCGTCGGCGGTGAAGGTGCAGACCGTCTCGACGGAGGTTTTGACGATGATGTCCTCGTGGCCGGTGACACCAACGCCGCCTACGGCATTTGGACCGATCCGGAGAAGCTCCGCTTCTTCGTGGCCGCTTGGTCGACGAAGAGCTCCCGCGCTTCGATCCTCCGGGATGGATCCAGCGGCGACGGCAGCCAAGACGTGCTCATCGGTGGCCTCGGGGCCGACTGGTTCATTGTCGGCAGCGAGGATCGAATCATCGATCGTGTCAGCAGCCAGGGCGACGTCTTCGACACCGTCAGGTAATCTCCCGCTGGGGATAAACCCGCTGGGGATAACCCGCTGGGGCTAACCTGCTGGGGCTAACCTGCTGGGGCTAACCTGCTGGGGCTAACCTGCTGGGGCTGCCGCGCGGCGGCTGCCCGGAGCCCCGCCCTCCGACAGGGCTGGGGCCGTGTCGGCTGCCTCCGCTCTCGGCCGCGAAAGCGATCAATGGACGGGAGCCACCGTCGGCACGGCGGTCACGGCGCGGCGATTCTTCCGACGATCTCCCGGTAGGCAGGCAGCGACTGGAGCGGGAGCAGGTCCGGATCGATCGTCAGCGTGACCCTGTCGCGGTAACCGGCCGCGACCGCATTGCGGACGGCCTCGACGGCATGGCTGGCCTGGGTGTCGGCGGCGGCGGGGTCGGTGGGGCGGAGCTTGACCGCGCACTGGGCGTGACAGCGAGCGAGAGCCAGGAGGACGTCCGTGGTGATCGCCTGCGCACTGCCACGGATCGACGCGGCGATCGAGAGCGCACCCTCCACGTCCCCGCACCGGGAGCGGGTGAGCATCAACTCGATCTTTCGCTCGCTGTTCTTCGGATCGATGGCGACGATCTCCTCACGCATCCGCAGGGCCCCTTCAAACCGGCGGGCCGCCTCCTGTTCATCCCCGGCCATCGATTCGACGGTGCCGAGGCGGTAGAGGTCGTAGGCGACGCTGCGGGCCTGATCGACGTCATTGCCGTCGAGCGCCAGCACGTCGCGGTGGAGGGCCAACGATCGCTCCCAGACGCGGCGGGCGTTGTCGATTTCACCCATCCGCAGGTGGAGATCGCCGAAGTTGCCCAGCACCTCGGCAAGCGCGATCCGTGTCGCGGTGTCGTCCCGATTGGCGGCGTGGAGATCCTCGTTGGTCGACAGACTCAATCCGTAGTATTTGATCGCCTCCTGCAACTCCCCCGTCAGATAGCAGGCTTCGCCCATGGCCTGGTAGGAAACGGCCTGGGCCGAGCGGAGGAACGCCTTTTCGGGGAATCGATCGAGAAGTTTCTGGCGGGCATCGATCCCCTCCCGGATCAGCGGCGCCGACTCCTTGATCAGGCCCTGATTGAGGAGGATGACCCCGAGATTCGTTGCCCCCTCCGCGAGATTGGCCGCGATCGTTTCCAGTTCCACTGGCCCTTCGGTGCCCCGGGGACCGGCCTGGAGCTTCCTCCAGATGTCAAGCGACTGCCGGTAGCAGTTGACAGACGCCACCATGTCGTGCTCGAGCTCGTGCCGCATGGTGCCGAGCTTGGAGAGCACTGCGGCCAGATTTCCCTGGGCCGCGTCGTTGTGTGGCTTGTCCCGGGCCCGATCCCAGGCGATCGTGTGGGCCATGAGGTATTGATCCATTGCCTCCGACGTCTTGCCCAGCGAGCTGTAGAGGTTTCCGAGGAGCATATGGGTCGCCAGCGCGGTTGTTTCCGTCGAGCTCGAGTCACCCATGTTCTCGGCGAGGGAGTTCACGCCGTTGAGTGACTCCTCGAGGAGCTTCCTCTTGAGCGTTGTCGTGCCGGGGGTTTCCTCGAGGCTCCGAACCGCTTCGATGAGCGTCTGATACGAGGCGAGAGCGAGATTGGTGCGCTTGTCGGCGAGGAGAGCATTTTCTATGGCGGTAGTCTTCGCCGCATCGGCTGCCAGATTGGCATCGACGGCGTCGTTGCGGGCCTTCGCGATTCGGAGCGCCGCCGCGGTCGATCCGACGGCCACCACAGCCAGCAGGCCGACGACGGTCGCGGCGAGGGCGGATGTGCGGGGATTGCGGCGGCACCACCGCCAGAGCCGTTCGGCCGGCGAGATTGGCCTCGAGAGGATCGGCTCACCGGCGAGGAACCGCCGGCAATCCTCGGCCAGCGCGGCGGCGTCTGCATACCGCCGGTCCGGATCCTTCTGGAGGCATTTCAGACAGATCGTCTCGACGTCGGCTGGCACCTGGGAGACGAGCAGTGAGGGGCGAACCGGCTCCTCGTTGACCACGAGCATCGTCGTCTCGTACGGCGAGGCTCCGAGGAACGGGGGGCGGCCGACGAGCATCTCGTAGAGGATCGCCCCGAGGGCATAGACGTCGACGAGGTGACCGTACGATTCACTCATCGCCTGTTCGGGGGCCATGTAACTCGGCGTGCCGATCTGCGATCCGCTCCGCGTCTGGCTCGACTGGCTCTCGAGATCTTTGGCCAAGCCGAAGTCGGTGATCTTCGGTGTGCCGTCACCTGCCACGAGGACGTTCGCCGGCTTGAGATCACGGTGGATGATGCCGTGCGCGTGGGCGACCTGGATCGCCCGGGCAAGGATCTCGATTAAGGCCAGTGCCGCCTGGGGCGGCTGCGGTGTGCCGTCGATCCTGGCATCGAGCGGCATGCCGTCGACGAACTCCAGCGACAGGAAGGGGAGCCCATCGCTGGTGCCGAGCTCGTGGATCTGGACGATGTTGGGATGTTGGAGTGCGGCGACCGCCCGGGCTTCGTTCTCGAAGCGGGCCCGTTGCTCCTCTGTGGCATGCCCGCCGGCCACGATCATCTTCAGCGCCACGAAGCGATGAAGTGCCATCTGCCTCGCCTTGTACACGACCCCCATCGTGCCCCGGCCCAGTTCCGAGAGCAGTTCATAGCCAGCGACTTTCGGAAACGAGGATCTGGAAGACATCCCGCTCCGGGCTTCGGACGCCGGCACTCCTCGTGGCGGATGATCGACATCCGGGGTTCGAGCCTCATCCGTCCGCAGCGGGGCGCTCCCAGCGGTGGAATGGCCGTGGGGCTGAGGGAGAAGTGGCGGCTCGGGCGAAGGTCCGGCGGGCACCGGCTCAAAAGCGTTGTTCATGGGTTGCTGTCGGTCTGAACCTGCTTGCCGAGAGCCATCCTTCCTGGCATTCTCTCGCCGCGGAAACCCTCCGTCCAGCAAGGTTTCCTCTCATGAGAATCGGCTGGCGTTCCCGGTGCAAACCCCCGTTCTTTGCCCATGAAATGCCACAAGCCCACCCCCGGGAGTCGGAGGATGGGCTTTGTGGTTCATGACAGTTTCGAAAGCGGCCGGATCAGCCAGCGGCCCGGGCGAGGGCAAGTTTGCAAAGCACCCCGGGACAACGACCGTTTCAACCGCCGGACCCTGCCGTGTGAACGCGGCCCCCGACCCGGGATTCCGCCGGATCGGCGCGTCACGCGCCGCTCGGATCACTCGGGGCTCGGGTTTCGCGTGCCACCCATTTCATGAACTCCGCGGAGGCAGACGTCACGCTCAGCGCGAAGACCGCCGGGAGTTCGTACGGATGGGCTTCAATGAGAAGCTGTTCGAGTGCCTGATACATGGCTTTCGTGGTCTTGAACATCAATCGCACTTCCGTCTCCTCGACGACTCGGCCCTGCCAACGGTAGGTACTTCGGATTGGTTCCGCCTGGACGCAGGCCGCCAATCGTCTCGCGATCGCCAGGTCGGCAAGTACCGAGGCTTGTTCATCGGTCGCGACCGTCGTGAACACCGCAACGAGATCCGCGTCGTCAGATGAACACATGGTATGCGCCAGTCCCTGGATCGAAATCCGTGACGACTTCCGGCCGATACCGAAGCACGAACTTCTGTCGGCTTCAGCCAGGGGTTCGACAGGAACCTGGAGCCTACCCCCGACGCCCGGCCCGCTCACACCCGCACCGCTCGGGTGGCGATGAAGCAGGGGATGTATTCGGTCAGTGTCCACTCCGGCCCGCCGTCCTCAAAGAATCCAGTGAGCACCAGACCGGCGGCGAGGACGGGCCCCTGTTGACCGCCGCCGGACGCGAGGCAGAGCACATCGAGCCCGGGGAGCGGCGGGAACCAGTTCCGAGGAACGGGCGTTGTTGGGGTGAGGACGACCGACCACTCGCCCCGGCGAGCGGCCGCAGTCACCTCCGGCCCGACCGAAACCGTCCACCGGTTGCCGGCACGCACCTGTCGGTCCCAGGCATCGCGGTTAGAGACGCGAATGTCCATCGTTTTCCCAAGCCTAACGCTTGAGCTGATCAGTGGCGGACCAGCCGCCCTGCGTCACGGCTCGATGCTATCCGCAGTCTGATCCAGCGATTCTTTCGGCGTCTTCGCCTCGCCAGCCGGCCGCCGAACTGGCGGGGAAAAGAGCCCCACGTCGGCCCGTTCCGACGGACTTCACAGCAGCGCCAGGATCGACGCGAACAGGATCACGACCGGCACGGTGCGATGCCACAGGTCAAACCGGTCAGCAGAGACTTCACGTTGTTCATGGCGATCTCTCCTGGGAGGTTGGAACGGGTCACCGAACCATCAACCACGCACGCCCACGGCGGGCAACGAACCGACTTCACCCCGCGACTCGGCAGCGGAGCGACGCTCCGAGACAAGGCGGGCTTGGATGAACACCGACACGAGCGAATCCCCCGACGAAACACCGGGGATGTGGACGAAAGCGCCCTGGGCACGCGACCAAGCCTCGTCCGAGCCGCTCGACTCGCCGCCACAGACGACCAGGAGCGTGTCGGACCGGCCAGCGAGCTCGCGGGCGAGCGATTCCACCGCGGTGCGGTCGCCACCCAGCGGCGAGACCAGATCGATGACGACCAGTTGGTGGGTGTGGCGGCGGGCCGCGGCGAGCGTGGAGACCGCGGCCGGGGCGGCGATCGTCGACCAGCCACCGAGGTCGGCAGCCGCGTCGAGGCGGCGACGCAGCGAGGCGTCGCCCGTCACCACCAGGCAGTTCAGTGACACCGCAGCGGAGGAACGGGAAGTGCCGAAGGGACGCATGCCGACGGCCCGGGCCACCGTGACGTCGCACTGGCGGGGTGCCACAAGCACCATCACCGCGTCGAAGTCCAAGGCAACGGCCATCTCGAATCCCTCCAGCCCCAACGATCAGGAGCCGGTTGATCACCGGTCCCCTTTGTGAATTAAGGAAAGAGATGCACGGCCCGTGCCACTCTTGCGGAAAGCTCCGAAAAATTCCGAATGAGCGTGTTTTGAGACCGAATCTCCCTCGCCCCGCCCGACAGGCCCCACCGGCCTCACCACGATGCCCGTCACCGAAAAGGTGAGACGGGCATTCGTCACGGGGAGGAATGGCCAAAAAACATATTTTTTTCCGATGGAAACGGACCTTTCACCAGATCAGGGAGAACCTCTCACCACCCCAGGGGAACAGGGGCGAGAGGACAGGCAAGACAGGAGGTCTGCGGAACTTCAGCCAGCGGCTCCGCGGCTGTTGTCCGGGTGCCATGGTGCCAGGCGGGCGATCAATTCGCCCACCGACGACCGTTCTCTCCGGTCAACGTCGCTCGACGAGGAAAAGGTGCTCGGTAACGTGAACGGAGCGGTTGGCGAAGCTCCGGCTGCCGCGGAAGGCGGTGTAGGGGATCTCGATCTCCTCGACATGCCCCTGATCCGCGAGCATCCGCCGCATCGCGGCTGGCGGGATGAACCCCTCGTTGTTATACGACACGAGGAGGAACGTCGCCCGGATATCCTTGACGAGGGCCTCGAGCCTCGGCTGCGCCTCCGCCCTGACGTTGAACCCGGAGCGGTTCCAATCCTTCGGGATCCCCGACACGCGGCTGACGCGTTCCGGGCGCTGGTATCCCACGAGGAGGTTGAGGAGAAAATAGTTCGAGCCGTAGGGATGTTGGTTGTACGGCGGATCGAGGTAAGCCAGATCGACCGGGCGGGCCTGGAGTGCGGTGGCGTGGGCGTCGGCCTGAAAGACCTCGAAGGGGCATTCAAAGCGGCTCAAGATCGGGGGCTCGAGGCGGATCGGGCCAAGGATCCGCTGGAGCGCATCAGACCCGGTGCCGCCGAACTGGCCGATCCCTGTCTGCCTGTTTTTATAAAAGCCCTTGAAGACGCCGGCGGTATTGGCGTGGATCGAGGCTTCGCTGATCAGGGGAGCGAGGAGGAGATCGCGCAGATGGGCAGGCGCCGTGTCGATGAGTTGCCGGTAGACGTCGAGCCGGCAGGCATTGGCACGGGTGTAGAAGACACGGTCGTCGGCCTCGATGTTTTCCTCGTCGCGCGGGGCATACATCGCCGCGATGAATCCGCTGGGGGCTTGAGGCAGCGAGGCACGGTCGTTGAAGTCGGCGACCACCTCCGCGAGCATGGCCAGATCGACGTCGCTGCGGTTGGTGAGGAAACAGCGGCTGGCGACGGCGGCATAGGCTTCGAGGTCGTTGGCGATCAGGTGCGACGCATGCCTCTTCAGGAATCGGGAGACGATCCCCGAGCCGCTGAAGACGTCGAAGCAGGCGAGCCGATCCCGGCCGAGGCGCCGTTTGACCTGCTCGACCGCGGCTTCGATCGGCGCCAAGAGCGCCCGCTTGTTCCCGAGGCAGGTGATCAGCTGCTTCGCGAGGTAGTCGGGGTGCTCGCCGGGAACACCGTCAGTCATCGACCGTCACCTGCCTCGCCTTGATCGCCCGGGCGACGAGGTGGAGGAGGAAGCCGATCGGCCCGAGGAGGAAGGTGAGAACGAGGCACACACTCCGCACCGGCCAGGGGATCCGCAGGCGCACCGCGTCGCGGGCGATCCACGCCCCCACCACCATGTCGAAAACGAGGTAGTGGGTCCACGCCGCGGCGAACACCCAGTCGTCGGCGAAGGCGCTCCGCAGCCCAGCGATCGAGCCGAGCTCGTCAGGCGACGGTCCCCCTGCGGCCAGCTTCCAGCCGATCACGGCCGCGTAGGCCGCCGCGAGTGCGCCGGGGAGGAGCACGGCGCAGAGCAGCCCCGAGACGCGTTTGTTGCCGGGCAACGCCAACAACGCGATCCAGCCGAGCAGGGCGACGATGTTCGTGATCCGGAAAAATTGTTCGGCCATGCGACATAGCCTACCGAAAAACCGGGCGCCCCCGATGGGGAAGGGGCCGGGGGCAATTGTTGCGAAGAGGCACTCGGCGCCGGGGATCATGACGGCCTCCGCGCGATGGCTCCTGCCGTGCCGTGGCCTGACCACCCCCGCGGGTCGTGGTAGAAACGGCTCGATGTCGTCGGAGGCTGCCCGTCAGGGGAGAGTCCGAGCAGCTCCCGCGATCCGTGCCAGATTCCCCCCCTGAAGGAGATGATCCCGTGCGCGTGCTCGTCATCGACGACGAAGACTCCGCCCGCTGCGCGGTGGCCCAGGGGCTGCGGGCAGCCGGGGTCGAGGTGCTCGAGGCAGCCGACGGTCCGGTGGGGCTTGCCAAGGCTCTCGACGGCGGCGTCGACCTGGTCGTCCTCGATCTCCGGCTGCCGGGAATGGACGGAGAAGCGGTGCTCGCCACGCTGCGGCGCTCGAGCGCCGTGCCGGTGATCGTCGTCTCGTCGAAGCGCCACGAGGACGACCGTGTCGGGGTGCTCGATCTCGGCGCCGACGACTATCTCGTCAAGCCGTTCACAATCCGCGAGCTCGAGGCCCGCATCCGTGCGGTGCTGCGGCGAAGCGACGGGGATGTGACCTCGGCGACCACGATCGGTGATGTGACGGTCGACTTCCCTTCCCGGATGGCGACGCGCGGCGGCGAACCGGTGACGCTGACGGCCCAGGAATTCGCCCTCCTCGCCTGCCTCGCGCGCCACCGCGGCCGGCTCGTCAGCCGGGCGATGCTCGAGGAGGCGATCCACCCTGGGGAGAACGTTCCCGAGGAGATGGTGAGCAACGTCGTCGACGTGCTCGTCCTCCGGTTGCGGCGGAAGCTGGGGCGCGACCTGATCACGACCCGGCGCGGCCAGGGCTTCATCATCGACGGGGCAAGGGGATGACCAATCTTCCCGTTGATCCCGCCGCGCTGCAGGAGAGGAGGCCATCGCTGCGGCGCCGGTTCATGCTCACCTTCGGCGCGCTGTTTGTCGTCGGCGCCGTGGTCCTCCGCCTCATCCATTATTCGACGACCGTGACGGCCATGGCCCACGATGTCGATCTCGAGCTCCGCGCTCACCTGTTCGCCTTCGAGGTTCACGATCGACTCGCCCCCCTTCTACCAGCCGGAAGTCCACCGCGCGACGACGGCTTTCTCCTCCCCACCATTCGTCCGGTGGAGGCGGGGGGGCCGCGCGGCATCGCAGCGATCTTCGACCTCGGGGCCGGTCCGATCGATCTTCCCAGCTTTCGGTGGTTTGCCGGGGGCTGGAAGGCGGATGGCACGAGGGTGCACGCCGTCGCCCTTCCCCCCGGCCTGGCCTGGGATCCCGCGTGGGCGTCGCGCCTCGGCACCGCCTGGACGACGGCCGATGGCCAGTGGCGGCTGGCGGCGATCGCCGGCGCCGATGGCACGGTGCTCATCGCCGGCACGTCGACGGCGGGCTTGAGGGCTGCGGCGCGGAAACAGGCCCTTTATCAGCTGGCGACGTTTGTCACGTGGGTGCCGCTGGTGCTCGCTGTCGCCTGGCTGACGCTGGCCCGAGTTCTCTCCCCTCTGGCCACGATCGCGGCCACCGCCCGCCGCGTCCGTTCCGGCGTGTTCGACGAGCGGATCGACCTCGCCCATTCCGACGCCGAGGTGGCGGAGGTCGCCGGGACGATCAACGCCATGCTCGACAAGCTCGACGACATCCGTCAGGCCCAATCTCGCTTCAATGCCGATGTGGCCCACCAGCTCGTCAATCCCGTTCATGCCATCCTGCTCGAGTGTGATACCGAAGGCCGCGGCGCCCACTCTGCCAGCGAGATGGCCGGGGCGCTCGAGCGGATTGACGGCCTGGCGCGGCGGATCGAAGGGGTGTGTGAGAGCCTCCTCTGCTACTCGCGGACCGCGGCGCTCGATCCGGCCCGCTTGCGGCCGATCGACCTCGAGCCAATCGTCGCGGCGGCGATCGAGCGCGTCGAGCGACGCGCGGACGAGCGTGGCGTCAGGATTGTGCCGCCGTCGAGCGGCGCCGTGGTTCGGGGCGACCCCGATCTCCTCGAAGAGGTGATCGTCAATCTGCTCACCAACGCCGTCGAGCACGGTGCCACCGGCGACCGGATCGAGGTCACGCTTGCGACGGGAGCCTCCCGTTGCCGGATGGCGGTGATCGACCACGGCCCGGGCGTTCCCGTGCTCGCGCTCCCGAAGCTCTTCGATCGCTTCCACAGCGGCAAGGCTTCCGGTGGCCACGGCATCGGCCTGGCGCTGTCGCGCCGCATCGCCCGCAGCCATGGGGGCGATCTTGTCCACGAGGCCACGCCCGGCGGCGGAGCGACGTTTGTCCTCTTCCTTCCGTCGGCGCTCGAGCCTTCGTGAAGGCCGCGTGACAGGAACCATGAACGGCGCATGAACACGCCATGAAATCCGCATGAACGGCGGAGTTGCCGCTGACCTGTGGCGGCAGGCGGGGCGTACTGGAGGGATCGAGTCCGGCGCGTGCCGGACCGAGACGGCGTTGCTGCCGTCGCCACCTGGTCGCTCACCCGCGAGGCTCATCATGAATCCGATCTGGCAGTTCTGCTCGATGTTTCGGGAGATCCCCTCTCGCCAACTGCGACGGGGGCATGTCCGCAGTCTGGCCCGCATGGCGCGCGGCATGACGCGCCTCGGGAGCGAGTCGCTCGAAGGGCGGGCGATGATGTCCGCCACGGTGCCTGATTACAAAGTCGTGCAGGACTGGGGCTCCGGCTTCCAGGCCGGAATCACGCTCGACAACCGGGGCACCACTCCGGTCACCGACTGGAAAGTGAGCTTCGACTATGGCGCCCAGATCAATTCGATCTGGGACGCGCGGATCGTGTCGCATGTCGGTACGACCTACACGATTGCCAACACCGGCTGGAACGGCACGCTCGACGCGGGCAAGAGCGTCGCCTTCGGGTTCATCGGTGCCGGCGGTGCCGCGGCCACCCCGTCGCGCTGGCTCCTCAATGGCGAGCCGATCGGCAGCGACGGCACGCCGCAGACGCCGCCGCTGCCGCAGATCGCGCTCGGCGCTGCGTCGGTCAAGGAGGGGGCCGTGGGGGGCGGTGCGAAGGCGGTCTTCTCGCTGTCGCTCTCCGCCCCCTCGGCAGTGCCGGTGACGGTTGCCTATCGGACAGCCGACGGCACGGCCGTGGCGGGGAGCGATTTCACCGCCACCAGCGGCACGGTGACCTTTGCCCCCGGGGCGACGAAGGCGGAGGTGAGCGTGGCGGTGATCGGCGATGCCACGACCGAGTCGAGCGAGACTTTCTCGCTCGTGCTCTCGTCGCCGCAGGGGGCCACGCTCGCCCAGGCGACTGCCGTGGGGACGATCCTCGACGACGACATCGCCCCGGCGGGCCAGGGGGTGACCGTGGCGTTCACCGTCACGGGGCAGTGGAGCACGGGCTTCGGTGGGGAGATCAAGCTCACCAACGGCGGCTCGACGCCGATCCCCGGCTGGAAGCTCGGCTTCACCGCGCCGTGGACGATCGCTTCGGCCTGGAATGCGACGCTTGTCGGCACGTCGGCCGTCGCCGGTGGAACCCGCTTCACCGTCGCCGATGCCGGCTGGAACGGCACCGTGCCGGTCGGTGGGAGCGTGACGATCGGCTTCGTCGGCGCCGGTGCCGGCACGATCGCTTCCCCGACCGACTGGACACTCAATGGCGTGCCGCTCGGTGGTGCCAGCGGAGGCGGTGGCGGCGGGGTGGTCGTACCTCCGCTCCCGACGATCAGCGTCACGGGCGCTGCGGTGAAGGAGGGGGCGGCTGGGACGACCGCGAAGTCGGTGTTTACGCTGTCGCTCTCGGCGGCGTCATCCACGCCGGTGACGGTCGCCTACGCGACCACCGACGGCACGGCGAAGGCCGGCAGCGACTATACGGCGACCACCGGCACCATCACCTTCCCGGCCGGAGTGACGTCGCAGCAAGTGAACGTGGCGGTGATCGGCGACGCGACGGTCGAAACCGACGAGACCTTCTCCCTCACACTCTCTGCGCCGCAGGGGGCGACGCTCGCCCAGCCGACCGCTTCGGTGGCGATCGTCAACGATGATACGGCGCCGAGCGTCGTCGGTGGCGACATCACGAAGACCGACAAGGTGCTGACGGCATATTTCCCCGAGTGGGGCATCTACGGCCGCAACTTCCAGGTGGCCGATGTTCCCGCCGACAAGCTCAACCGACTCATCTACTCGTTCCTCGACCTGAAGAGCAACGGCCAGGTGGCGATCATGGACAGTTACGCGGCGCTCGAGAAGCGGTTCAGCGCTGCGGATTCGGTGTCTGGCGAGGCCGATCTGTGGTCGTACCCGGCCAACGACCCGCGTTCGCAGCAGACGGTGTGGGGCAACTTCAATCAGCTCGCCGAACTGAAGGCGAAGTATCCCCACATGAAGGTGAGCATCGCCGTGGGGGGATGGACGCTGTCAGACAACTTCAGCGCCGTCTGCTCGACCCCGGCGGGGCGTGAGGCGTTTGCCAGCTCGCTGGTGAACTTCCTCACCACGTACCGGATGTTCGACGGCATCGACTTCGATTGGGAGTATCCGGGCGGGGGGGGCGAGGCGGGCAATGCGGCGAGCCCGAGCGACGGTGCCAACTATGCCTTGCTGTTGCAGTTGGTGCGGCAGAAGTTCGATGCCCTCGGCGTTCAAGTGGGACGGCGGTACGAGATCTCGGTCGCCTCACCGGCCGGGATCGACAAGATTGCCACTTTCAACCTGGCCGGGCTCGCCCCGTCGGTCGACCATTTCAATCTCATGTCGTACGACTTCCACGGCACGTGGGAGACCACGACTGGGCATCAGTCGGCGTTCACCGGCGACGCGGCCGGGTATGACATCCAGACGGCGGTCAAGGCCTACCTCGCGGCCGGCGTGCCGGCCGCCAAGGTGATCCTCGGGGCGCCGCTCTACACGCGGGCCTGGAGTGGCGTGGCCGATGGCGGCGACGGTGGTTACCTGGAGAAGTCGTCGGGGGCCGCCGCGGGGACGTTCGAAAAGGGCGTCTATGACTACAAAGACCTCGTCGCGCAGATGCAGGTATCGGCGGGGGCGTGGAAGCTCTATTGGGACGACACCGCCCAGGCCGCCTACGTCTACGATGGGGCCGATGCGACGTTCAGTTCGTTCGAGAACCGGGCCTCGATCGCACAGAAGTCTGACTGGGCGGAGCGCTTGGGCCTCGGCGGGATGATGTTTTGGGACATCACCGGCGATGCCCTGGGGACATCGGAGAGCCTCGTCGATGCGGCCTATGAATCGTGGGTGCTCGGCGACAGCATGAGCACGATCCGGGCCCGCTCGAGGCTGATGACGGAGATCGTCATCGGTGGCGACGGCGTGATCGCGTCCCTGTCGACGACATGATCCTCTGGATAAAGCACACGACCGCATCCGCTCGGGAAACCCGGGCGGATGCGGCGTGGCAAAGGCTTCGAGAAGTTCTCAGAGCGATCAGGGAAGGATGACGCCGTCGATCACATGGATCACGCCATTGTCGGTCTTGATGTCGGTCTTCACGACCTTCGACATGCCCTTGCCGGTGCCGACCTTCACAACGCCGCCATCGGCGCTGATCTTGATGGTCTTGCCGCCGGCGGTCTTCGCTTCCTTGAGCTTGACGACGTCTGCCGCCATCACGGAGCCGGGAACGACGTGAAGCAGGAGGATCGCCTTGAGCTTTTCCTTGTTTTCGGGCTTGAGAAGATCTTCAACGGTGCCCTTGGGCAGCTTGGCGAAAGCTTCGTCGGATGGGGCGAGAACGGTGAACGGTCCCTTCCCCTTGAGCGTGTCGACGAGATCGGCAGCACCGAGTGCTGCGGCAAGCGTCTTAAAAGTACCGGCCTTGACTGCGGTATCGACCAGATCATCGGCCACCGCCATGGACGCTCCGCCGAACGCGAACGCAGCCATGGTCACAAAAGCAACCAATCGATTGAGGGTCATAAAAAGATTCCTGGAGAGAAGGTTTCGAACAGACCCCACTATAGGGCGGTTGATTTGTTTTGGACAGGGTTGCGGATCGACCTGACGCCACAGTGGGGCAATCTGGCTCCCCGCCCTGGCGGGGGGGGCGTGATCGCCGAGATCGGGTAGGAATCTGGCCGGTGATCGGAAAGGGAGTGCTACGAAGAGCCTGAGGCCCGCCGGTAGACTTCTGCCATGGAGACTGTTCGGCTTCTCTTCTTCACCGCGCTCTGGACGGCCGTCTGGGGGGCGGCGCTACCGAAGCTTTCCCGACGCGTGGAGCTCATCGCCGGGTTGATCCCGTTCGCGGCGTTCGGCCTGCGGGTGTTCGCGGCCTGCTTCCTTGGAGTTCCGGAGGACGACCCTGTCCGCCGGGCGGTCGCGCCGCTGGTCGACTGGGTCAACGGCGTCGCCGGTGTGCCCCCGTACCAATGGGTGCTCGACGTCACGGTCGCGATCGGCCTGGTGTGGTTGGCGTCGATCGCCGGCATCCCGCGCCGGTGGCGGCTGGCCACGATCTGGGTCATGCCGGCGGTGGCGCTGGCGAGTCTGGCGAGCCTTCACTTCACTGGCCTGCCGCTCGAGCGATGGCTCACGCCGTGGTGGCGATAGTGGAAGCCGTGATTGCGGGGCGGGCGGCCGCGACGCGCCACGTCGCGGAGCATTACCAGATTCGGTGTCTCCTGCTTAGCCATCGAGCAGCCTCGTCAAATGCTCCTTGGCCAGATTCCGCTCACGGGCCCGGCCTCCCCGAAGGGCTGAACGGTTCGGCTGCCGGTCGGCGAGAAGGAGGCCCGCAACCTTGGCCCGCGTCACCGAGCGGTGAACGGCCGAGACGCTCAGGCCAAGGCCGTCAGCGAGCTTTTGGAACGTGAGCCCTGGCTGGAGGGCCAGCTTCAAGGAGACGACCATGTCTCGAGGGCTGAGTTGCATCCCGCCATCATGCATGCCATTTTCCAGAACCTGGAAAGTTTGGAAAGCACGGCCCTTGTGGGCGGGGGTCGTAGCCATAGGGCGTGCCTCGGGAGGATGAATCCGGACTGGGCGACGAGCGATCGGGGACTGCCCCAAGGCTTGATCGGCAGATGTCATCGCCATTGGCAGGCCTGAACCTCGTCGCCGAGCCTCATCACCCGGGAAGAGCCCTTTCCCGGGGCTGCCATGCTGATTCGATTCCCCTCCGCCGCCCAATTGAATCCACCTCGAACCGATTCCTTGACGGAAATGAAAGATTTCCTAAGTTTGATCCCAGGAGGGGGGATGTGCCCTCTCCTGAGAGGTCTTCCAAGGAGAAGTCCAGTGAACCGGCGCCAGGCAGCAAGACGCCCCCCGCACCTCTACGCTGTGCACGGTGATTGAGTCCCTCGAACCTCGGGCGATGCTCGCTGGCGTGGGGCCCGAATCGTGGAGCGCGTTAGGGCTTGCTCCAGCCCCGCTCAGCACCGGGTCTCTGAGTCATCCTGACTTGTTCGAGCCCCACGCCCGGCTCGTCTGGCACCTCATCGCTTCCTGCCCCAACCGCAGGCTCTGGCGGCACGACGTCGGGTGGCGATCTATGGGATTCCTTCAGCGCTGGATCTGGCGCTGGCGGCTCGAAGTCCGGCTCCACCGGTGGGGTGACTACGGATGGCCCGGCGCTGTCGTCGCAATACAACGGCGGATCGGGCGTTGGTGGACAGGGCAATGGCGCCGTTGGCCCCCTGACGAACGCCGAACTCTGGCGTTTGTGTCAGGTGCTGGGGCCGGTTCTTCGTCGTCCAGCTCTGATGAAGGCTCTCTCGCCGACGACCCGGCCATTTCGGCTCAGTACACCGGCGGCTCGGGCGGCGGCCGCATCACGCCATTGGTCTACAACCCCGAGAGCGACGGCCCGCCCGTCTTCCACTCGGGCGTGTGGACGGGCGATGGCAGGGCCTGGCAGGTTGTCCAGGTGACTGACAAGCAACCAGGATCGGCTCAATCTCAAGAGTCAACACCAACTAGCATAGCGGCTGCTGAAAATTTCGAGGACGACGATCCGAATTGGCGAGAAGTCAATCGCTTGATCGACAAGAAGACAGGAAAGCTCGGCATGTGGGAGGACCGGGCTGGGGGAGACTCGACCAACGAGGCAGCAAAAAAGTTGGGGCCTGATATCGTCAGTGTTCTTAAGAACATTGGCGTCATTGTCGCCACCGAGGGGGCACCTCATGCAGCGGGGTTTTAGTGGTTTATTACCAAGAGTGACGATGCTCTTGATCTAGCGAAACCCGTGATTGCATTTGCCCCTGGAAATGCTGCCAACTCAGTGCGGAACATTGGTCGAGTGGATCATGCCGGAGAGCACTTGTGGGAAGCTGGAGTAATCGTTGGCACGAAAGGCACCACGCCCTTCCGTGATGCCGTACGCTCCGCTGCAGTGCAAATTCTCGAGAATCCGCTCAGAACGTTCGACAATGTCATCGGCGGCCAGCCAGTGTAGGGCTTCTACGGGATGATTGACGGCAAGCCCGTGGCTTTCTTTGTCGCAAAGGAAGCGAAGGGGAAGATCGGCGTCGGTGAAGTTGTGGCAGCCTTCGTGCCGAGTCCTCAACAGATGAAAAATTGGGGAATTGAATGAAAACGCAAAGTACTCTTGAAATCGTCTGGAACAATGTCGAAGGACAGGAACTCTGTGCCGGCGTTTACTTATGTGGTTGGTTTCCTGGCGACCAGATCGGGAAGTGTTCGGAGCAGATTCAAGACGCGTTTCGGCCGCTGGGCGGCATCTGTCAAGGCCGCGATATTGACCAGCATGGCACGGTGCGGGTCGTCTCCGTGCGACTGCCGCAATTTCCAGATGAAGCCGCATGGCGTGAGGCAGTGGAAACTGCACTCACCACCCTGCTCGACGCAGGGGCAGCAGTCACATGGGCAGGTGGCGAAGACTGCAGTTGGCATCTCGAAGTGCTTGACCCGGCCTCTGAAGCCGGTAACGTCTATGCAGCCAAGGCAAATGACCTCGGTTTCCTTTGCAACAGCACGCTCACGGATGAGATTCAGTTTTTATCTGATGGCCAACTTCAACAACTGTGGCGTGTGGTTCAACAGAAGCTGCGATGAGACTCTGCTAGCAGCGAGACAGAGCAACACCTTTCTGTAAAGTTCGTTCTCATAGGTCATTTACTCCGCTTCCATGTTCAGGTAGGCACGTTCAGTTTCCCAATCGTCGCTGATCTCGGGGGCCTGCACGCCTGCCGCCATCTGAAATCCCCGAAGAACCCTTGGCCGAGTCCTCGGCCTTGACGTGGGCCATTGACCAATCTTCGTTGACGAGTATGGGGTGGTTGCAGATGCTCCGCAGTTCGCTGAGCATCGCGAAGATGTGCGTTTGTGACCGGCCGATGCCGTTGATGTCGATCTCGTTGAGCGGCTTCTTGGAGGCGTCGCTGTCGAGGTAGTCCTTGTGGACCTGCACCTGGAGTCGGGTGAGCTCCACTTCGTGATCGATCGTCAGCTTCTCGGGCAAGTCCCGGGCGACGTCCTTCTTCAGCCGGCGGCGTAGAGGCTGCGGATCCGATCAAGCACCATCGGCAGACGGTCCTGACTCTCGGCGTCCGGGAAAAGCTGGGCGGCAACAACGTCTTCTGCGTCCCGGCGTGCCAGAAGTTCGCCGAATCGAGTGGCGATTGCCGCACGGATGTCTGCCGGCGCGGCAGCAACGTCGCCGACGATTTCGGCGCGGCCGTCGATGACGGCGATCACGTCTTCCAGATCATGGCTGGCCATGGGATTGCGGCGGCCCCGATCCGCGAAGGCCGTGAGCTTGGTGGCCAGAAAACAGGCGGGCGTCACGAGGCGAATCGTCGTGCCATCGGGAAGCGAGATCGCTTGGGCCGTGTCGAAGGCGACCTGATACCACTCACAGGAGAAGCCGAGGATTTCGCCCCGCGTGGGCATGATGTCGACGATGAGATCGTCGAGCAGCCAGCGGCAGATCGGCGCCCCTTCGCGGTCGTCTTCCCTCAAACCGAGTCCCACAAGCTGCTCGCGGAGAATCTCGGAGTATTCCCCGAGATTCGTAACGTTGATGATGACGTCGACATCCTTCGTGTGCCGTGAGCTGCGACGGCCCGGCGCGCTGATCAACAACTCGGTGATCGCCCCGCCGAGGAACACGAGCCTGTCGCGGAGCGGAGCGAGCCGATCCACGACCCGCATGAGCATCGCCACGTTGTCGGAGATGTTCTCAGCCATGGAAGAGCCTCGTGAGATGCTCCGTGGCGAGATTACGTTCCCGAGCCCGGCCGCCGCGCAGGGCGTCGATCAGGCAGAGGCATTGATAGAGGTTTGGGTCGGATCGGGATGCGGCCGGTGCCGACCGATAGAGGGGCTGGAACGACTCTCCCCGTGCCTCGCCCTCGGCGTCAGGCCAAACGGGGATCGGATCGAGCCCGGCATGAATGAGGTCGGAGAGCGGCGGCGCGGCGTGGGCGGTCGGCATGCCCTGCGCCTGGCGACCCCTGACGGCTGGAAAGGCATACCTGACGCCATGCAAAACAAACTCGAGAATGGCATGGTGAATCGGCTGTCGATCAGCGCGCAGAAGACCAGCGGCCTTCGCTCGTTTTACCGCCGCGTGAGCCTCTGACTTGCTCAGATGGAGCGAGGCGGCGAGTTGGTCGTAGGTGAGGGGACCGGCGATGAGCAGCTTCAACGTGACGACGAGGTCATGAGGTTTGAGTTGCATGCCACCAGCATACGTTCGCTGTTCGCGAATCGCGAACAGCGAAGTTCGAAAATAAGGATGCCCTTTTTCAACCGATTCGGAGTCGGCATTCCCGATGAGGCCATCGCAGGGCCTGCGAGGACAAATGGCCCCGAGGGGGCAAGCGAAAGATATGCCGCAAAAGAAGGAAGCTTCGCGGCATGGCCGCGAAACGACAAGAGCGGGCGAAGGGACTCGAACCCTCGACATCCAGCTTGGGAAGCTAGCGCTCTACCAACTGAGCTACGCCCGCGAACTCTTAAATCTTAGCAGATCATCGGCGCCATGCACGAGGGGC
>Ga0114973_10000448_pt1 | contig 31127 bp, 29 predicted proteins | sample M_140807_MF_Meta_FD_87025 | JGI IMG/M metagenome (GOLD analysis project Ga0114973, IMG submission 87025) | Freshwater microbial communities from Lake Montjoie, Canada to study carbon cycling - M_140807_MF_MetaG | ecosystem: Environmental > Aquatic > Freshwater > Lake | place: Lake Montjoie... | reverse complement strand
GCGATTGCGGCCTACCTGAGCAGCCTGGTCGCGCCTGAGCCTGCACAAGACGCAGTCCCCGAGCGCACCACCTGGCCCAATACGCTCACACTACAAGTGCACCAACAGCAAGTGTTGCGCTATGGCGAAAACGCTCAGCAACGCTCGGCCTTTTATGTCGACCCAACTTGTCCTGCGGGCCTGCTAGGCAACTTCGTCCAACTGCAGGGCAAAGAGCTGTCGTATAACAACATCGCCGATTCAGACGCTGCCTGGGATTGTGTACGCAGCTTTGCTGAACCCGCCTGCGTCATCGTCAAACATGCCAATCCATGTGGCGTGGCAGTGGCTGACAAAGCCGTTAACGCCTATCTCAAAGCCTTTAAAACAGACCCCACCTCAGCGTTTGGCGGCATCATTGCCTTTAATCGCACCGTTAATTTGGCGTGTGCCAAGGCAATCAGCAATCAATTTGTCGAGGTCTTACTTGCACCCGCCTACGACAAAGCGGCGCTTGAGTTTTTAACCGCCAAGAAAAATGTTCGAGTCTTACAAGTGCCGATGGGTGACGGCCAAAACGATATCGATGTGAAGCGTGTGGGTGGTGGCTGGTTGGTGCAAACGCCTGACTCGCACACCGTGCAAGCGAGTGATCTGAAGGTAGCCACACGCAAACAACCTACCCCAGCACAGCTGAGCGATTTGCTGTTTGCCTGGAAGGTCGCCAAGTTTGTCAAATCAAACGCCATCGTCTTTTGTGGCGAAGGCATGACTTTAGGCGTAGGCGCTGGGCAAATGAGCCGCATTGATTCAGCGCGCATCGCCTCAATCAAGGCCGAAAACGCGGGCCTGACCCTCAAAGGCTCGGCAGTTGCGTCTGATGCGTTCTTTCCGTTTCGTGATGGCTTAGATGTTGTGATTGATGCCGGTGCGACCTGCGTCATCCAACCGGGTGGCAGCATGCGAGATGATGAGGTCATCGCTGCCGCCAACGAGCGCGGCATCGTGATGATGCTCACTGGCATGCGTCACTTCAGGCATTAAATCGCTCACTTATGAAAGCTCAACGCCCTGTGTGCAAAAGCATATGCGCATCTTAGGCGTTGACCCGGGCTTGCGCCGCACGGGATTTGGCGTGATTGATTTGGTTGGCTCGCGTCTGACCTATGTCGCGAGTGGTACGATCGTTGTACCCACCGACATCACTCTACCTCTGAGACTTAAAGTGATTCTCGACAACCTACGCCAGGTCGTTGAAGACACACAACCGGATGTGGCTGCCCTAGAGATTGTGTTCATGAATACCAATCCAGCAACTACCTTGTTGCTTGGTCAAGCCCGTGGGGCAGCACTTTGCGCGCTAGCAGACCGAGATTTAGCCGTGTTTGAGTACAGCGCTCTACAAATTAAAAAATCAGTGGTGGGGGCTGGGCGCGCTGCGAAAGAACAAGTACAGATGATGGTGCAGCGCCTGTTATCGCTCGATGGTGTACCCGCACCTGATTCCGCTGACGCGCTCGCTTGCGCGATCTGCCACGCACACGTCAGCCCTTTAGCTGAAAAACTCGGTGTGACCAGCTATCAGCAGCGCACCGCACGTGGCCGTACCCGCGTGCGTGGCGGCCGACTACTAGGCTAACTCAAGGAACAATCATGATCGGTCGCCTCACAGGTACTTTATACGAAAAAATGCCACCACGCATCGGTTTAGATGTGCAGGGGGTTGGCTACGAAATTGATGTCTCAATGACGACGTTTTATGCGCTGCCAGAACTTGGCGCACAGGTCACAATCCTGACGCACCTGACCGTTCGCGAAGATGCACATATTCTGTTTGGGTTCTCAAGCGCACAAGAGCGTGCGGCGTTTCGCGAGCTCGTAAAAGTAAGCGGCATTGGTGCACGCACGGCACTCGCGGTGTTATCGGGTATGTCGGTGGCGGATCTGGCTCAAGCCATCACGCTACAAGAACCGGCTCGCCTCACTCGCATCCCTGGCATTGGTACAAAAACTGCTCAGCGCCTGCTGCTCGAAATGAAAGGCAAACTCGGCGCCGACTTAGGCGCTACGCCGAGCGTCTCGGCGGGCAACCAGACAGACGTGCTACACGCTTTGACCGCGTTAGGCTATTCAGAGCGTGAGTCACTCACGGCACTAAAAACGCTTCCAGAGGGCGTGAGCGTGTCTGATGGCATCAGACTCGCGCTAAAGAGCTTGTCGCGCTAAGTACAAACAAATCGTACCTAGCCGACGTTAGCGCGCGCAGCGCACTTGACCTCTGCGTCGCTAATCCACACGTGCGCCTGACAGCTTCACTGCTTCGGCCCAATTTTTGACTTCAGCATCAATCACCTTCTGGAATTCAGCGGGCGAACTGTTGTTAATTTCTCCACCCATTTCAAGCAAGCGTTGTTGCATCCCAGGATCTGCCACGATGCCACGAACGGTTTGATAGATTTTTTGTCGTAACTCTGTCGTCATCGAAGCCGGGCCAAATAAACCAAACCAAGTTGCGGCATTAAAGCCAGGCATTCCGGCTTCGGTCATCGTTGGCACGCTCGCCAGCGCGTCAACCCGCGTCGGATGCGCCAAAGCGATCGCACGCAACTTACCTGACTTGATGTACGGCAACGCTGCAGACAACGTCACAAACGCCACCTGCACCTGCCCTCCGATCAAATCTGTCAACATCGGTGGATCACCTTTGTAAGGCACATGCACGAAAGGCACCCCCGTCTTCGCTTTGAAGAGTTCGCCCGTCAGATGCTGCGGGGTGCCATTGCCCGTCGATGCCATCGACAAGCCATTTTTTTGGGCCTTTGCGTAAGCCACTAATTCGGGCACCGTAGTGACCGGTAAGGCCGGCGTCGTCACTAACACCAGCGGGATTGTTGAGACCAGAGTGATCGGTGCAAAGTCTTTAATCGGGTCGTAGTTAAGTTTTTTATACAGACTGGCACTAATCGTGTGAGCTGCAGTCGTCATGAACAGTGTATAGCCATCACCAGGCGCACGTGAAAAGGCCTCAGCTGCTACGGTCGTACCTGCCCCTGGGCGGTTGGTCACCACGACCTGCTGCTTCCACACTGTTGGTAATTTTTCAGCAATCAGCCGAGCTATCACATCGGTCGCACCGCCAGCAGGGTAAGGCACAACAATCGTCACGGCTTTTTCTGGAAACTCAGCCGCGTAGGTGTTGGTCAAGCTGCCTAAACCCAACACTGAGGCCAGCAACAAGCCAAAGGTGGTTTGAATCGTTTTTTTAATAAATATATGTTTCATCGTCTGCTCTTTTGCCTAAGGGATTGTCTCTGCGACTGAATCAATCTTCTCTCGTCGCCGTCTTGGATTTGACCTTTTGCCTTATTTGTTCTGTTGTTCAAGCCACGCTAATAGGCGAGTCACACCCTCTTTCATGGTGACGACAGGTTTCCAGCCAATCACTTCGCCGGCTTTATCATGCGGGATATGAAAGGCCCCACCTGAGGTTAAGCGAACTTTGCCCGGAGGATCTGGACGAATCTCTGGTTTAAGCGAGCTTTTGCAATACTCAAGTACTAATTGGACGAGCTCGCCTGTCGTGATGGGAGCTGGGCCAGACACGTTGACCGCTACATCGGTCGCAGTACTTTGCAAGGCTGCCATGTTGGCACGGGCAACGTCTGACACATGCACAAAGTGCTTGGTATCGGTACCATCACCTGGCAAGACAGGCGCCTGACCCTTGCGCACAAGGTCGTAGGTTTCCATGATGTAAAGCGAGTTGGCAGCGCGGTAGTGTTGGCGCTCGCCATACACGGTTGAATAACGCAAGACCACGTAATCCTGACCGGCGCTTTGATGATAGTGGCGACACAATTGCTCGCCCATGATTTTTGAAGCGCCGTACAAAATCGCGGCGGGCGGCGCACCGACAGAATAAAAGGGGGTCTCTTCGTGCAAGGCACCCTTGATGCCCGTCCCATAGCCATACACCGCATTCGACGACGCGAAGATGATTTTTTTAACTTGATTGACGCGGCACGCTTCAAGCATGTTTTGTGCGCCACGAATATTGACATCGACCGCTTGCCAGGGCGTTTGCGAAAACCCCAGCGTCATGTAGGCGGCCAGATGCACCACGCCGTCTACGCCTTTGGTCGCATCTAACAAATCAGGCAAACGCATTAAATCTGCACGCACGATTTTGATACGCGGATCATTTTGCAAGTGGGCAATGGCATCCATTGAGCCAAAAGAAAAATTATCGAGTAGTAGAACTTCGCGAGCGCCTTCTTTGAGCAACAAATCAGCAGTATGTGAACCCACTAGGCTAGCGGCCCCAGCGATCAGGATACGTGATTCTTTAATATTTAAAGCTTTACCTTGTTTAACCGTTGCCATGTTTGTAGTGTCTCGTTTTGTGATGAAGTGTTTTTTTGTAATGGTACTCAAAGGGGTACCACCACCGCAAACTCTTTTACTCTTCTGGACCAATCGCAGACGTTCAATCCAATTGAGCCCTTCCCTTTTTGTTGCTCAGCGAACGCCCTCTCAGTATCTTGCGTCACGTCACCGGCTCCAACTCAGTACTTCGCGTCAAGTCGCAGGCTTCAACTCAGTACTTCGTGTCACGTCGCAGGCTTTAAATAAATTGGCGCAACAGACTCAAGCGGCGTTGCCACCAAATTCAAATCAGCAGACATCGGTTCGGTGCCCACGTTATCCACCGATAACGACAGTAAATTATCGCGTGATAGCAGCGGCTCGCCCGGCATGCATTCAAACACTCTGGCTTGCAGGCGCCCAAGCGACATCGGCAACTCAACGACCACGCGGGGATGACCGCTCCAGAGGGCCGCTAGCTTGACCAACTCGCCAAGCGAGTAAGTGCGGGGGCCAGCCAAGTCGTACGTATGATTAGCTGCTGCGGGTAAGGTCAAGACGTTCATCACTGCACTTGCCACATCCCCCACATACACGGGTTGCATTTTTGCGCTGGCGCCCGCGATAGGTAGCACAAACAAGAAACGCGCCAGCTGCGCAAACATGTTCATAAATTTATCTTCAGGCCCAAACACGACCGAAGGCCTAAAAATCGTGAAATCGCCCACCCCTTGGGTTGCGTAGCTATTGCGGATCGCTTGTTCGCCAGCTGCCTTCGAACGTAAATAGCCGCTTGGGCCTTGCAAATCAGCACCCAAGGCACTGAGATGAATAAACCGTTTCACCTGATGCGTGCGGCACGCCTGTGCGATGCGGCGGGGCAATTGCACATGCGCGCGATCAAAGTCGACCCCATAAGGCTGCCCCTCGCGGCTGTGCAAAATACCGACGAAATTCATCACGATGTCGCACCCCGCCACCAGGCGCTCTAGCGTGGCATCGTCGTGAATATCGGCCTGCATCACCGTGACCGTCGGGTGCACCAACAATTCGCGACCATGCTGAAACTGACGGGTCGGTACATGGACAACATGCCCCTGCGCCACCAAGCGGCCAACCACTTGCCGCCCAATAAACCCTGCCCCACCAATTGCCAGAATGCGCATACAACCCCCAAAGAGACTCAAGCCTGCGTGATAAAACTCGCGTAGGATTTTAAGTCTACATTACCACCACTCAAGATCACGCCCACTCGTGCACCAGGAGGTACGGCGAGCGCCCCGTGCATCACGGCTGCGGCAGCTAAGCAGCCGGTCGGCTCAACGATGATTTTCATCCTTTCGCCAAAGAATTTCATCGTGTCAACGAGTTGTGGGTCGGTGACGGTCAAAATATCAGTGACTTTTTGTTGGATGACGCCAAAGGTCAGCTTGCCCAAGTACAGCGTTAAGGCGCCATCGGCAATCGAGCGCGGGGGCTCGATGCGTACGACCTCGCCTTTACGAAACGATTGCTGACCATCATTACCCGCTTCGGGCTCAACACCATAGACCTTGCACTTCGGGCTCAAAGCAGCGGCAGACAAGGCACTACCCGCCAGCAAACCGCCGCCGCCCAGACAGACCAGCAAATAATCTAACTCACCTACGTCTTCAAACAGCTCTTTTGCCGCAGTGCCCTGCCCGGCGATGACATGAAGATGATCGTACGGCGGGATAATCACCATACCCGTTTTTTGCTGAAGCGCGCGTGCAACGTCTTCACGGTCTTCTTGATAACGATCATAGCTAACCACTGTGGCACCGTAGCCCTCAGTCGCAGCCTTTTTAGCCACAGGGGCATCGTGCGGCATGATGATGGTGGTTGCGACACCTAATAACCTGCCTGCTAGGGCAATCGCCTGCGCATGATTGCCAGACGAATAGGTCAAGACCCCGGCGCGGCGCTGCTCGGGCGACAAGTTCGCAATCGCGTTGTAGCCGCCTCTGAATTTAAAGGCGCCCATGCGCTGCAGGTTTTCGCACTTAAAGAACAGCTTTGCACCAGTCAGACGATCTGCTGTGTCTGAGGTCATCACGGGGGTACGGTGCGCCACACCCTTGAGGGTGGCCGCAGCACGAGCAACATCATCATAAGTAGGCAAAACAAGCGACATGAGTTTTCTCTGAAATAGGGGATCAACGTGAGGGATAGTGTACGATTGTCTAGGCGATTTTGCGCCAGCTGCAATTCTGATACCAAAGATCATACTTTCATGGCTATACAGTCCGATTCTTTAAACTCTCGTGCCGAGCCAACCCGTTTGGTCACCCCTCAGGCGACCTCGCCGAATGAAGAATCCATCGAACGCGCCTTGCGCCCCCGCGCGCTCGAAGAGTACGTCGGCCAGCAGCGGGTGCGCGAGCAACTACAGATCTTCATCTCAGCCGCCCGCAACCGCCAAGAGTCGCTCGATCATGTCCTGCTCTTTGGCCCTCCAGGCTTAGGCAAAACGACGCTGGCCCACATCATTGCCCACGAAATGGGTGTCAATTTGCGACAAACTTCGGGGCCCGTACTTGAGCGACCAGGTGATCTGGCAGCCTTACTAACCAACCTTGAACGTAACGACGTGTTGTTTATCGATGAGATCCATCGTTTATCACCCGTCGTCGAAGAGATCCTCTACCCCGCGCTTGAGGATTTTCAGATTGATATTTTGATTGGTGAAGGCCCTGCTGCACGCAGCGTCAAACTTGATTTACAGCCCTTTACGCTTGTTGGTGCCACCACGCGTGCCGGGATGCTGACCAACCCGCTACGCGATCGCTTTGGGATTGTGTCGCGTCTCGAGTTTTATACACCCGACGAACTCACCCGCATCGCCACTCGCAGCGCAGGTTTGCTGCAAGTGCCCATCACCCCAGAGGGCGCCTCAGAAGTTGCCCGTCGCGCGCGTGGCACACCGCGTATCGCGAATCGGTTGCTGCGCCGCGTGCGCGACTACGCGCAAGTCAAAGCCAATGGCACCATTGATGATGCCGTCGCCAAGGCCGCGCTATCGATGCTTGAAGTCGACCCGCAGGGCTTAGACTTAATGGATCGCAAGCTGCTTGAAGCCATCATTCATAAATTTGACGGCGGCCCCGTTGGGGTGGATAGCTTAGCGGCAGCGATCGGCGAAGAGCGCGACACCATCGAAGACGTGATCGAACCTTATCTGATTCAGCATGGTTATTTACAACGTACGTCGCGCGGCCGCATGGCCACGCAAACCACCTGGCGCCATTTGGGCTTAAAGCCACCCAGTACGACAGCAGACGGAAAGCTTTTTGACTAATGCCTAAACGCTGACGAGTGGGCGATGCGTAGCTTTGAGGCAAAGGCGAAGTATTTCAATTCACTAAGCCGTCAGCGCCCAATGACTCGCGCCTCAATACCGCACACTGTCATCTCAAATCAATTCGCGTCTTCAAACTCAGCAATACACCCCAAAATCGATTCGCCGTAAGACTCAAGTTTTTTTGCGCCTACGCCGTTGACGTGCGAAAGCGCCTCAAGGCTGTCGGGACGAGCAAGTGCAATCTCACGCAGGCTAGCATCATGAAAAATCACATAAGCAGGCACACCGTGGCTGCGGGCAATGCCAGCGCGCCAACTGCGTAGAGCTTCAAAAATCGGCTGTGCGGCAAGCGGCAGATCAGATTGCGAGGCTTTACTGCGGGGTGTGGTACCTGCGCGCCCCGAGCGCTCGGTCGTACGCTCAGCTTCGCGACGCAGCAACAAGGTGCGCTCGCCCTTTAACACTGCCCGACTTTGATCGGTGAGCGCGAGAGTTCCGTAGCCCTCTTGATCGACCATCAGCAAACTGTGCGCCAACAACTGCCGCAAGACACTGCGCCAGGCTTGTTCAGACAGATCTTGACCAATCCCAAACACGGTCAGCGAACCGTGACCGTGCTCAAGCACCCGCGGCGTTTGTTTGCCTCGCAAAATATCAATCAAATGACCAGCCCCATAGCGCTGGCCGCGCTCTTTCCAAAGTCGATAAATGGTTGACAACATTTTTTGAGCAGCCACCGTGCCATCCCACGCCTCGGGAGGCACCAAACAATTGTCGCAATTGCCGCAGGCCGACATGGTTTGGCCAAAATATTGCAACAGTCGCTGGCGACGACACGAAATGGTTTCGCATAAACCAAGCATGGCATCCAATTGCGATCCTAGCCGGCGCCTGAACGAATCATCGCCACTTGATTCATCGATCATACGGCGTTGCTGCACCACATCTTGCAGCCCATAGGCCAGCCATGCGGTCGCAGGCATGCCATCACGCCCGGCCCGACCGGTTTCCTGGTAATAGCCCTCAACCGACTTGGGCATATCAATGTGCGCCACAAAACGCACATCGGGCTTGTCAATCCCCATCCCAAACGCAATTGTCGCGACCATCACGATGCCGTCTTCGCGTAGAAATCTAGATTGATTTTTGGCACGCACCGCGGGCCCTAATCCAGCATGGTAAGGCAAGGCCTCAATGCCCTGAGCACACAAAAACTCAGCCGTCTCATCAACCTTATTGCGCGACAAGCAATACACAATGCCCGCATCGCCGGCATGCTCTTGTCGCAACAATTGCAGTAGCTGCTTACGCACCTCTTGCTTTTCGACGATGTGATAGCGAATATTGGGCCGATCAAAGCTCGCCACAAAATGGCGCGCCTCGCCTAAGGCAAGGCGTTCTGCGATTTCAGTACGGGTCACATCAGTGGCCGTGGCAGTGAGTGCAATCCGCGGCACGTTTGGCCAGCGCTCGTGCAACATCGACAAGCCAAGATATTCTGGCCTGAAATCATGCCCCCACTGCGAGACGCAATGCGCCTCGTCAATCGCAAACAGGGCCAATTTACCGCGCGCGAGCAACTGCAGGCAGCGCTCAGTCAGCAAACGCTCGGGTGCCACGTACAACAGATCAAGTTCGCCGGCCAAAAAAGCCTGCTCAACCTCGCGCGAATCTTGCCAATCTTGGGTAGAGTTTAAAAAAGCTGCCCGAACGCCAAGTTCTTTGAGCGCATCAACTTGATCCTGCATTAGGGCAATTAAGGGCGAAATCACAATCCCGACGCCCGAGCGCACAAGCGCAGGTACCTGATAACAAAGGGATTTTCCGGCGCCGGTGGGCATCAACACTAAGGCGTCACCGCCAGCGATCACATGCTCGACAATCGCCTGCTGGTCACCGCGAAACGACTCATAGCCAAAGACCGTTGCCAGCACCCGTGAGGCGCCAGATCTAGTTTTTGAATCAATCGTCATTGTCATGCCGGTATTGTAGGGGATGCGCTCAGGGTGCACGCACCCACAAAAGATCATTTCAATTGATTTCAAGCCGCTTGCCCAAACCCACGCCGCGTTGCACACTGTTGGTATGGATTCTCGAACTGGAACTGAACCGCGCATCAAGATTTTAGTGGTCGATGACGACCCTGCTTTGCGTCAACTACTCGCTGACTATCTCAACAAGCATGGCTTTGACACCCTGCTCGCACCAAACGCGACCGATCTCGCGGCGCGTATCTTAAGGTTTGCCCCCGAACTGATCGTACTTGACCGCATGATGCCTGGGGGCGACGGCGCTGAGGCGTGCCGCGCTCTGCGCGCGCAGGGCGAAGACATCCCCGTCATTCTGTTAACCGCGCGCGACGAATCCGTTGACCGCATTATCGGACTTGAGGCAGGCGCAGATGACTATGTTGGCAAGCCGTTTGATCCACGCGAATTACTTGCCCGCATTCAAGCTGTGCTGCGTCGCAAGCGCGGCGCCTCGGCACTGACCAAACATGCGCCGGTGCAGTTTGGTGCCTTTACGTTTGATCCAGTGATGCGCCAACTGCTGCGCGGCCTTGAAGTCGTCAAGCTGACCGGAGGTGAAATCAACCTGCTTGAAGCCTTAATTCGCAACCCGGGCAAACCTCTTTCACGTGAACGACTACTGACACTGGCTCGCGATGACGAATCTGGTGAACGCAATGACCGAGCCATCGACATTGCCATTTTGCGCCTGCGTCGTGCCCTTGAAGACGACCCCAAACAGCCTCGCTGGATACAAACGGTCTGGGGTACCGGCTATCGCTTTTCGCCGTGAACCCGCTTAGCTTTTTACTACCGCAGTCGTTTCGCTCTAGGCTGGTGCTATTGGTGCTAGCGACGGTGTTGGCCGGTCAGGCCGCCACCCTGTATTTAGTGTCGATTTACCAACGCGATCACGCTCAAACCGTGGCGTTAGATTTACTAGCCACCACCATCCGTACCTTGCAGTACTCGATGGAGCACGTGCCCCCACCTGAGCGGGCGGAGTTCGTGCATCAGGCCTCTCAAGGGCATTGGCGGATGTGGTCTAAACCCTTGCCCAACGACGCACGACTTCAACGCAGAGTCGCCAGAAACGAACAAGCGGCGACGCGCATGCCTCAACCAAGGGATGGGCAAGCCCCGCGCACACCGGGCTCAGCCTCGAGTACACAGCCAACTCATCCTCGACCCGTAGAGCGGGCTTCACCTCCTGCTCCACCGGCCGCAACAGGGTCTTCCACCGCGCTTGCATCACCTGAGCAGCCCGCAGCACTCGCTCCGGTAAAACCCGGACCACGCGAACAGTTCGCCTCAGACGATGTCAGGCGTGGACTTGCGCGGTTGATTGGACGCTTGAACAATCGTTTAAGTGGGGACAGTCGTGTGGCTCTTTCACGCGGGCCTATTCCAGAAATTTACATTTCGCTCACGCGACCCAACGAAACCGAGTTGCCTCGCCATCGTGAGTGGCTGGTGATTCCACTCGATCGGATTGATCCCCCTTTAACCACCTCGCTCATGATCTGGTGGCTGAGCGGGCTTGCCTTGTTGCTGCTGCTCGCTGCCTGGTTTTCGTGGCATATCACCCGGTCAATCACGCACCTGGTTGATGCGACCGATCGTCTGGCTGCTGGAAAGCCGGCGCGTGTTGAACCTGCGGGCCCAGCCGAAATCAAACGCTTGGGCGAACGGTTTAACGCGATGCTCGAGGCCTTGAGCCAATCAGAGGCGACTCGTCGCACCTTGCTGGCAGGACTGCCTCATGATCTGAAAGCCCCGCTCGCACGCATGTGGTTACGCATTGAAATGAGCGACGATACGTCGCTCAAAGACGGGATGCGCAAAGACCTGCAAGACATGCAGCAAATGGTCGATCAATTTATTCAGTACCTGCGAGGCTCTGACCCGGCGACTTATCATTTTGCAAGATTTGCGCTGAATGACTGGGCGAGTGAACGCGTCGCTAACTGGAGCGGTACACGCAATGAGGTCATCTTGGTGGGTACACCTGCGCCGCTCATGGTCAGCGCTGATGGCGCGGCGCTTTCGCGTCTGCTCGATAATTTAATCAGCAATGCGCTGCATCATGGTGCGCCACCCGTAGAAGTCTCTTTAAGCTCTGTTGACAGTTGGGCAGTGCTCACCGTAACAGATCACGGCCCGGGCATCCCACCCGAGCGGCGCGCCGAGGCGCTCAAGCCTTTTGTACGACTCGACGAGGCGCGCACGCGAACGGGTAACGTTGGCTTGGGCTTGGCACTGGCCGAGGCGATCGCCGGGGCGCATGGCGGTACGCTCACGCTCGATCAGGCTGATGATCATGGCGGACTTAAGGTCGAGCTTCGTTTGCCACTGGCCGCTTAGTCATTACCGTTTTGGTGGGTGGTTAAACAGCAGACCCTAATCGTTGCCACCGTTAGCTAACGGGCACACGTTCATGCATACCAACCGTCACGGCGCACGACCAAACAGCCCCCGGTACGTCATTAGATTAAAAATCACCATGATCGGCAAAGCCACGACCGTGGCAGCCAACACCAGTTGCAACGATCCTTGGGCAGCAGCAGCGTCCCACAACGTCAGGTGATCAAGAATCACAAATGGAAACATACTGTAGGTCAAGCCGCTGAGCATGGCGCAAAATAAAATCAAACACAAGGCAAAGGGCAGCCATACTAAGTGTTGGTAGCGCGGTTGCACCACTCGACTCAGGCTCATATCAATCCCTACAAAGCACGCCAACATCAGCAACCAAACCGGAGCCGCCATGACAAGATTGGTGGCACTACTCCATTTATAAAAAATAGCGGGGTTTGCCAAACCCAGCGCGATCGAGACTGCAACCATGCCCGCAGCGGCCCAACGAATCGCGTGACGAGCCCAATGCGCAGCAAACAACTGCAAGTCATCCTGCAAGCGCATCACCAACCAACAGGCACCTAGCAAGCCATAGCCGGCAACTGCGCACAGCGCAATGAAACCCGTAAACCATCCAGCTGGAGCGGCTTCTTTAGCACCTAATACAAGCTGAGACATTAGCGCGCCATGACCTAGTGCAGTTAACACCGAGCCAAGCCAAAACAAAGCGATCCAACGGCCACGCTTGTCGCTTGCTGCCCGAATGCGAAACTCAAACGCCACACTACGCAACATGGTACCAATCATCGTCAACGACATCGGCACATAGAGTACCCCCAGCACCTCACCCCAGGCTAGCGGAAACGCTGTTAAAAACAACCCAAGCGCCAATAACATCCAAAAGCCATTGGCATCGCGCAAGGGGCTTAAGGCAACCATCAACTGCGAGCGTGTTTGTTTGGGCGCCAGAAGCACCAACACCCCCACGCCAATATCGAAACCGTCGAATAAAGCTGCGCCAAGAATTAAAACAAAGAGCAGCGCCATCATGAGCAAAGGTATCCAAAACGCCGGATTCCCCGCGTCTAAACCCAACGAAGCCGCCAAGGCATCAATCATGGTCGCATCCCTGGTTTGCGCACTGGGACAACGCCGAAGCGCGCCGCATGCCAAAGCATTTGAATAAACCCCGTTAGCATCACTGCGTAGGAGGCGACCGCTCCCGCCAACACCCAAGCAAGGGTGATTGGTGCCACGGCAGCCAACACATCTTGTTGCAACAAAGTGCCCCACACCAAGTAAGGAGAGCGCCCCAAGTCTGAGAGGTTCCAGCTTAACAACCACGATAAAGCGCCTAAGCTACCGGCCCACACTTGCACGCGTAACAACCACTGCGGCTGACGTGACGCTTCAAACCCGTGTCTGAGTCCCACCAAAAGCGTCACGACAATTAACACGCTCGCTAAAGCACCGGCCAGCAACGCGGCGCGCAAGAGCCAAAACAAGAGCACGACAGGTGGCAGTAACTCACCCACCACATCCAGCCCGACTACGCTGGCATCAGTCTGTTTCCCTAACCACCGCTGGGGATCGAGCTCAGAGGCCCAAAATACCTCCGTCGTACGCTGTTGCAGCCTGGGCAAACCCAGCCACACCCAACTCGGCGCAGCCGAACTCTGCCAGACTCCAATCTGGGCAGCCGCAACAGCGGGTTGATAGCGCGCCACCATTCTGGCGTTGCCATCCAGGGCAGCCCAATACAAAACGATCGCACACACAGACACCAGCACCCCAGTTCTAAACGACAAGCGTTCACCATCGTCAAGCGGGCGGCGCAAAGCCTGCCAGGCCGTCACACCAAGCAAGAGCAGCCCCGCAAACAAAAAGGCACCCGCCACGAAGCTCACCGAACGCCACAGCACAAACGGGGTCAGGATGATTTCTTTCCATTCATACACCTGATAACGTCCGTCGATTAAACCTGCGCCGACGGGTGCCTGTGCCCAGGTGTGCAATACCACTGCCCAAAAAAGCGTCAACGTCAAGCCAAGGCCAACCATCAGCACGGCAAAAAAATGCGCTTTGGCGGATACGCGACGCTGCCCAAACAGCACCACCCCCATAAAAAGCGACTTTGTGACAAAAAAAGTGGTGAGACCAAAGGCCAGCAAGGGCCCAGCCACGTTACCAGTGCGCTCAATCAATTCAGGCCACAGCGTGCCTAGCTCGACGAGTACCGGCAAGGCTGTCGCCAACGCCAAAAAAAAGGATAAGGCAAAAATCCTAACCCAAAACCGATACGCGGTCGTCCAGCCAGAGTCTGGAGCCTTCCAGGCGCGAAACCGAAACACGCACAGAATCCAGCCCAGCGCCATGGCGAGCGCAGCAAACAGAACGTGCATGTTCAGACTCAGGGCGAACTGCGCACGGGCGAGAAAAAGTGCTGAAATTTCCATGATTTGGGCTAGTGTAGACCGGTCGTGGCAAAATGATCCCTTTAAGACGGCTTTAATACTCAAAATCCTGTATGACCACAGACTCTGTTTCACCGGTAACGACCAATTTTTTACGCAATATTATTGAAGCCGACCTAAGCGCCCAGCGCTTTGCGGGCAAACTGTGGGCCGGCCAGCCGGGGCCAGCGTCTGTGCAGGCCGCGGGCTCGCCCGATCCCGCCAAGATCCGCACACGGTTTCCACCCGAGCCCAACGGCTATCTACATATTGGCCACGCCAAGAGCATCTGCCTGAACTTTGGCTTGGCGCGCGACTATGGTGGCGTGTGCCATCTGCGTTTTGACGACACCAACCCTGAAACAGAAGAGCAAGAATACGTTGACGGCATCATTGACGCGGTCAAGTGGCTAGGCTTTAACTGGCAGTCAAATGGCAGCGAGCATCTGTTTTTTGCCAGCGATTATTTTGGTGTGATGTATGACTGCGCCTTGGCGTTGATCCAAGCCGGCCACGCCTATGTTGACGAGCAAAGCCCCGAACAAATGCGCACCATGCGCGGCACACTCACTGAAGCGGGTCAAAATTCACCTTGGCGCGAGCGCCCTGCCTCAGACTCAACCCGGTTACTGAACGAAATGCGCGAAGGCAAGCACGCTGACGGCAGTCTGGCGTTACGCGCAAAAATTGATATGGCTTCGCCCAATATCAATCTGCGTGACCCCGTCTTGTACCGGATCCGGCATGCTACCCACCACCGCACCGGCAACCAGTGGTGCGTGTACCCGATGTACGCCTTTGCCCATCCAATCGAAGATGCACTCGAAGGCATCACCCACAGCATCTGCACGCTCGAGTTTGAAGACCAACGCCCGTTTTACGACTGGACGCTGAACCGTCTGAACGAGCTTGGCAAGTTGGCAGCCCCCCTTCCCCATCAGTACGAATTTGCCCGGCTCAACATGAGCTACATCGTGACGAGCAAACGCAAACTCCTGCAGATGGTCAAAGAGGGCCACGTCACGGGTTGGGATGACCCACGCATGCCAACGATTGTGGGCTTACGCCGCCGCGGCTACACCCCCGAGGCCTTGCGTCTGTTTTGTGAACGCACCGGTGTGTCTAAAAATAACGCTCGCATTGACTACAGCTTATTAGATCAAGCGTTACGCGAAGTGCAAGATCCGGTTGCCCCTCGTAGCGTGGCGATCCTTGATCCCTTAAAGCTTGTCATTACCAATTTTCCGGAAGGTCAGGTCGAGCCCTGTCAGGCTCCACGCAACCCGCACGACCCGCAAGCGGGTCAGCGTCAGTTTGGGTTTACCCGTGAGCTGTGGATTGAGCAAGAAGACTTCGCCGAGGTGCCGCCGCCCAAGTACTTCAGGTTGTTTCTGGGCAATTCGGTGCGCTTGAAGTACGGCTATGTGGTCACGTGCACAGGTTTTACTAAGGATGCCTCAGGTAAAGTGACTGAAGTGCATGCCGAATACAACCCCGATACGAAAAGTGGCACGGCCGGTTCAAATGCCGTCAAAGTCAAAGGGACCGTGACTTGGATTAGTGCGGCGCAAGCCATCCCCGCTGAGATTCGCCTCTACGACCGACTGTTTTCAGAGCCTTTTCCGGATGCGGGCGACAACGACTTTTTAGCCTGCCTGAATCCACATTCGGCGCAAAGCGTCAAGGCGTGGCTTGAACCGGGTACGGTCGCCACTGCTGGCGTGGTGTCTCAGTTTGAACGCCTGGGCTACTTTGCCGTCGACTCGGTTGACTCAACCCTCGAACGGCCTGTTTTTAATCGCGTCACCACCTTAAAAGACACATGGGCTGCCGGCGTCTGAGTTATCATTCTGAGCCATGACGACCGACATTTCAGCCCTCGATTTTAAAAGTGCGACACTCTACGCGATTAGAGTGGTGCTTCAGCATGCGGATACCAAAGCGCTCATCAAGGCGCTCAAAAAACGCATGGCTGACGCTGGCGCTTTTTATGAAAACGAGCCTGTGGTCATTGATGCGGGTTCGGTCGACGAAGTCGTTGACTGGGCACCCTTGCTTAAGGCTTTTGCTGACCACCGCCTGCCTGTCATTGGCGTCGTGGCGCAAGGCGAAAATCTGGCAGCAGCCAAAGCCTGCGGGCTTGCCGCGGTTGACTTATCGACTAGCCCCGTGCGCAATGCCTTGGATACGCAAACAGCAGCTTCTGTGGCCGAGCCGGTGACGGCGAACGTGCCCGCACCAGCAGCGGCTGACGGGGCCCCGAGCGCTGCACAACCGGCTGAGGCAGGTGGCGCTGATCAAGCAACCGCGACGACCTCGGGCATGAAAACGGCCACGAGCGCCACAACCAACACTGACGTTCCAGCCGCGGCCCCCACCATGGTGGTGCGCGGCCCCTTGCGTTCGGGTCAGCGGGTATACGCACGCCAAAGTGATTTGATCGTGATGGGCGTAGTCAGCCGCGGCGCCGAAGTCATTGCTGACGGCAATATTCATGTTTACGGCCCGCTGCGTGGCAAAGCCATGGCGGGCGCACGCGGCGACACGGCAGCCCGTATCTTTACGACGTCGCTGGACGCTGAGCTTGTCGCTGTTGCTGGTATTTATCGTGTGATTGATTCGAAATTGCCGGCCGAGCTACACCAGCGTCCGGCCGTGATTCAGCTGCAAAAAGACGCGTTGCATCTGACGCCGCTTGAAAAATAGTCGTTCAATATCGCAGTCTTATATAAGGGTTAGTCAGTCATGACACGTATCGTAGTGGTGACCTCAGGTAAAGGTGGTGTGGGCAAAACCACCACCAGCGCCAGTTTTTCGTCGGGCTTGGCCCTGCGTGGTTTTAAAACTGCCGTGATCGATTTTGATGTGGGCTTACGCAATCTTGACTTGATCATGGGCTGCGAGCGACGCGTGGTCTATGACTTTGTGAATGTGATTCAAGGCGAAGCCACGCTTAACCAAGCCTTGATCAAAGATAAAAACTGCGACAACCTGTTTGTCTTGCCAGCCTCGCAAACACGCGACAAAGACGCGCTGTCTAAAGAGGGTGTCGAGAAAGTCATCAACGACCTCAAAGAGATGGGCTTTGATTACATTGTGTGCGACTCGCCTGCAGGGATTGAAACGGGCGCTTTGTTAGCCGCCTATTTTGCCGATGATGCACTGGTGGTCACTAACCCTGAGGTCTCTTCGGTACGCGACTCAGATCGTATCTTGGGTATCTTGGCTTCAAAATCGCGTCGTGCGATCGAGGCCGACGAACCGATCAAAGAATACCTTCTGCTGACCCGTTACAACCCCAAACGCGTTGAAGACGGCGAAATGCTATCGCTCAAAGATATCGAAGATATCTTGCGCATCAAACTGATTGGCGTCATCCCCGAGTCTGAATCCGTTTTACAAGCGTCTAACCAGGGCTTGCCGGCGATTCACCTCAAAGATACCGACGTCTCTGAAGCCTATCAAGATGTGGTCGCGCGCTATTTAGGCGAAGAAAAACCACTGCGTTTTGTCGACTACGAAAAGCCAGGCCTCTTTAAGCGCCTGTTTGGAGGCAAATGATGTCCTTTCTGTCTTTTTTGCTTGGCGAGAAAAAAAAGACCGCCACCGTTGCCAAAGAGCGTTTACAGATTATTTTGGCCCACGAACGCGGTGGGCAAAGTGCCACGCCTGACTACCTGCCAGCGTTGCAACGCGAATTAATCGCCGTCATTTCTAAATACGTCAAAATCAACCCCGAAGACATCAAAGTCAGTCTCGAACGACAAGATAGCCTTGAAGTGCTTGAAGTCAAAATCGAGATGCCGCAGCGCTAAAGGCAAGCTCAACGCAAAAAAGAGAAACTGCTTGAAAGCACCCCAAAACGTTGAACACTCATTCAATTTTTTGGGGTTTTATATTACAGGAGTTATTCATGTCAACGTTTGATCCAAAACGTATAGTGCAACGCTAAGTTGAATACTTAGATCACGGCGTACTTCGATCACGGCGACGCGTCAAATTAACCCCACCTCCGCAAATTCACCCAAAGCGACTGATCACAGCTTCGTCAACAGTCAATAAAACACGATCTCAGTCGAAGAACCCTTGAGGTTACGATGAAAGCACTGAAAACCTATCTTAGCTTGCTGTTGCTGTCTTTTGTGTTGACACCCTCTCAAGCCGAAGAACCCGCCATACGGCAAGACTACATCACAGGGGCATTGAGTTCTTTTCCATATAAACGGCATACGTTTGCTGAGGTTGCTCAACCCCTTGCCTTAAGTCAGGCAAACGTGCTTACAGCAAACCAACAAATCATTGTTGACCTCGCTAAAAAAGCCTTTGATGACGATTCATTTGCGTTGGGGATGATGCTGTTCGACCGTGGCCAAATCTTGTTTGAGCAATTCAAAAAAGGCACCGACCACAAAACAAAGTTTTTTTCATACTCGATGGCAAAAAGCTTAACCGCCATGACCGTGGGGCAAGCGCTTTGCACAGGGCAACTCAAATCGCTGGATGACCGTGCAAGTAGCTACACAAAAACCATCGACAAAACTGTATTTGGCCAAGCAACGTTGCGACAACTGCTCACCATGAGTAGCGGCGCGCGCGCCCCAGACGAAGCCGGCGGATCACTCTTTGGCGAATGGAATGACATCACCACAAGTCGCATTTCGATTGATGACCTCTTAAAAAAATACGGCAACGAAAAAGCCAATGCCAATATTTTCTCGTACAACAACAGCGACACCAATGCCTTGATGCTGGCAGTCAACGGTGCTGGCAATTTTGCAAAAATATTTGAACAAAAAGTTTGGCAACCTAGCCAACCAGAACAATCCGCAACTTGGCTCACCGATAAGCAAGGGCAACTCTATGCTGCTGCAGGCTTTGGCGCAGTCTTGCGTGACTGGGCACGCCTCGCGATGCGCTCGATTGCGTTGCTTAAAGGCGCTGACGGCCCCTGCATGACCGAGTTTATGCAACAAGCCACGGCGCGCCAAACCTCAGATACCGTCAAGCCCCGTTTTTGGGATTACGGCTATCAAACCTGGGTCAGTCATAAATGGGGGGTACCCGTGTATGCCTGGCAAGGTGCGTACGGGCAGTCAGTGATCATTGATCCGACTCATGAACGCATTCTGATTATGTTCAGGTACAAGGCTCAAGAAGCAAGTTATCGGGCAGTCGGCGGGTTGTTTAGTCGTTGGACGCGCATGCCGGCACAATAGTCACGCGTTTTTTTGCGATATGATCATTCGAGGTGACAACCCTCTAATCTGAACTTTTCAAAATAATTAAAAAGTCTGATGAACATTGCAAAATCCTTTCTTTCACGCGCACTCAGTCATCCTGAGCTAAAGGCGCTGACTTGCGGCAAACAAACACTCACCTATGGCCAACTCGCACAACGTGTGCATGGTTTGGCCGGTGGCTTGCTTAACACCTTGCATCTTGCGCCAGGCTCGCGCGTGATCCTGTGCATGGAAAACCGCAACGCGTTTATCGAGGTGCTGTTTGCCACTTGGACTGCGGGGCTCTGTGCGGTGCCCGTGAACGCAAAACTGCATCCGCGCGAAGTCAAACCGATTGCCTTAGATTCTGGTGCAGCTGTGATTTTCACCAGTGCCTCTTTGTATGCAGGCTTGTCCGAAGCACTCGCTGATCTGCCCGGTCAACGACAGATCATTGTGGTCGACGATGACGCCTACGAAGGCTACGTACGCTCGAAACCCGTGCCCTGTGCCTCGCTGCTGCCTGAGGACTTGGCCTGGATTTTTTATACCAGCGGCACGACCGGCGTCCCCAAAGGCGCGATGCTGTCGCACCGCAACCTGATCAGCATGAGCTTGCAATATGGGGCCGATGTCGATTGCGTGCGTCCTGGTCAAACCATGCTGCATGTTGCACCGCTCTCGCATGGCGCGGGGCTCTATGCCCTGCCGCATTTATTTGGCGGTGGTCATCAAGTGATTGAAGAGAGCTTCAGCACCGATCTGGTCTTTGAAGCCTTGCAACAGTATCCAGACGTCACCTTGTTTGCTGCGCCCACGATGCTGTCGCGCATGATTCGCTCGGCTGAAGGCATCAAGAACCCCGCGGGCAATCTGCTCACTGTATTTTACGGTGGTGGCCCGATGTATGTGAGCGACTTGGTGCAAACACTTGATTTACTTGGCCCGCGGTTAGTACAAATTTACGGACAAGGCGAAAGCCCTATGACCATGACCGCGCTGTCAAAAATGGATCACGAAGGGCCGCGCGATGACGACCACATGGCGCGCTTAGCGTCTTGCGGCACGGCGCGTACCGGCGTTGAAGTGCGTGTCGTCGGTGAAGATGGTAAAGAGTTGCCCCCTGGTGAACTGGGTGAAGTGGTGTCACGCAGTGACACCCGTATGCTGGGCTACTGGAATAACCCCAAAGCCACGGCGTCAGCCATCAAAGACGGTTGGCTCTGGACGGGTGACATCGGCACCATGGATGCAAAAGGTTATCTGACACTGCGCGATCGCTCAAAAGATATGATCATTCGTGGTGGTTCAAATATTTATCCGCGCGAAATCGAAGAGGTCTTGTTACGTCATCCTGCCTTAGCAGAAGTGTCAGTGGTGGGTCGCGAAGAGCCCGACCTCGGCGAAGAGCCGGTTGCCTTTGTGGTGGTCAAGCCTGGCATGACGATCACAACCGACGAAATGGATACCTTGTGTTTGGACAACATGGCGCGCTTTAAGCGACCACGCGAATACTTTTTTAGTGACGATTTGCCAAAAAATAATTACGGAAAAATTCTTAAAACAGAGCTGCGTAAGCAACTCGCCAAAGGAAAATAATCATGCGTGACGTCTTTGTAGCGGGTATCGGCTCGACCACCTTCGGCAAACATATTGCCACGCCAATTGAATCGTTAGCCGTTGAGGCCGCCGCACGTGCCATTGTTGAATCGGGTATCGACCGCGAGCGCATCGGTGCCTTGTATTTGGGTAACTTCATTAGCGGCCCGCTCACTGGCAAAGAGGTCTTAGCGGGCATCGTAGGTGAGCGCTTAGGGTTGGGCAACATCCCCTGCACCAAAGTCGAAGGCGCTTGCGCCTCGGGCGGCATCGCTTTTAGGCACGCCTGGATTGCGATCGCCAGCGGCATGTGCGATGCCGTGATGGTGGTGGGCGTTGAGAAAATGACCCATGCTTCAACCGCTGAAGTGACCTCGGCCCTGAACTGCGCCATGGACAACGAAAACGATGGGCCAAGCGGGCTGACGTTTCCAGGCCTCTTTGGCATGGCGTGGCGGATTCATGCCAACCAATACGGCACCACACGTGAAGACATCGCGGCAGTCGTCATCAAAAACAAAGCCAATGGTTTGAAGAACCCCTTGGCACAAATGGGGGCCTCACTAACCCTTGAGCAAATTTGTGCGTCAGCCATGATCGCAGACCCCTTGCAAATGTTTGACTGCTGCCCCGCAAGCGACGGTGCCGCGGCGATCGTACTGTGCGCCGAGCCCTTGTTATCCAGCCAAGCGCGACAAAACAAAATTCGTGTGCTGGCCTCGGCTCAAACTAGTGGCTCACCTCGTATCGCCAATCACCCCGACCTGTGTTCGTTTGAAGCCACCGTCACCGCCGCACAAAAGGCCTACGAACAATCAGGGCTTAAAGCCAAAGATATTGACGTTTGCGAATTACATGATTGCTTTTCAATCGCCGAGATTATCGACAGCGAAGACTTAGGCCTGGTGCCACGCGGCCTGGGCGGTAAATGGGCTGCCGAAGGCCGCACCGGTATGCAAGGTGATGTCGCGATCAACCCAAGCGGTGGTTTGCTGGCGAAGGGGCACCCCGTGGGCGCCACCGGCATTGGTCAAATCTACGAAGTGGTCAAACAGTTACGTGGCGAGCACACCAATCAAGTCGCTAATGCGCGCATCGGTATGACGCACAACCTAGGTGGCACTGGCGTTGCCTGTACCGTGAATATTTTAGGGCGCGATTAATCATGTCGAACTCAACCCTTGTTAAACCAGAGCTGCTGACCTTTCACCAATGCGCTAAGTGCGGCACCCTGGATGCAGCGTGCATTAACACCTGCGCGAAATGCTTGGCCAGCGAGATGAATCCGGTACAGATTGCCGGCATCGGTAAGTTAGTGAGCTGGACCACTGTGCGTAAACCGCCTTTGCGTTTCAAGGCCGACGGTATGTATCATGTTGGCGTCTTTGACCTAGATAATGGCTTTCGGGTCACCGGTCGGTTTTTGCCCGAAGACGGCGACCAGTTGGGCGACCGTGTTGTTGCCGTACCTACCACCGTGACCGAGCCCACAGGCCCCGTCACACCCACCTTTCGAGTGCAAAAGAATGTCTGATATTTCTTATGAAAAGCATGGCGCCGTGCGACTGATCACTATCAATCGCGCTGACAAAATGAATTCGCTAACGTTTGAAGCCAACGACGACCTTGTGGCCGCCTGGCATGAGTTTGATAACGATGAGTCAGCGCGCGCTGCGGTGATCACCGGCGCTGGCGATAAAGCCTTTTGCGCAGGCGCTGACTTAAAAACCTACACCATGGATTTTGCCCGCGCACCGGCTCAAGAGTTTCGTAAAAAATATACCAACGGCCCAGGCATTGGCGGCATCACGCGCAACCTTGATATCGACAAACCCATTGTCGCCGCCGTCAACGGTTTTGCGATTTCGGGGGGCTTTGAATTGTCGCTGGCTTGCGATCTGCGTTTTTGCTCACCCAACGCTGAGTTTGCCCTGCAAGATGCCAAATGGGGCTTTCATGCCTGCGATGGCGGGCTCATTCGGTTACCCCAAATTATCGGCATGGGCCACGCCATGGAGATCATCTTATCGGGCGAACGGGTCGATGCCGAGCATGCCTATCGCATCGGCCTGGTCAATCGCATTTATCCACAAGCAGAGTTACTGCAAAAGACCTTGGATTACGCTGCCATGCTAGCGACACGTGCGCCTTTGTCGCATCGCTTTGCCAAAGAAGTGGTGCGCCGCTCAATGGGTATGCATATGGACGAGGCCTTGAAATGGGAATCGCGTTCGTTTAGAGATGTGGCCTTTACTGCAGACCTAGAAGAAGGTGTCGCCTCGTTCAAAGAGCGCCGCGACGCTAAGTTTAAGGGTAATTAGGGGTATGTATTTGTAAAAAATCATAGTAAGGTTTTGCTCATGCATCAGGCCTGATAAACGAAAAACAAGATATTAATCCGGAGACAAAAAAATGAAGACAGCCTTCAAACGCAGCATCTGGCAAGTCGCACTCGCCTCAGCCTTTATCACCTGCGCAGCCACGTCGCTTGCGCAAGTCAAAGTGGGTGTCATCCAAGGGCTAAGCGGCCCGCCCGCGATCGTTGACTTTGGCGAGTCGTACCTACAGGGCATTAAGCTTGCACTCAAAGATTATCAGGCCGCCGGTGGCAAGACAAAAATTGAACTAGTTGTCTATGACGACGAAGCCAATCCACAACGTGCAGTGTCGCTCGCGCAGCGCTTGATTCAAAATGACAAAGTGCCTGTCGTCATTGGTACGGTCAGCAGCGGCAACGTGTTGGCGATGGCACCGATCTTGCAAAAAGCTGGTATCCCCTTAATGGCGGGCCCCGGCATTGCCACCAACATCACCACCCAATTCATTAACGAAAAGCCCAGCTATATTTTCAGATGCTCGATGGTCGAGAAGTTTCAGATCGATCAGATGCTTGATTGGGGCGCAAAAACCTTCAAACGGATCGGCTTAGTGCATTCAACCACGGGCTATGGCAACTTCGCAGCCAAAGAGATCCAAGAGGGTCTCAAAAAGCGTGGTGTCGAATTGGTGGCGATTGAAGCTGCAGCACCAGGTGTTAACGACCTGACCCCGCAAATGGTCAAGCTGCGTGATGCCAAAGCCGAACTCGTCTTGAATTTTCACGAGTCGTTTGAGTTGCCTTTCCGCCCAATGCCACGCATCAACTACAAGCCTGTTGTGGCGGGTAACTGGGGTCTGTCATCGCAAAAGGTTCTTGAAATCGTAGGGAAAGACGCGATCGAAGGCACGGTCATGGGTCAGGCACTTGACGTCGGCACAGCGCGCGCCAAAAGCTTTGATGAGCGCATGCAAAAAGAATACGGTAAAGACTACCGCTGGCCTGTCGTGACGTCGTTAGGGTACGACGCTGCGCAAATCGTCTTTAAGGCCGTTAACCAAGTCGGCAAAGCAGACCCAGAAGCGATTCGCAATGCCATCGAAAACATCTCTGGCATTGAAGCGGTTTCGGCAACACCTGCCAAGCCCTTTAGCCCGACTGATCACGAATGCCTTGACTACGAAAACGTCTTCTTAGGCGTCTGGAAAAATGGTGTTGTTACCCGTTTGAAATACTAAGATGGAGCTCGGCAACCTGATCCAGGTGCTGTCGGGCGGCCTGGCGATGGGGGCGATTTACGTCCTCGTCGCGCTTGGCCTCTACATCACCCACCTCACGACCCATCGCGTCAACTTCGGGCAAGGCGACTTTTTAATGGTGGGGGCATTTTTGCTCTTGCTGTTTCGCAAGCTCGACATCCCACTTGGCTTAGCCGTTATCGCGGTTCTGGTCATTCTGGCTGTCATGGGCTGGTTGTTAGATCGCGTCGCGATCCGACCACTTGACCGTAAAAAAGATACCTTGATTGGTGCCTATTCATGGATGCTGACCACCGCAGGCGTTGCGTTGATCTTGCAAAACGTGATCGAGCTGGGCTTTGGCAAAACTTCACAATATTCAGCCCCACTGTTTAGCTCAAGACGTGACGAAGTTGTGCAGGTCTTGGGTGCGGGGTTGTTCTTAGAAGAAATTTTAGTGATTGTGGCCGCGGTGTTAATCGTCGGCCTCTTTTACGGGTTCATGTTTCATTCGCGCTGGGGCAAAGCGATTCAAGCGGTTGCTTTTAATCCAGAGGCAGCCATGTTGCTGGGCATCCATACCAATCGCGTCAAGGTCGGTGTGTTTGTGATTGCTTCGATCTTAGCGGCGGTCGCCGGTGTGCTGATCGGCCCGATCGTCACCATCAACCCACAAATGGGTTTGGTCTTGACGATCAAAGCCTTGATCGTGGCGGCAATTGGCGGCTTTGCGAATCCGGTTGGTATCTTGATTGGTGGGATTTTGTTTGGCGTGTTCGAATCGATTTCAAATTATGTCGATTCTGGCTTTGGTGACTTGTACCCCCTGCTTGCAGCCTTGGTCATTATTGCGATCAAACCTTCTGGCCTGTTTTCAGAGAGGAGCGCCGATGTCAGATAACACTCTGCACGCGCGCACGATGCAAGTACGGCCTTCAAACCGCTTGCCTTATGCGATTGCGATTGCGATATTTTTGTTATTACCCTGGCTACCGGTCAACGGTTTCTATATCTTTTTGGCGCAAACGTTTTTCTACACCGCGATTGCCGTCACGGGTTTGAATCTGTTGCTGGGGTTATCTGGTCAGATGTCGCTTGGCCAGGCTGGGTTCTATGCTTTAGGGGCGTATGGCTCTGCCCTCACCTCGCTTAAGTTGGGCTGGCCTGTCCCTTTGTCGATCACGTTTGGCGTCTTGATTGCCGCTATCGGTGGCGGCTTGGTTGGCGTCTTTGCGTTGCGTACCCGTGGCTTGTATTTAGCCATGACAACGCTGGCCGTTGGCTATGTTTTGGATATCGTTGGGCAGCGCTGGATCAGCTTGACCGGCGGCGCGATGGGCTTATCAGGGGTGCCAAGCCTTGATCTTGGCTTTCCTAAAATGTCTGCCACGGTGTTCTTTTACGTGTCGGGCGGCAGTCTGATTATCGTGCAGCTGTTGGCAGACTTTATCAATCAAAGCCGGCTCGGGCGCAACCTACGTGCGATTCGCGAATCAGAAGTCTTTGCCGCCTCAGTGGGCGTTGAAGTCAGCCTCTGGAAAGCCGCCATCTTTGCGTTTGCTGCAGCGTTGGCCGGTTTGGGTGGTGCGTTCTTTGCACACCAGTCTGGGTATGTGGGCAGTGATGCATTTTCAGTGCGTCTGAGTATCGCCCTCTTAATCGCTACAGTTGTTGGCGGCCTGGGCACTAAGACCGGGCCCTTGCTAGGCACCTTGATCTTAATGGCGATTGTTGAGGTGATTGCGGATATTCATAAATATGGCTTGCTGATTTATGGCTCGATTTTATTAATCGTGCTGCTGGCGCTTCCGAAAGGTGCGGCAGGTTTGATTAGTAGTCTGGCGCTGCGCTTCAAAGGGGGTACATCTTTAAGCGGTACGAGTGCAAACGCAGCGGCGTCAGAGCTTGCCCCAGCTACCTCTAACACCGGCGCACTGCCTATGCAGCAAGGCGGCAATACCTCGCTTAGCATTCAAGGTATCAGCAAAAGCTATAGCGGCCTAAAGGCCGTTGATCAAGTCTCAGTCGAGGTCAAGCCAAACACCATTCACGGCTTGATCGGCCCCAATGGCGCCGGAAAATCCACCATCATCAACATGATTGCAGGCATTTATCGTGCGGATGAGGGCTCAATCCACTTGGGCGACCTTGATCTGTCTTCATTGGATATTGCCAAGCGCGCCAACTTAGGTTTAGCGCGCACCTTTCAAAACCTTCAACTCATCGAAGGCGTCTCGGTACTCGACAATGTGCTGTTAGGAGTCGCCCACAAACATTCATACGGCAAAGATTTTGTCACCTGGATATCAGGCGGTAAACTCGAAGGTGACGAGCGCAAAGAGGCTTTTGCCATCTTAGAGTTTTTTGGGCTTGCACAGTTTGCAGATCGTCTACCTACACAATTGCCCTACGGCCACCGCAAGCTCATTGAGCTCGCCCGCGCAATTGCACAGCGCCCGAAAATGCTGTTGCTTGATGAGCCGATTGCAGGCATGAATGCCCAAGAAGCCAAAGCGATTGCGCAAGTCATCCGTAAACTGCGCGAACACGGCATCACCATCTTGCTGGTTGAACACAACATGGAGTTCGTGATGTCGGTATGCGACACGATTAGCGTGTTGAACTTTGGAAAGCTGATTGCCTGCGGCACGCCTGCAGAGATCCAGAATAATCCAGAAGTGATCGAGGCCTACCTTGGCACTGGGGCGAAGAAATGATTCACGCCAAAAACCTCTGCGCAAATATTGGCGCCAATCAAGTATTAAGAGATATCAGTCTTGATTTAGAGTCAGGCGAGATGCTTGCAGTAATTGGCGCAAATGGTGCCGGTAAAACGTCGTTGCTACGTGCGTTGTCGGGCCTCTTGCCTCTTGAATCAGGCGCAATATCGTTTAATGGTCAAAGCACTGAAAAGATTCAAGCCCATCAACTCGCGCGCGCCGGCTTAATTCACGTGCCACAAGGGCGCCAGATTATTCCAGGCTTGTCAGTGCGCGACAACCTCACGATTGGTGCGACCAACATCGGCTTGAGCCAAAGCGTGATTGCTCAACGGATGCAAGAGCAATGGCAGCGGTTTCCGGTACTTGAACAGCGTCAAAAAATTTCTGGCAGTTCGTTATCAGGTGGCGAACAACAAATGCTAGCGATTGCACGTGGCTTAATGATGCAACCTAAGGTGTTGATGCTAGACGAGCCATCACTAGGTTTAGCACCGCAGATTGTGCAGTTGATTATGACGACACTGCGTGGTTTAGCCGATCAAGGTTTGGCGATCTTGTTGGTTGAACAAGTCGCCATGCTAGCGCTCGAATACGCCGATCGCGCCTTGGTGCTTCGCAACGGCGCCTGCGCCATGCAAGGCCAGGCCAAAGAGCTTTTAAATAGTCGCGAGTTGGTGAATAGCTATTTGTCGTGATTTCTGAAGGGTCGCTGAAGGCTCATTCACTCTCCTTAGGTCTGAATGGGTGCTGGCGGTTAGCGAGATCTCTTCAGTCGTAAAACTCAACCCCTTTCAACAACCCCTGCCCCTGCTCGTCATCATGTCCAAACAAAACCGTGACTCCAGCGTTTTCGATTGTTCGGATCTTGCTCATCGACTGGCTCGAGTGCTCAGGGCTCCAGGTGTTGCGGGGGTTGATATCCAAATCCAGATTGGTGCGCAGGGCGACTGCATCTGAAGCTAGTAAAAATGATCCTGAACGATCTAAACCCACCAGTGCGGTTGTCATGCCCGGGGTATGGCCCGGCATAGGCAGCAACACAATGCGGCCATCATTAAACAAGTCACGCTGCTCGGTGATCGTTTCGGTGGGTAATGAGTGTTTCCAATCCACAGCCAGGTAGCCCATTTTTTCAGCGTCAAGTTCACTTGCTGCCTCAAGTTCTTTAGCGTGGCAAATTACCGTTGCTTTTTTAAAGAACTCGTTACAGCCACAATGGTCAGAATGAAAGTGTGAGTTCACCACCACGTCAATATCGCTAGGCTGCAAGCCGACTAACGCCAATTGATCAATAAGGTTGTCTTCTGGTTTTGAAATCGGCACAATCGCCTTCGCAATCGACCCCCACCGGCCTGCAGCGTCTGTTGTAGTCGACGGATGGCAGCCTGTATCAAACAAGACATTACCTTCTGGGTGGCGCAACAAGTAGCAATTCACCGGTAGATCGATGAGCTCTGCCCGATCGGCATCCGGCATATAAATACTTTTACGCAAGCGTAAACGACCGCCAGAGAGGATATGCATTTTCATACGTTGTATCGCCTTCGCTTTTAGATGGTATTCGAAAGAACTAAGATCAGACTGACGTTAATGCTCAACTATGCCCAAGCTCGGCACGCGCAGCAGCTCTGCGGCTTTGACCAACGAGTCTGGAACAGGCACAGCTTTGTTCGTCGCCAAGTCAACATACACATGCACGAAGTACCCTTGCGCAGAAGCTTGTTGATCATCATTTTTGAAGATACCGATTTCGTAGCGAATACTGCTATTCCCTAGCTTGCCTAACCGCATCCCCACATGCACGGTATCCGGAAACGCCATCGAACTGATGAAGCGGCAATGCGTTTCAGCCACTAAGCCCACGTACTTTGACTTTTGTAATTCGAGCACACCCTGCTTAATCAAAAAGGCGGTGACCGCCGTATCAAAGTACGAGTAGTACACAACGTTATTGACGTGCGCAAAGACGTCGTTGTCTTTCCAGCGAGTTTCGATTTTATGAAAGTGCGCGAACGCGTCACGGGTTTGGGCTGGGGCTCGGCTCATGATGTCTCTGTGTGGGTGTAATGAGAAGTATGATAACAAGGCTAGCAAGCTCACGACACACAGGATAAGCCACCATGCTAAAGGTCTATGCCATCGACGGAATCACCCCCGTCGTGCATCCAACCGCTTACGTACACCCCACCGCGGTGCTGATCGGTGACGTCATCATCGGCGCGCGTTGTTATATCGGGCCCTTGGCAAGCTTACGTGGCGACTTTGGACGGATTGTGATCGAAGAAGGGGCCAATATTCAGGATAGCTGCGTGGTGCATGGGTTTCCAGATCGCGAAACCGTGGTTGAGGTCGACGGCCATGTCGGTCACGGCGCCATCTTGCATGGCTGCCGGGTTGAACGTAATGCGCTAGTGGGGATGAACGCGGTGGTGATGGATGAGGCGGTAGTGGGCGCCTGTAGCATCGTGGGGGCCTCGGCCTTTGTCAAAGCCGGCATGATCATCCCGCCGCGCAGCATGGTGTTGGGCGCACCGGCAAAGGTGGTGCGCGATCTGAAAGACCAAGAGATCGCCTGGAAATCAATGGGCACCGGTCAATATCAATTGTTGACCGAGCGGTGCCTGGCCACGATGCAGTGTGTGGATCCACTTAGCGAAATTGAACCGAACCGTAAAAAACTAAATCTTCAGTCGCCGGCCAAACCGAAGATTCATTCGATGTGAGGTCTTTTGCAGCCATGAGTTAGTTGTCGGCCAACAACTGCCTGTATTAGGTCATCTTCATTTTTTGATCTGCGCGGGGTAGCCTTCTTCGTTCAACACATCAAGCAGTAACGCTGTGCCCTTTGAGAAGTCACCCACCACGCGCGCTGCGCCTGCGGCTAAATCGACTTCAACCCCCGTCACACCTGCAACGCCTTTCAGCGCTTTTTCAACATGCTTCACGCAATTGCCGCAGGTCATTCCGGTGATACTTAAATTGATCGTTTCCATTTAACGCAACGCCTTATACCGAATTCGTTTAGGCGCCGCACCGGCTTCACCAAGACGACGACGCTTGTCAGCTTCATACTCTTGATAGTTACCATCAAAAAACACCGCCTGCGAATCGCCCTCGAAGGCCAAGATATGTGTGGCGATACGATCCAAAAACCAGCGATCGTGGCTGATCACCATGACCGAACCGGCAAACTCAAGCAAGGCGTCTTCTACCGCGCGCAATGTTTCAACATCAAGGTCGTTTGAAGGTTCGTCAAGCAGCAACACATTGCCGCCGGTGATCAGGGTTTTAGCCAAGTGCAACCGGCCACGCTCGCCACCTGACAATTGCCCCACCATCTTTCCCTGATCAGCGCCTTTGAAGTTGAAGCGCCCAAGGTAAGCACGCGCAGGCATTTCGAAGCGGCCCACGGTCAAAATATCGGCGCCATCGGCAACCGAATCAAACACGGTTTTATCGTTGGGCAAGGCATCGCGCGATTGATCGACAAACGCGATCTTGACGGTTGAGCCAATATTGACCTGACCGCTATCGGGCTTTTCTTG
>Ga0114973_10000446_pt1 | contig 31194 bp, 26 predicted proteins | sample M_140807_MF_Meta_FD_87025 | JGI IMG/M metagenome (GOLD analysis project Ga0114973, IMG submission 87025) | Freshwater microbial communities from Lake Montjoie, Canada to study carbon cycling - M_140807_MF_MetaG | ecosystem: Environmental > Aquatic > Freshwater > Lake | place: Lake Montjoie... | reverse complement strand
TATTTCGGTTGTTAAATATGTTTCTGCTGCTGTAGTAGTTGTTAAATATGTTTCTGCTGCTGTTTCGGTTGTTAAATATGTTTCTGCTGCTGTTTCGGTTGTTAAATATGTTTCTGCTGCTATTTCGGTTGTTAAATATGTTTCTGCTGCTGTAGTAGTTGTTAAATATGTTTCTGCTGCTGTTTCGGTTGTTAAATATGTTTCTGCTGCTGTTTCGGTTGTTAAATATGTTTCTGCTGCTGTTTCGGTTGTTAAATATCCAGCTATAGTTGATGTTCCGGTTGCATTTATAGATTGACAATTAATTATAGGACATGTTAAAGCAGGTGTTACTGTTACAGTGTTCTTATTACTTATAATTGTCTCATTTGTATTAGCGCCTATATTCAAAGTCCCTTCATAATTATCCAAATAATTGATAAAATTAAGACTCGTATCTACTGATAATATTTGCTTACCATTTTGAGTAGTAACATTGAGACCATTACCTAGTCCAAAATTTAATTGATATAAAAGTGTATATTGCAAGGGGTCGCTTCCAACAATTGCAGGATCACTCACTTGCACCAAAGCTGTAGTTCCATAGTTAGTTCCATACTGAATAAATTTAAAGTTTCCTACCGCACTTGTACCATTAGACATAGAACCAGAAGCTGGTCTTGACCAATCACCAGATAAATTCACAATCCATAGACCATTATTAATATTATTTGTTCTTGTATTATTAGTACTGCCTTGATTAATGACTAAAACATAATCACCATTAGTAATAGTAACACCATCCGTATATGTAGAAGCAGGTGTTGGATTTCCAGATGGTATTCCTCCATCATTTATAGATGCAGTTGTAGCACAAATACATGAATAAGAAGCTTTTAATCCAGCTGCTATACCATCTACATATTCCTTTGAAACTACACTTAAATTATTATATAATAAAGGGTCACATGACGTTTGAAATTGAGCAGTTCCTGGTATCATGATATTTGAACTTGCGTCACCCATCATAATTTGATTAGATGCAAAAATCTTAGCCCCATAACCAAGAGCAATAGAATATTCCCATGTATTTGATGAAGAATCAAAGCCTGTATTTGCGCCTAAGAATGTATTAAAATTTCCAGTCGTTATATCTAAAGCTGCGTATGTTCCTATACCTGTATTGTAATCACCTTTATTCGAATATAATGCTTGTGCACCTATTGCTGTATTTCTATTTCCTACGGATTGATTTTCATCTATACCTTCTAATGCACTTGATCCTACTGCTGTATTTCGTGATCCTTCAGTATTGTTACATAAAGAACCAGCTCCAACACTTGTATTATTGCTACCTATTGTGTTATAATAGAGAGAATTTGAACCAATTGCAGTATTATTACTTCCATCTAAATTACTGTATGCAGAATAAGCACCGAATGCTGAATTATTAATACCTGTATTGTTATTTAAACCTCCTGTTCCATAACTGGTGTTATTAATTGACATTATATAATATTTATATTTTATATTTTTTGTTTCAGTAAAATACTTAAATTTAAATTCATTTGTTAATTTAAATAACTAATGAATTTCACTTATAAAAATCCAAATATATATGATAAAAAATATGCTATTTTAAAAAAGCTAGAAATTGAACAAAAAGTTAAAAAAAGTAATGAAAAATCTATTATAAATTCACTTGCAAAAAAAGCATTCATTAAAATCCAAGATGTAGAGACAAATATGATAGAAACTAAAGCGGTAAATAATGATACTATTGTAACTAATAGCACAGATTTTAGTATTGATATTGATACTAATATTGCTAAAAAATTTGAAATGGTAGAAAATATAGCAGAAGATGTTTCTTATAATAATGATACTATTGTAACTAATAGCACAGATTTTAGTATTGATATTGATACTAATATTGCTAAAAAATTTGAAATGGTAGAAAATATAGCAGAAGAGGTTTCTTATAATAATGATGAAGACCTTATTATTCCTGACTATGAAAAAGACTTGTATGATATAAAAAATATTAATGCAACAAGTATACACATTCAAGATGTAGAGACAACTATGATTGAAACAATACCAATTCGGCCTCCTGAAAATGAAAAGGATCTCTACAATATTACAAATGTAAATGAAAATATTTCTAATAAACTTACAATAGATTTTGTAGATGCTAATAACAATCCTTCATTATATGAAGATGAAGAAATTGAGAGCTATAATGTGGAACATATTAGATCAAAAGGTATCAAAATAATTCATAATGTATATCAGTCAAAATATAGCAAAGGTGCAGTTCATGGGACAGGTTTGGGTGACTTTATACGCGGTTCTTATTTTTTGCTGGAATTTTGTAAAAAATATAATTTTGAACCAAAGATTATGTTCAATAATTGTATTTCCAAATTTTTATTACCTGTCAAACATGATTTAAATATTCAACATATACAATCTTTATTAGAAAATATATACATGTTTCATAATAATAATTTTAAAGCATATAAATTTTTAGAAGATCAAACTATTTTATATCCAAGATTGGATTTGGTGCATATTATGGCTGATTTTGTAAAATATATGACTTTTGCAACTGTTTATAAAGGAAATGCTTTTATTTATTGTATACCTTATCCAATAGAAGAAGTTTCTGAAAAATCAAAAGCATATATGAGAAAAATTTTGGAACCAGTTAATGAAATTAAATACAATGTCCAACATTGTTTAAAACAGGTTGGTTTAAATTTTAAAGAGTATTCAGTTTTTCATATTCGTTCTGGTGATGATTATTTAAAAAAAGATAATAAAATATTTTATCAAAAATATTTGGATAAAATAAAAAAAAATATACAATATTATATTTGCAACAATAAAGCTAATAATTATTTAATAATAGCAGATAATAATGAAATTAAGATATTATTGAAGACAGAATTTCCAGAGTTTAAAATAATATTAAAAGAAATTACACACTTTGGTGAAGGTATTGATTTGGAAGAAGAAAAAGTTAAAAATACATTAATTGATTTTTATTTATTGTCTTTTGCAAATAAAATTATATCCTTGTCCACTTATAAACATGGTAGTGGGTTTAGTTATTGGTGTGCAAAAACATTTGACGTGCCCTATATAGCAAAATATATAGAATAAAAAAGGCAGTTTATTGCCATTTTTAATTTTTATTTTTTTATCAATTAAATATTACACCTTTGCACATTCTTCCTTGATTGTTGTATTAAACTTTTATCTCTTTACATACATTTGTGGAAGGAATATTATTTGTACATTCTATTTTTTTTATGTGATGATTTTTAGGTCTTCTGTCTTCTTGTTTAGGTCTTCTGTCTTCTTGTTTAGGTCTTCTGTCTTCTTGTGTATCAAATTGAATGCGAACAGGACCTTTTTTTGCCAAAGGTTTTGCCGAATATTTGATAGTTGGCTCTCTATATGCTGAAATTTTCCAAAACCAAGGGTCATCATAAATAATTTTAATTTCTTTACCATTAAGCAAACGTTTGCGAGACTGAACCGCGTTATCACTGTTATTCCAACGCTTCCAATGTATAAAAACACGATTAAATTTGTCTCCTTTTTCTGTTGTTTTTTTGATAATGTCAACACGCTCAATTTCACCCATGTCCAATGTTTCAAACACATTGCGAATTCGACGCTCATCTATATTAGGAAACACTCGAGGAATACATAGACTTGGAACATTCGAAGGAAGAGTAGTCAAATCAATTTCATTCATCATTTCAATAATTATCTTTTAATCACTAATGCATTTTATTTTATTTTTAAAAAGCATTTCATTTTTTTTAAGGGAAGCCAGGTTCCCTTAAAAAAAATGAATGTAATTATAATATAAAAATTACATTATAATTAAATAATGTCACAAGAAGTAGATTTAAAGTTATTAAATCTTACTATTCCTGAATCTACTAAGTTGTATTCACTAGACCAACAAAAAGAAATGTTTCAATATTTAAGTGAAATGGACACCAATGAGAGAAATGCTTATGAAATTGCTGTTAAACATTTAGAAACATCCTTTAATATTTATAGAAGCAATGGTTTTATTGAATGGAAAAAAAATAAAAAATGAAAGCTTATTTCTTTCTTAGTCTGATTGATTTTCTATGTTTTCGTCTTCTTTTATGTCGCGTGCCACCACCAGCAGCAGGAGAAGCAGTAACATTTATTGATGTTTCAATATTTGGCACTTTTGGTATTTCAACATTTGGCACTTTTGGTATTTCAATATTAGGTACATCAATTGTTGGTGGCTTAAGACCTGCAAAAATTTGTTGAACTTCTTGCACACCTTCTTTATTTTCTTTTATAATATCTATTGCTGATTCAGTAGCAGTTTTTAATAATATTGCAGTTGGATTTACACTCATAAACCAAGATATAATTTTTTTCTTAAAATCACCTTTAAAAAATTTATATGTACCGACTGTCCAAATATATATTGGCTCTACACCATTTGTCCAAGTAGTATAATAAACCGGACCAAAACTACTATCTTCTTTAAAGGTCCACTTGTTTCCGTCTGCATCTTCGACAACCATACCAGGTTTTAAGTCTCCTTCTCCTTCTTCTTTACCTTCTCCTTCTCCTTCTTCTTTACCTTCTCCTTCTTCTTTACCTTCTGAACCAGTACCGCCTTTAAAAATATTTTTTTTATTTCTTCTTCTATTTTTCATAGTTTTTCGTTTTCTTATATGTTTTTTTTTATATTTTATTATAGTTTTCATTACCTACTTATATTATAACCAGTTTTTATTTTTCATTTATTCGACAGATTTTTGCATTTTCTTAAAATCAGAAAAAGATAATCCATATTTTTTATCAACCACTTTTCTTTCTACCTTTTTCAAGAAACTGAAATTAGCCAACTTTCCTTCATAAGTATAACGGTTTGCTTGTTCTTTCAATAAAATTTTCTCTTTTTCCTTATCTTTTGTTATAGAAATACTATTTTTTGGAGGAACACCCATATTTACTCTCCCTGTTGATCCTTCTTTATTATAACTTTTAAATTTAGCAAATACACTTTTCTTTTCTAGTATCACTATTTTTTGTTCCTCCTTTTGCTTTCTTTCTTCTTGATCTTTTTTCCATCTTTCTTCAGCTAGATTTAGTTCTTCTTCCATATCTACATATAATTGACGACAATCAAACATTTTAACGTATTTTCTACCAACTACTTCTAAATATCTGTAAGGAATTGTACTGTCACTATAAAATTTAAACGAATTGCGTTTATTATCATAAATCATTAACACATTACCTTGTGGTGTAGTTTCCATTATAAAACAATTTTCAAGTTTTTCTATGCGCTTATTAATAACAAAACTTCTAGCTAAAATACTAGCTTCTTCTTTATCTTTTTCAATATCTGTAGTTTCTTTTATTTTATTTATTTCACAAATTAAACTATATCGTTCCTCTAATAAACTATTCATTTTTTCTTCTTTTGTTAATTCATTATCATCATCTTCTATAATTTCATCTTTTGATAATAATATTTTATACTGAAATTCAATTTTGGTTATTTTATTGTTAATTTCTTCTATGCTATTTTGACGAGTTTCTTGTATTTGAATAAAAAAATGTATTATCTTTTCTTCTAACAATTGTTTCTCGGTTTCATTGAAGATATACTCTTTTTCCATTTTTCGGATATCTGTTAAAAATTTGTCTTCATATTTAATGGTATTTGTATCATCTTTTTTTTCTATATTATTAATAATTATATCTTTAAAATCTTCAAACACGGTATTATTAAAATAACTTTCTAATTTTTTAAACAATTGAACACCAATATTAAAACTTATATTTAAAATATCATATCTGTAATAAAGAAAAAAAGCAAATAAAGTATAAAAAATGTTTTCTTGAATCATATTTATATATTTTCTTTAAATAACTTTAAATTGTTTATTTGTTGGTTTCATTTTTCTGGTTTTATTTCATTTTTCTATTTATTACTTTCTAATTTATCGAAACAATTGTCTTACTTCATTCGTCAAATCTGGTAACTTAATGAGTTCATAGTTCTTTTCTTCTGCGTCTGGATGCAACCTCACAAGATACAAATCTGTTACTTTCTTATCATATTTATCTTCCAAAATTACCTTGTATGTGTTTAACTGCATTGCATAGTGCCAGAAATTCGAATCAGGTAAATGACAGATTTGTGGCGACAAAGCAAACTTGTTCCAATTATTGACGCGCGTAATATTTTTCGATCTTTTCCAGTCATAAATGGACAATGTGCCGTCAGGGTTCTCGTAAATCATGTCTACTGATCCAGAAATCTTCACATCCTCATGATAAATCGTCCATTCTGTTCTGTAAGGTTTCAACTCTGGAAAATCTTTGACGAAATTCATGAAATATTGCCATTCTTTCACTTTTATTTCTTGATTATTTTTATGCTCGCACATATATAAATTATACAGCTCCGCATGTGTGTAGCCGCGTGGCAACAATTTTTCATTCATAAAGCATTCTATTTCAAAATGCATGTCGGTTCCTGCGCTAGAAACACTACTGCCATTAGCAGTCCATTGTGATTTGATTTGTTCTTGTGTCATATTCCAATACTTGTGACCTTCTTTCCAGCCCTTACTTTTCATCATGGAAGTAATAATCGCATCTGCATTAAATTTAGGAAAGTGTGTATGGTTCCAAGTGGTTACAGATGTATACACGACGTCTGGCTCGAAATCAATGACATATTTGTGTCCTTCTTCAAAGAACTGGATATGTTGGTCTCTTTCATGTACATTAACTATTTCTAAAACAGGTTGAAACGTAGGCTTCATAATAAATAAGAATATACAATCTATTTATTATTCAAAACACTATCAATTTTTTTAAGAAGAAAAATTTTTGTCTTTTTATAAACAAGCGTTTTATAGTTAGCGTTTTATAGTTAGATTTTTATATAATTATATTTTATAAATGAGTTTTACAATAACAGGAGGTGAATATAATACTGGTGGAACTGATCAATTTCCAACCATTGAAGGCTATTCTGGTGTTATATATATTACTAGTGGTTCTGGCAACATACAATTAAATGGTATTACAATAAAAGATATATTTTTAGTTGGAGGTGGAGCTGGTGGTACTAATGGTAGTGTTCGTAAACCAGGAAATGGAGGAGGTTATTATTATCCAGAAATTGTAAATCTATCTGAAACATCTTATGATTTTTCGGTTGGAGAAGGTGGTGCATCTCAAACAAATGGTAACAATACAATATTTGATAATATTACCGCATTAGGAGGAGTAGGACTTGCAAATTCTGCGTATTCAGGATATGTTTCTGTAAATAACTTGTATTATGGCGGAAGTGGTGGTTTTGGTGGTACTTCCGGCAACAATGGTGAAAATGCTCATGTTGGTGGTGGTGGAGGTGGTGGAGGTAGTGGTAGTACTAATGGTGGTACTGGCGGTGGAATAAGTTCAAATTTATATGGAGGATCTGGAGGTAGTCGAGATCAAAATGGTTATGGTACTCAAGGTGGAAGTTCTTATTATGGTGGTGGTGGAGGTGGTGGTGGCGGTTTTAATTACGCTATATATACTAGTTTAGGGGGAGGATATGGAGGTAGCGGTAATGATAGTGGTAATGGTGGTAGTGGTGGTAGTGGTGGTATTTATGGTGGTGCTGGTGGCGGTGGTGGTGGTGGTGGTGGTGGTAAAAATACAGGTGGTGGTGGTGGTGGCGGTGGTGATGGAGGTTATGATGGTATCGGTGGTGGTGGTGGTTCTGGTATAATTATACTTTTATATGACATTGCACCACCACTAGACCCTACTGGATATATAGTAAATAATGATAATTATACTGCTAATACAGATCTGAAAGATATATTTAAACAAGGAAATAGTGGTATAACAACAAATTATAAATTACAAAACGGCGATGATTTAGGAACAGTTTTTGCAGCATATGCTAGTGGCACAAAAGCATCATCTGTTAGTTATTCGGTAAATAGTCAAGATCTAAGTGAGATTTTTGCACCTATTTCATATGGTTTAGAATATTCTCTTACAGGAACATATACTGATGCACCTGGAACTATAAACAATGTACAATATGATCATATTATTACATTTACAGGAAATGGGACATTTAATGTGACAACGTTGCCTTCTAATATTATTGTAAATTATTTTATGGTAGGTCCTGGCGGTAGTGGTGGATATGGACAATATGCATTTAATTGGACTTATACGACGGGTTCAGGAGGAGGAGGTGGAGGAGGAGGAGAGGTTAAACAAGGACTTATTAATGTTACTACAAATACAAATTACCAAATACTTCTTACACCAAATACTACAATATCAGATGGTAATTTAAATATACAGGCATATGCTGGAGAAAATGGTTATTCTACATCAATTGGAGGAACTAGTGGAAGTGGATATGCTCCTGGAGCAGTGAACACTCCACCTGCAACTCAAACATTATATTATAGGAATGGTGGAGGAGGAGGAGGTGATACTAGTGATGGTAATAATGAATATGGTGGTTCAGGATTCACCTTTAATGGTTTAACTTATGGTGTTGGTGGAATGGGAGGCAATTATTCTTCTATAGCTGGCGTAAGTGGTGGTAACAATACTGGTAATGGTGGTGGTGGTGGTAGTGGTAGCGGTTCAAGTAGTAGTAGTAGTACTGCTTATGATGGTAGTACTTCAAATTCTCCTGAAAATGATCCAAATGCTCCAGGAGGTGCAGGAGGTTCTGGAATTGTCATTCTGTATTTTAATGATCCATAAAAAGTCGCTCAATCAACCCACGACGCCCTCCAATTTAGGCAAAAAACCCGGCACAAATTGGCCAACAAAATTTGACACAATATTATGTGTCAAATTTTATACAACAATTAAAAAATATTTTTATTCTAGATATTTTTATTTTTGGCTTTACTTTTTTTAAAAGTAGATTGTATAAATGGGGTACAATATTGAAGTCTCGTTTAATGTTCTTAAGACTGGTAATATACAAGAGAGCGTGTCTTCTTACGCTGCAGAATGCGGTTGCATTAACTTTTACGAAGATTATGAGTTTGAAAACAAGGTTCAATTTCAACGAAGACACTGCATTATGACAACAAAATTTTTACCAGAAAATATAGAGAATTTGCTGAAATTTTTGAAATATGTTAAAAGAACGCAAGGTCTATATTTAGAAACAATTTTTGACGACGACTCCAATATTATCTTGTATGCCTCACAGTATTATCTTACGCAACAAATGAACAAGATTGCAGCAAAAGAATTTATCATTGAAAAGCGTAAAAGAAGTTATTCAGAAGATGAAACATTAATTCTTAATACTATAAAAAAATAAGTTTTTATCGTCTAGAAGATTTAGATCTGCGACGTCTAGATGACGATGATTTAGTCTTAGGACGTTTAAACACACGATGTGTTCTATGTGTTTTTAAAGTTAAATTGCGTTTTTTTGGTGTAAAAGTGTATCTATCATGTGGCGTCTGATCTAGAGTAATAGGAACTATAAATTCTTCATTTTGATCTGGACTAGAGAGATAACTATTAGGCGATGATGATTGAAGCAATTCCATCAATGAAGAAGTGTCGTCACTTGATAAAGATTTATCTGATAATAAAGATGGTTCTGATAATAAAGATGGATCTGATAATAAAGATGGATCTGATAAATATGAAGGAGATCTAGGAACAAGTTGTGGAGTAGGTAATTCAATTCTATATCGTTTTGGTTGATGTCTAAATAATGCTTTTTTTTTAAAATCCTGTCTTAGTCTTCTATCAAGAGGCATTTGTATAGTATTAATATTCAACATATTAGCTAAATCAGCATTATCTAAAGTGTAATGATACATCTTTCGATTACCATCTAAATTTAAATTTAACATTACGTTTGCTTGGTTACCATCATAATCCGCATTCCAACCAATTTCTTCAACATGAGCATTACAATTATTGCCTATTAGTGTTTGTGTTGATCCAGTATTTTTAATATAAGTATTAAGCATATTTATATTAAAAATATATTATTTTTTAAGCTATTTTGAATTATATGTAAAAAATATAGTAAAAAAATATGATTTAAATATAAATATGAATATTCATTTTTCAGAATTAGATAATACTGATGGACAACAAAATTTTGATAACGATGGACAACAAAATTTTGATAGTAGTAATGCACAATTAAATACTCCTGAAAAATATTGGGATAATTACCAACAACAGCCTAGTACTAAAAAAAAGAAGGTCTCATTTAATGACATATTATCTAACATGAACTTGGTTGTTAATCAAAAAGGTGTTTTACAATTTATTCAACCTATGCAAAATGAGGAAGAATATTTAGCGCAAATGGATCAACAATCACCATATCAACAATCACCATATCAACAATCACCATATCAACAACCTTATCAAGAATATGTCGCACAACAAAAACAACAACAAGAACAAATAGATCCTGCGCTTAAAAATAGCTTTCTTTACAATAAGTATTTCAAAGATTATAAAGATACATCCACATATCAACCAGAGATACGAGTACCAAAAACGATGGAAGAATACAGACAAATGCTAATAGAAGACAAAATAAAATATATACAACAAAAAAAAAGAATTGAAGAAATCAAATCAACTAAATTAATGTTTACAGCAAATTTAATTAATCAAAGTAATAATATTCAACCTACTAGAAATAATTTAAGAAGTATGAATTTTCATTAAACTGACTGAAAAGAAAAAAACAATATATTTTATAAAATATATTGTTTAAAAATTTTATATTTAATTATCATCTTCTTTTCTTTCTTTAAAGTAATTAAAGACATCTTCTTTAAATTCGGAAGAAAATATTTTTGTAGGAACTATTATTCCTTGATTATCATAAGTTATATGTTTTATAGGGGAATATTTATATTTCATTAAAATTTTCCATCTTTCGGTATATTGACGATTTTGTTTTGAACCATGAAAATAATGTCTTATAACTCCAGGAACATACCCTAAACGCAACTTACTTGCCTTTTTCTGATATTCTAACATACTATTATTATAATCATCATCATAATTAATATTATTAATGTATTCACATTTATTAATTAAAGATAAAGCCATTATATTATCTCCTGAACCTATTATACCTTTATCATATAAACCATCAACTTTTTCATAAGCTTTTCTTGTTATTGCCCATGCATATCCTGGATGCCAATAATCTATTCCTTTTTTTTTATATTTTTTTTTTTTATTAAAACTATATCCAAAACTATTAAAAATATTTATATTTGTATTTTCATTATTCATATCTATACAATGACTAAATAACTGGACTATATCTTTAGATCCATTTAATATTTTTAATGTGTCTAATGCCCAAGAATTATTTTCAAATTCAATATCTGCATCAACCCAAGCAAATGCTTTGTAATTTGAAGGTAATAAATTTTTAACTGCTAAATTAACCATATTTTCTTTATGCCATAGTGGAGTATCTGTTTTTAACTGTAAATGATTTTTATTATTTTTATTAGTAACAATAAATTTTTGATTATTATATATCATTTCAACAATAAATAAATTTACATATTCTTCTTCCTCTTGTATTCTTCTAACAAACTCATTTAATAATTTATAACGCTTAGCATATAAACAAGGATTAGATATTACAATAATTACATTTAATTTTTCTTCAATTTGATCATTATTATTTATTGCTAATTTAATGTCATTTAATTTATAATCAATACAATCTATTTCTATTCCGTTAATTACTGTCATTATATATATTAATATTTATATATATGTATTTAATATTTATTTTTATATATATTTAATATTTATTTTTATATATATTTAATATTTATTTTATATGTAATATTTTTATTTTATTTATTCAAAATTATTAAATTTCACTCTATTTTCCTCAGTTTGAACACAAATTTTGCTTATTTTTGCACGACATAATGGACATTTTTTCTGTCTACACATAACATTTTTTACACATCCACTGCAAAATGTGTGATCACAGCTTATTCTGCATATGTCCGTCTTCACTCTATCTTCCATGCAAACGCAGCAATCCTTTTCTTCTTCTGATATTTCCATATCCGCAACAACTACAACTTCTGCTGAGTGATCAACAAAAGGGATAGATGGCTCTAAATCATTATAAATATAATTCAAATTCACCATACCATAATTATCATCATTCATAAAATAACTTATAATAGTCTGACGATTTTCAAGATCATATGTAGGATAATTGTTTATAATTATATCATCATTTAATATGTGACCTATTCTGTCAATAAACCAATTAACAGGTTCTTCAATTTGCATAACTTGTTCAGCAGGCATAATTAATATATTTATTCATTTATTAATATTTTTATATTTCTATTCAATTTTTTTTAAGTTATCTAATATATATCTAACTAACTTAAAGACATTTATCTACAAATACTTCTTTTGCAATTCGTTTGATAATTTTTTCTTCTTTTTCATACTCATTGTTGCCTTTGCCACCCATAGATTCAATAATAATTTTGTTAAATTGGTCGGAATATTTGGAAGAACATTTTTTCCAATCTGGATGTAGTTGCTGAAATTCTGAAATAAGATTTATATTTTTATTAGCAACTTTTCTAACCATTTTATGTAACTTTACTTTTTGGTCATCATCTTTTTCCCATTTATCTTCATCTTTGATATACATTGTTTCTCTCTTTTTATCAGTGCAATGAATAGGTCTTTCTGTTATATCTAATGCATTCAAGTTCTTAATAATGATATTAGAAATACCTTCTATATAACCGACATCTCCTACTCTTTCCAAATCACTCAGTTGTAATTGGAGAGAATTAACAAAATCAGTAATATTCATTGCATTTTTACAAGTTTCGTTTAAAAAGAATTGCAAATTGAAGGACTTGTTATGTGAATTTGTTGTATTTGTATTTGTTGTATTTGTATTATTATGGCTGTTATTTGTTGTTCCATTTTTACATAATTCTACAATAGATTCTTGTATCCCATTTTGTCCTTTTACTAGTTCTGTAATAAGTTTGATAAGTTCAGGCGTAAATTCCGGAGATAGAATTTGTTTAATAGGATCTTCATTTGTTTCTTGTAAAAGTTCACATTTTTTCTTGTGTCTCCATAAACCAGAGTTATCTTTATATGTTTTTTGACATATTTGACAAACATATTGGTTGCAAGTTTTTGCAGGTTTTGCAGGTTTTGGATTGCTAACCATTGATTTTTGATGTTTTGCTGTCAATAAATGTTCTGTATAACTACTTTTTCTCTGCGTACTGTATTGACAAAAATTGCAATAAAAATTATTGCATGTTTTTGCAGGATTTGGATTGCTAAACATTGCTATATATTGACAAAATAAAATGTTTTTAAGTATTTATAAAAAAAAATATGGTAACAAAATGAAAATTATTTTTTTGGTACCCAGACCATAAAATTCAATTATGGTCACAGAAGTAGGTTTTTGGGCAAAGTATTTTCCGATTCTCAAAAATGGACAAAAATAAATGTCCAAAATCGAAAAGACAAAAAAACTTTCCCCAAAAATTTTCAGAAAATTGTATAAATTGTTTAACCTACTTAAAGAAATTAAGAAAAACAAAATTTTAGTATTATATATATTTAAAACAACTTAAAAACATTAACTATATTATAGTGTTAGGCTACAGCAGCTCAAAATAATATGACATAAACCTAACCGCACAGAAACCGGCCTTAGCTCAGTTGGTAGAGCATTTGACTGTAAAATATTATCATGTATTTTGATAATATGGTTATCAAAGGGTCGCTGGTTCGATTCCAGCAGGTCGGATATTTTTAATATGTATTTTACAATACATATTAAAATTATTAAATTAAATCAACTTTGTATTTTTTATTTTTTTTCTTCTCTATCTTCACATATTACATCAAAATCCATCAAAGAATTAGATGAGTCAGACCTTCGACTATGTTTATCATCATTAATAAAATCATCCATATTTAGTGTTATATTATCCTGATTTCCTCCTAATGTAACAATATTTCCTATTTGTTTTTTAAAATTAAAAACACTCTCACTTTCTGGTTTAACATCTTCTATTTTTATTTCTTTTAAAACTTCTTTTATTTCTTTATAAATATCACCTTTTTCAATTTTATCATATAAATTGTCTACAACTGCTTTATTATTTTTAAAGAATTTTAACAACTTTTTTTTATCTTCTTCCTTCTTTTTTTCTAATTCTTCTATTCTTTTCTCGTTTTGTTCATTTAATTCTAAATCATATTTATCTTGTCTGCCATAAGGATCCATAACATCCTCAATAAATAAACTTAATTTTTTGGGATCATTTATTTGCTGCTTAATTATACAATTAAAACACACCCAACGACTTATCTTGTAAGTAATTGTTTTCATTATTTCAGCATTTTCCATTTCTTGTATAAACATTTCATCAATAATAGAAAAAGCTGATTTGAGAACTAATAGATTGTTAATATGACGCTCTTTTTCTTTTATATTTATTTTAATTTCATATGCCAAATTGTTTATTACATGTTGTTTCTTTTCTTTATTCTTTTTTGATTTTAAAACACCTATTAAATAATTTTTGTAATTTACAACTTCTTTTAGTGTATTAATCTTTCGTTTTCTTATATCTTCTATCTTTTTTATAATTAAAAACACATTTGTATTGTAAATAATCGGATACATTATCCTAATATCTTTCGGAATAATAAATTGATTGGTCTCTTTAATTTCATTTATCTTCTTTTCAATATCCACCAATTTTTCTTGAATAACTGTTTTTCCTGTATGAAACAATAATGTAGTCCCTGATAAAAATTCCACAGATGTTTGCAACTTATCATACTGATGTGCAGATATTTTATGTGCTTCTGAAGCAGCATCTAATTTCAAATAATTTACAACTGCCAGCAAAAATGCAATAACACCATTGACACTTGCAATAAAATACGCACCCCAATGATAGTCTTTTATAATGGCTGATAATACTGTTGCTGCAGTAGAGAGAAAAATTGAAGGCATCATTAATGTATTCAATCTTGCTTCACAATGAGCCTTCGATTCCATATAAATCAACTTTTGTCCGCGCAAATAAGTTGCTAAAATGTCTAACGCACTAGAATAATACTCATTTTCTGGAAAATAGTCATCATTTATTTCTTTTTCTGTTTGTTTATACGTTAACTTTTTATAAGTAATCACGTTTTTTTTGATAAAATTACCAGAAGTATCTACTACTATATTATTACCAGAACTATCACAAATAATATTACTAGATGCGTCCAATTGTGTTTCACTTTCTACTTCATCATCGTCGGTATAATTTGTAAAGTTTCCTCTTAAAGAAGACGTGTTCATATTATAAAGAGGTCTACATGTACTTAATTGATTTTGCAGTTTTAATTCAGATAATTTACTTTTGTTATTATTATTTAATTTAGAAGAAGCCATATATAAATGTCAAAATAAATTAAAATAAATTAAAATAATATAATTTTATTTATTTATTTATAAATTATATAATGTTTAATATTAAAAAAATAATTAGTCAACAAAATTTATCATTTTTTATTTCTTTATTTTTCTTTCTTTTAATAGTATTGTTTGCATTAAACTATACAAGTTCTTTATTTGAAAATTTTTCTGGATCTAATGTTGCACCTGCTTTTGAAGTTCCAACATTAAAAAAATGGACTTTTCCTGATTCAAAAAATACTTGGTATAAAGTTAAAAAAAGCTCACTTTATAATTTTTCAGATTTAGGTTTTACAACACCAAATTATAAAATGTCTTACTCATTTTTATATACTTGTTTACAAGGTGCTGGATATTGGAGAAATATTTTTCGTTTTAGTAATAAAACCGATGGAACGGATGGAGACCCAGAAGGTAGAAATCCTGGTTTATGGGTTCACCCTGATAACACAAACAGACTTCATTTCCGGTTTGCTTCAGATTCTGGTGTTAATGATGGGTTTGATACCATTGTATTACCAATGGGAACACCATTATTAATTACTTTTGTAATTGATGGAAATACTGTCAATTTCTATTTGAACAATATTTTAGCATATACTGGTAATTTTAGTAATATAAAACCAAGAAATTCTGATGCAACTTTTTATATTAATGATACAGACAATGATGGAAACCTTTATATTAAAAATTTAACATTTTATGATGGTGTATTGGCACAAACAGATGTAAATAATATATATGATAAATTAGAAGAAGGTGCTCAAGGACCAGCAGGACCAGCAGGACCAGCAGGACCTCAAGGACCAGCAGGACCACGAGGCTGTCAAGGACCAGCAGGTTACTCACAAGAACAAAACTATCAACAACAAGAACAACAAGAACAACAAAACTATCAACAACAACAAAACTATCAAGAACAACAAAACTATCAACAACAACAAAACTATCAACAACAACAAAACTATCAACAACAACAAAACTATCAACAACAACAAAACTATCAACAACAACAACCTACTTATAAAGCACAAAAATCTGGTAATTTTTACCAAAAACAACGTAGTTCATTTAATCCTAGTTTTTATTAAAAATTATATCTATAATATATATATAATGACTAATAAAACACGAAAAAATGTAACAAGAGGTTGGAAAAAAGAAAAACCTAGTTTTCATCAAAGAACTAAAATGATGAAACAATGCGGAAAAAAATGCTTTTTAGGACCAAAAAAAACATTCCCTATTTGCAAAAAAAATACATGCAAAGTTTCAAAAAAAGGTGTTTATTCTGCCTATATTCGTGCTTGTCAATATCATTATAAAAATATTTCTAAAAAAGCCAAGAAAATTCTCTCAAATCTATAAATAAAATAAAGTTTATTTAGAAAATATATAAATAAAATAAAGTTTATTTAGAAAATATATAAATAAAATAAAGTTTATTTAGAAAATATATAAATAAAATATTTAAAGTTTTATTTATATAATATTTATATACTTATATTGCATGTATAATTTTAATAATAAATTCATTAGAATATAAAATATATAATTATAATATAAAAATGGGATTACCTGATGATTTTGATTATAAAATGTATTTATCTTTAAATCAAGATCTAAACCAATATTGTAGTTATGAAGACGCAATACATCATTATATACATCATGGATCAAGAGAAAATAGAAGATACAAGCATGAAGGAAATAATAGAGACATTCACATTTTAGTAGTTATTGTATCTTGTAATAAACACGATCATTTATGGGGAGGAATAAAAAATAGAACAAATAACGATCTTATAATTCTTTCAGGAACAAATAACCGTGATAGAAGTAAAAGATGGTATGATAAAAATGAAAAAATTTTATGGTTAAATTGTAATGATTATTATGATGGTCTTCCTGAAAAAATAATATTAATGATAGAAGAAGTTTTACACAATCCTGAATTTAGTCATATTACACATATAATAAAAATAGATGATCATGATAATGAGTTTAATGATGCAAGTATTAAAAATTTATATAATAACAATTCACTAAAAAAATTTGATTATTTAGGACAAAAAGAAAATTTCTGGGTCAATTTAAGAAATTGTGATTATCATTTTGGAAAAGTTCCTGAATGGAGTTATTGGCATAATAGACATGCTGATGTTGCGAATATTAGATATTTTGATGGCGGATGTAGTTATATTCTTAGTAGAAGAGCAATGGAAATTATAAACAGAGAATACAATGAAACAAATATTGATCAACTAAGAAATAATGAAATATATGAAGATCTTATGATAGGACGAATTCTCTCTAAACACAATGTTTCATCTAAATTATTAAATTATGGAATAAAAGGAGATAAAAATATATAAATATATAAATATAAATATATAAATATATAAATATAAAATGTCAAAAATAGCTTTTTGTTTTTTAACATATGAAAATTTATCACAACCAAAATTATGGCATGATTTTTTCAGTAATGAACAAAACAGATATAACATATACATACACAACAAATATCCTTTTACAGATAATAATTATCATTTTGAAAGATATTGTATTAATAATCGTATTGAAACAAAATATGCACATATTTCAGTAGTTAAAGCAACTATTGAATTATTTAAAAATGTATTATCGGATCCTGAAAATAAATATGTCGTATTATTAAGTGAAAGTTGTATTCCATTATACAATTTTGATGATATTTATGATAAAATTCAAAAAACAGATACAAATATTATTGATAGTATTTATAATAGTACTAATAATATAGAGAGATTTAACGATTTAACTAATCATGATTTTTTTGATAAAAATTACTTTATAAAACAAAATCCTTGTATTATATTGAATAGACAAACTGTTGAATTTTTTATTAATAATGATTTTACATTTTTATTCAATGATAATTTTTATGCACCAGATGAACATTATTTTGTAAATTTATGTAACAAATTTAATATACGTTATTTTAGTTCACGTATTAATTATGCGCATTGGGAATGGAACCATGAAGGAAGACCTAAAACTTATAATGAATTAACGATTCAAGAAGTAATGAATTTAAGAAAAGATGGATATATGTTTATGAGAAAAATTGGCAGAGAATGTAATGTACCATGGTATTTTTAAACCTTTCATATATAATAGTTACAAACAATAGTCTAATACCAAACAATATTTTATTATATAATATAGTTATGATTTTTATACATTTATAACTATATTGTAAAAAATACAATAAATAATAATTAATAATAATAAGTATTATGGATTTAAATATAGATAATTATACTTATACTGATCTATTGAATGTTTTTAAAATTACAAACAATAATAGTTTAGAAAATGTTGAAAAAATGAATATGTTATTAGAAACAGTTAAAGAGAGTTATTCTAAAGAAATTTTGTTTTTTTTTACAAAAGCATATAACGTAATATCTAGTATTTTTAATTTACATAAAATGAATAGAATAGAAAGAATAGATGATTTTGATATTGTTAATAATTATTATAACAAAATTAAAACTATTAAAAATCTAGAAAATAAAAATGTTGAACAAATAATTTACTATTTAGAAGATTTACAAAATGATTCATATGTTAATTCTTATGTAAAAATTTTACCAACTACTGATAATTTAGCTTCTAAAAATAACAGGTCTTTATATAATAATATACAAACAAATATAGTAGAAAATACATTAAATAATAGTATTGCCCCAGGTAATATAAATTCTATTAAACGAATAACAAAATTTTTAAATTTAAATATGAATAGTTGTTTTAGAAGTAATTATTTTCAATCTAATTCATCTGATTTTCAATACATAATACCAAGTGAAATAAAAAATGTTGTTTCTATGCGTTTAATTTCTTTAGAAATGCCAAAATCATTGTATTTAATATCAAAAAATAATAAAAATAATATTTTTGAAATAATGGTAACTATGATCCATGAACAAAATATAGAAAGTAAAACATATAATATAGAAATTCCTGAAGGAAATTATACTGCTACATTATTGGAGGATTTTTTAAATAAAACATATTTTTTTGAATCAAATAATGATGATAATAACTTATTAAAACATATTCGTTTTTCAATTAATCCTTATAATAATAAAACTACTTTTGAAATATTAAATGAATTTATTAACATTTCTCTAACATTTTCTGATGAATATAATGATAACCCTTTAATAACATTTGGATGGTTATGTGGGTTTAGAATGACAAGTTATTTAAATATAACAAATAACATTACTTCAGAAGGTATATTTGATAATGGAAATGAAAAATATATTTATGTCATAATAAATGATTACCAGTATAATACAAATCATATGAATATTGTTGGATTTGATAAAAGTGTATTAAATGAAAACGTAATAGCAAAAGTTCTTTTTAAAAACAACAATAGTTCATTTATTTTAAACGATAATAATCCATTAGCACAAATGAGAGAATATAATGGTCCTGTAAATATATCAAAGTTACATATTAAATTAATAGATAAGTTTGGTTCAATTATTAATTTAAATAATATGGATATAGCATTGACTATTCAATTTGAAATACTATATGAAAGTTATAATTTTAAAAATGTTAGTGATTAAATTTGATATTTGATAATATAATTATTTTATACACATATATATACATATATACCATTCGTATAGTATTAATAACAAATATTTTTATAATACAGAATTAAAGAAAAAAATATATAAATTTTATGAAAATGATTTTTTGTTTTATCTTAATTTTGGTATTGATTATAATAAAAAATGTAAATCGTAATATAAACAATTAATGCGTATACCCGACTTTATTATCATATTACTAAATAAATTTTTTAAGTAATTTAAAAAATTTATTTAATTATTTTTAATTATTTAATTATTATTTTTCAAAATAAACATAGCAATTTCTACCAGTTCCAGGAATAGGATCAGTAACGATAGCTATATATCCATTAGAAAACAAAAAGTTTCTAGTACCTGATGTTATTTTGAACCAACGTGTGCTGCTTGGATTAAAAGCCCAATTACCAAATACTTTTTCTTCTAAATAACTAGAATTAGGACCAAATGTAATGGAACCTTCAGGTAAAAATAATGTCCATTGTTGAAGTAAATAGGGTTCTTCTACACCACCATTTAAATAATTTGAATACCTAATAGGTGTTAAAAATCCAATTTTATTTTCTTTTGGTTGCGTAGAATCTTCGGTAACAGGAACTTTAGTTAAACTATTATAAGCTTTATCACCTTCAGGTAAGTCATAGTATTCATCACTTGACCATGTAGAATTATAGTAAAAAGAGAGATCAGGTTCTTGTCCAGGAGTAATTGACATTTATATATTTTCTAAATATAATCAAATTTAACAAAAAAATTATTATATTGGATAAATTGTTATTATTTTTATTATATCTTCCCATAAAAAAAAACTAAAATCTAATCTTTTAATAAACTTTTTAATACAGTTATTTTTTTTGGGATATTTTTCTTTAAACAAACTACAAATATAATCTTTATAATTAGAAAAATTATTTATATAAGATTGATCTAATAAAATTAAATAAATAAAATTATAATCATTAAAATTAAAATTAGTAAAACATTTTGTATAAAATAATTTTTCTTTTTGAGAAAATAAATCATAACTATGATTATTATCAGATGTAGTTATTTCAGTAACAACTAAATTAGGATAACATATAAAGGATGTATTATTAAAATATTCAAAAACTTTATTTAAATTATAATCAAAAAAAGCAAATTCATTTAATCTATTTTGTAACATATAATTAGCACCTTGTAAAGAATAATATATAGCATGTGCTCCATATACATTTTGAAAATTTGGATCAGGACGATATAAATTTTCAAACACATATTTATGGTTCACTTCTGAAAAATGAAAATCGCATGCACCTAATAGTAAAAAATCATAAGATTTTTTTTGAATAATGTTAAAAAATTTTGCTTCAAAATTTTTATGAAAAATAATATCATCTTCAAAAATAATAGCATTTTTATATTTATTTTTTATAATATCTTTTAAACACCACATGTGACTTATACCACACCCTAATTCACTTATAGAAATATTGTTATTATATTTACAATAATAATTATAATCAGATTTTTTAATTTTTTTTACCGATACTAATTTGAAACAAATACCATATTTTTTCATAATAGTCAATATGTAATTGCGTCTAATAATATTTTTTTCTAAATTTATAACGTATATTTTTTGAGTATAATTATTTAAAATATTTCCACTATTTATAACATTCAAAGTTTTAGTATGATAATTATATAACATTTTCTTTAAAAATTTTTTTTCATTCATTAATACTTATTAAAATATTATATTATAAATTATTTTACAAATTATAATATTAATTTATATTTTGAACAATATAATTAAAATACATTATACAAGGTATATCGGTTTTTATTGATTTATAATAAACTTTAATTTTTATTTTAATTTCGTAATTAGCTTCAATATTATTTTTATTGATGATATTCAATATTTCATCTAAATTTAAACTATTTGTAATATAATTAAAATTATATAAAGAAATATAATCATTTGTTTCTTTTTCTATTTCAATAAGCGTATTTGCATTCATTTCATTATAATTATTTTTTTCAATATATATTTTTTTTATAGAATTTGAAATTATAAACGGTTCAATTTTATTATTTATATTTTTAAAATGTTGATTAGACAATTTTATTTTTTCTGATATAACATCTGAAATATTAAAATATTTTGTCATTGAATTAAAAAATATATTTTTAAATTCATCGAAATTTAAATAAATTGGTATAAAATTGTAAACATTATAGAATTTATTTTCATTTTCAAAATCAATATGCAAATCTTTTTTATCATAAGTATAGTCTTTTGAATTTGTTATCTCGGCTATAAATATATTAAATGTATTTTTATTATTATCTTTCAATAAAGAATTTGTAACATAATTTATTTTATTATTATTATTATGTGTTAATTTATTAGTTGTATCTTCAATAGTTGTATCTTCAATAGTTGTATCTTCAATAGTTGTATCTTCAATAGTTGTATCTTCAATAGTTGTATCTTCAATATTAATATTTACTGAATCTGATACTAAAGAATTACATGATGATTTGTTATGTATAATTGATGTTTCGTAATTAGAAGAAATTATAGACTCTTCTGAAAAATCTAATTCTTTAAAAATATTTGGTATATAGTTGGAATATTTACTTGATTGTTGTAAATATTTTTCTTGTTTAATAGAAGAATTTGATGATAAATGATTAGATGAATTATCAGAATAAATACTTGCTACTGAATTATTAGAAGAAATACTTGCTGTTTGATTATCAGAATAAATACTTGCTACTGAATTATCGGAATAAATACTTGCTACTGAATTATCAGAATAAATACTTGCTACTGAATTATCATAATAAATACTTGCTACTGAATTATCGGAATAAATACTTGCTACTGAATTATCAGAATAAATACTTGCTACTGAATTATTAGAAGAAATACTTGCTGTTTGATTATCAGAATAAATACTTGCTGTTTGATTATCAGAATAAATACTTGCTACTGAATTATTAGAAGAAATACTTGCTACTGAATTATTAGAAGAAATACTTGCTACTGAATTATTAGAAGAAATACTTGCTGTTTGATTATCAGAATAAATACTTGCTACTGAATTATCAGAATAAATACTTTCTACTGAATTATTTAAAAAAAAACTTGCTACTGAATTATCAGAATAAATACTTTCTTCTTCATTATTAGAAGAATAATTATTATTTATTTCGTTTCTATCTGATTCATTAAAATTTCCTTCACAATGTATATTATTAATACACTCTTTACGACACCAGTAATCTAAATCGACTGATGTTAAATTTGCATATATTTCATAAGTAAAATGTTCACCATATGGATATAAAATATTTTTAATTTCTTTACAATTTTTAAAAAATGTTTCAATATTATTCATTTTACAAAAATCACAATTCTGTATATGATTTAAAATTTTATTATAAAATAAAAAACTTGTTTTTAAATCGATAATTTTCTGTGGTGGTTTATATTTTTTTTTTAAATTTGAAAATTTATAAAAAGTTTGTGTAATAACTAAAAAATCATTATAACTTAAATAAGATATAATTTTATTATCATCAATATTAACATTTCTATTATTAAAATTATTTGTTTTTAAATTAGATAAAATAGTTTTTCCTTTTATATTTTTGATATAATCATTACAGCTTAATTCATTACTCTTCGAAAATATTCTTAACATTTGTATTGCTAATTAATTAATACAAATATTAAAATTTTAATTTAAAAATTAATTTATAATCTCTCTTTTATAGAAAATATTATTTAAAAAAAAAGATTACTAGCTTCACTAATTTCAAAAGAACTTGTTGTTATATTAGAATAAATTGTTTCATAGTCTTCACTATATCATCATTTGTATCACTAATACTTGTATTATCATCATTTGTGTCACTAATACTTGTATTATCATCATTTGTGTCATAATCATTTGTATCATAATCATTTGTATCACTAATACTTGTATTATCATCATTTGTATCACTAATACTTGTATTATCATCATTTGTATCACTAATACTTGTATTATCATCATTTGTATCACTAATACTTGTATTATCATCATTTGTATTATCATCATTTGTATTATCATCATTTGTATTATCATCATTTGTATCATAATCATTTGTATTATCATCATTTGTATCATAATCATTTGTATCATAATCATTTGTATCATAATCATTTGTATCATAATCATTTGTATCATCACTCATATCTTCATTAATAACTATATCTAAAGATACGTTTTCATTATTATTTACTTTTTTATTGTAATTGCTGTATACAATATTTTCTATTTCTTGAATTTTATTACTTAAATTTGGTTCTCTAAATGTCTTATGATTATCTTTTAAATATTCGTCAAACGAATTATTACTAGAAACTGTTGTATCATCATATGTTTTCTTAGTTTGTTTTTTATGTTTTTTATGTTTGATAGGTTCATTATGTTTGATAGGTTCATTATGTTTGATAGGTTCATTATGTTTGATAGGTTCATTATGTTTGATAGGTTCATTATGTTTGATAGGTTCAATATCATTATAAAGTTCATTATTTTTTGGAATTTTAACTAAATAATTAAAATACATACATATAGATTCATCTAAGACATTAGAATAATATGTTGTTTTTATCTTAAATCTAAAATATTTTTTATTACTTTTATTCTCATAATAATTAAATAAAGTTAATACATCATCTAATCTTAAATGATTTTTATATATTTTAAAATCTAATAAACTATTATATCTATTAAAATCTTTAATTAAAGATATTTTTTTGATATCATCTAATTTTATTTTTTTATTTTCAATATATTTTAAAACCAAAATATCAATCATATTCATTTTAGCACCACCTAAATAATTTTTATATAAATTATATTGCTTAATAATTTTGTTATTAATTGATAACTCATTAATATATTTAGATTGATCATTTAAATCAAAATGTTTATAATTATTATCATAAAAACAATGTTTAAATAAATTAAACGACATTTTTATATCTTTAAATTCTACTACGTCGTGATATGTATCCATAATAGATTTATCACTATTTGATAAATGAGCAATAGTAGTTTGATAAATCTTTCTTTCTAAATCTCGTCCTTTAGATTTTTTTATCATTAATAGAATAATATAATATTTTATTAATTACCAATAATATTATTATTTAATTATTCCGAATACACGTTCTAAAAAATGTGTTGGTGAATAATTAATATTAATTGTGTTATTTTCATATAAATTATTAAAAATGAACGACTTAAAATCATTATTTTTAATAAAATCTATCACTTTTACAAAAATTTTATGCTCGGTAAAAAATATAGTTCCTTTAACAAATTTTTTATTTACATCTAAATAATTAATATATTTTGTTAAATTTCTTTTATTAAAAATATCATCATTCATCGATAAATAATAATTATCCGCGCCTAAACAGTTGCATATATTTTTATTTAATTTTTTTTTTAAAGATGTAATGTTATTAGATAATAAAAAATTTGTAAGATCATTATAATCATTTTTAATAGTTTTTGTATGTAATTTAATTATATAATCAAATTTATGTTTTTTACATATATCGTTATACATAAATATTGTAGGTTGAATATCTGTACCATATTCATGTGTAAAATAAACAGAAAAATATAGAAAATTTTTGTGAATAATTTCTTTAAAATTTTCATATACTATTTTTGAATTAAAACAAAAAGAAATATTAAATGTTTGTATTTTTTTATAATTTATTATTTTTTCAAACAAATCATTACCAACACCAATGTTACCAATAAATGCTAATAAAATTAAAGATGAATAGTTGTCAGATAAATTATCATAATAATTACGTATTGTTAATTTCATAAAATAATCGAATGATCTAGAGTATAAATATTTATTTACAAAATAATTTAATGGATAAATTTTCTCTTTTTTTAAAATAAATATATCATTAAAAAAATAAAACACACTAATGTCTGGATATAAATTATATAATTGTTTTACATCATAAATTAAACCATTCATTCCATAGTTATAAAAATGCATTGTTAACTCTTCGTTATTTTTAATAAAAATATTGTTACATTTTTTATAAAGAAAAAAATCAATATCGAATGCATTTGGTTTAACTTTTGTTAAATTTAAATGTGTTGGTTTTTTTAAAAAAAATAACAATTCATTTAAGTTATTATTTGATTTATAACTAAACAAATTTAAGTTTTTTCGAATTCTTTTTAACCATGTTGGATCTGATAACCAAAAATTATGTCCTGCAAAACTATTAGGATTATTAAGACTTTCTGTAGAAAATTTGAAAGCTGTATCAAAATCAGCAACTTTTCCTATATTGAATTTTTGCATGTTTAATGAAAAATATACATCTTCTGGACAAGTCTTTAATTTTTGTTCTTTCATGTAGATTTTTGTAGTTTCATTAATTTGTGTATTTTGAATAGATATTTTATTTATTACATCTATCATTATTTGTTTTGTTCTTAAACTAATACCACCATTACCAACACAATTTGGTGTATCATTTGTATTTTTTGGCCAAGGAGCACCTATAAAATCGAATTCTATAAATTCTTCTACATTACTTTTAAATATAAACGAGTCTTCTTGATATATAAGTATTTTACTACCAGTTAATAGATTCCAAAAATAAATACTACTTAACAATGAATTATACTCATTGGGAATTAAATTATTATAATTTGTTTTTATTATTTTTATATTACTAGATATTTTCATACACATGTCCTTCATAAAATTATAATTTATATTGCCACAAACAATAGTAAATGACCATTTTGAACCTAACTTTAAAATTGCATTGCGTATTAATAATTCAATATGAGGAAAACATCTATATTCAATCAAAACTGCTTCCCAATTAGAACCAATATTAATATCTGGGATTTCAATATGCTTAATCATATAATTATATTTAAAACATTCAAAACGAAATCTAATTTTATCATTTGATTTAATTTTGTTTGTATTTGTCTTATAAATTTTACAAAACTTATTTAACAACTTATTTAAAAAATTATCAATTGTATTTTTATTCATATATATATTTAGACAAAATTATTTTTTCTGTATCTAACTTATAATATGTATGTTTTAATTTATGGTTCAAGTGGATGGATTGGAAATATTTTTAAAAATATAATGAAAAAAAATAATATTAATTTTTATTGTGGTAAGAGTAGAGTTGATTGTAAAACAACATTAATAGAAGAAATTGATACTGTAGAACCGACACATGTTATTTCTTTTATTGGTAGAACACATGGTACAATAGGAGATAAAAAAATTACAACAATTGACTATCTTGAAGAGTCTGGAAAATTAGTAGATAATATTAGAGACAATTTATATTCGCCTTTATTGCTATCTGAATTATGTAAGATTAGAAAAATACACTATACATATTTGGGTACAGGTTGTATTTTTAAATTTGATGAAAATCATCCATTTGAAAAAGAAGAAAATGGATTTTTAGAAGATTCACTTCCAAACTTTTTTGGCTCTTCTTATTCAATTGTTAAGGGTTATACTGATCAAATTATGGATTTATACTCAGATAGTACACTTAACTTACGTATTAGAATGCCAATTACTGGAGATATTTCTGAAAGAAATTTTATTACAAAAATTATAAATTATGAAAAAATATGTTCTATTTCGAATTCAATGTCTGTATTACCTGAATTGCTGCCATTTGTTTTAAAAATGATGGATCAAAATATAACAGGAACATTAAACTTGACAAATCCAGGTTTAATAAGTCATAATGAAATACTTGAAATGTATAAAGAAATTGTTGATCCTGATTTTACATGGAAAAACTTCTCACAAGAAGAACAACGTAAAATATTAACATCTGATCGTTCTAATAACTTTTTAGATACAACTAAATTAGAAAGTTTATTTCCAGAAGTAAGAAATATAAAAGATGCTACAAGAGACTGTTTAATTCAATATAAAAAAAGTTTAGCTTCAGAACCAACTGTTTTTAATTTATTAGTAACTGGAGGTTGTGGATTTATTGGAAGTAATTTTATTAATTATTACTTTTTTAAAAATAAAAATAGTAAGATTATTAATTTGGATGCTATGTATTATTGCGCAAATGAAAATAATATTAATCAGCAAATTAGAATACATCCAAATTATACATTAATTAAAGGTAATTTAAATGATGCTGAATTAGTAGAAACTATTTTAAAAAAATATAAGATTAATCATGTAATTCATTTTGCCGCTCAATCACATGTTCAAAATTCATTTGAAGATTCAATTAAATTTACATATGATAATGTTTTGGGTACAAATAATTTATTAGAATCTTGTAGAAAATATAACAAAATACAGAAATTTATTCATGTATCAACAGATGAAGTTTATGGAGAGTCTATGAATTCTATTGAAGAATTATGTAAAACAGAACATTCAATTTTATGTCCTACTAATCCCTATGCAGCTACAAAAGCAGGCGCCGAATTAATTGCACAAAGTTATTTACATTCTTACAAAATGCCAATTGTTATTACACGTGGTAATAATGTATATGGTAGAAATCAATATCCTGAAAAATTAATACCCCATTTCATTAAACTATTAAAAGAGGGTAAAAAGGTTACTATACAGGGTGACGGATCAAGTGTACGTGCATTTTTACATGCTTATGATACAACAAAAGCATTTGAAATTATTTTAGAGAAGGGGGTAGTTGGTGAAATTTACAATATTGGTTGTGATGAAAATATGGAGTATTCTGTTTTGGATATTGCAAAAATACTCATTAAGAATATTAAGAATACTGAAAATTATGATGATTATATAGAATATATTGAAGATAGACCATATAATGATATGCGTTATTATATTAGTAATCAGAAACTTAAAGATTTGGGTTGGAATATTGAAGTAGATCTATTATCAGGATTAGATGATTTAATTCGTGATTATAAAATAAATTTTTTTGATTTATTTTTAACAGAACGTTTAAATAACAAATTAAATTATTTTGGCGACTGGATTAAAAATGATGACAATTTAACAGACTTAAATAATAAATTTATAAATGCAATACCATATGAACATATTATTATACCCAACTTTTTAAACCATGACTATGCTGAAAAAATATTTAAAGAGTTTCCGACAGATATAACTTCTGGAAACTGGTATGAATACAATAATCCTATTGAAAAAAAATTCGCAAACGATAAAATAAATAATATGCCAAGATGTATAAAAAAATTATTTAATTTGTTATCTTCTAAAGAAATAATAGAAAAAATAAATTTATTATCTGGTATAGAAAACCTAGAATATGATCCTTATTTACATGGAGCAGGTATACATATATATACTACTGGTGGTAAATTAGATATGCATTTAGATTATGAAAAACATCCTCGTTTGGATAAAGAGAGAAAGGTAAATATTATATTATATATGAGCAAAGATTGGAAGGAAGAATGGAATGGACACACCGAGTTATGGGATGATGATTTATCTAAATGTGTTGTAAAATCACCTGTTGTTTTTAATACAGCTATCATTTTTAAAACAAATGAAACCTCATGGCATGGATTACCTGAAGAAATTAAATGTCCTGAAGGTGTTTTAAGGAAAACAATTGCATATTATTATATTAGTGAATTAGAAACAATTCCGAATATCAATATAGTAGGAAATGATGGTTCTGGATATAGAACAAAAGCAACATTTAAAAAAAGACCTGAAGATCCTGAAGACGAAATTAAAGATAAATTATATAAAATAAGACCTTTTCGTTTGATTACTAAAGAAGATTTGGAATAAAATAATAAATAATTAAATTAATTTATTTATTATTAGCTACTTAAATTATTCATTATTTTTAATAACTAGGATACCATTTTCATCCACTAGTTGGATCATAAGTCATAATCAATACTTTATTTATAACAGCAGTAGTTCCAAGAGCTATATTACCACAATAGCTGAAATTGTAAATGCTGCAGTAGGTATTAAAAATATTATTCCACCTGCTCCAGGAGTAAATGGATTAGTAATTGTATTAATTGCACCAGCTCCAACAAAAGAAATTAAAGAAGTTGGTGTAATAGTATTACTAGCGATATTAAGTGTTGGTGCTGCTTCTAGTGTTTTGAACACATTAGTAGTAGATAAACTTGTAAATGATCAAGTGTTACCAGTAATTCCTCCAGGTACGGATACAATACCATTATAATAAAATACCATTTTGATTTGTGTTTAAATAACCTATTCCAGTAATGTTCTGAATATTATTAATTACAATTACTCCAGTTTCTTTATTATATAATTGAACAAAACCTTCAAAACGATTACCGCTATTATTTTGTTGTATAACAACAACCGAGTTTCCTCTAATGTATGCTAAATTTGTTCCAATAGTAAAAGAAGTACTACCACCTAAAGTTATTGGAAGAGTTAATCCTGTAACAGAAGAACTATATTTATCTGCATAACCAGTAGGTCCTGTTGTACCAGTAGGTCCTGTTTTACCAGTAGGTCCTGTTTTACCAGTAGGTCCTGTTTTACCATTAGGTCCTGTTTTACCATTAGGTCCTGTTTTACCATTAGGTCCTGTTGTACCAGTAGGTCCTGTTTTACCATTAGGTCCTGTTGTACCATTAGGTCCTGTTGTACCAGTAGGTCCTGTTGTACCAGTAGGTCCTGTTTTACCATTAGGTCCTGTTGTACCAGTAGGTCCTGTTGTACCATTAGGTCCTGTTGTACCATTAGGTCCTGTTTTACCATTAGGTCCTGTTTTACCATTAGGTCCTGTTGTACCAGTAGGTCCTGTTGTACCAGTAGGTCCTGTTTTACCATTAGGTCCTGTTGTACCATTAGGTCCTGTTGTACCAGTAGGTCCTGTTGTACCATTAGGTCCTGTTTTACCATTAG
>Ga0114973_10000445_pt1 | contig 31208 bp, 27 predicted proteins | sample M_140807_MF_Meta_FD_87025 | JGI IMG/M metagenome (GOLD analysis project Ga0114973, IMG submission 87025) | Freshwater microbial communities from Lake Montjoie, Canada to study carbon cycling - M_140807_MF_MetaG | ecosystem: Environmental > Aquatic > Freshwater > Lake | place: Lake Montjoie... | reverse complement strand
TTGAAAAGCGCCAAGGACAACGAGAAGCTTCCGGTATAGGTAAGGCTGGACCTTCAGGTACTGCGGCTGCTAGTGAGTATCCTCTTTTGGCCCAAGATATGACTCCCGAAGAGATTTCTTCAGGAGAAGAGCGTCTTCGCCAAGGCGCAGCCAAAGTACATGGAACTCAGTTTAAACAGGGGACTGCAATAACCGAGGGCGCTGACGATATGTCTATTGACGCCATTTCTGATCGGTTTAGGCGACACATAGATACTGCTGAATGGGATGCCTTACAGGCTACAAAGGCTACTGGACAACTTCATATACCTGCCAATACTACTTGGTATGGAGAACACCATGGTCGTTTCCAAGACATAGCCAACGATACCGGAGTCACTCGGCAACAGGCTTCCGCAGCAGGCGCAGCTATGAGTCCCGCCAATGATCCTATAGAGGTAGAAGTTCCTGCTGTAAGAAGGATGGCTGAGTTTGTAACTGGTTCAGGTGGAAAAGTTACCGTTACCCCGCAGGCATCTGCTCATATCTTACAAGCTCAAACTAAACCTAATGCTCGGGATAGAGAACGGCAGGCTAACCCTACGATAGTTCCAGAGGGAGAGCACGAGATATCGGATCTCTCTCCAGATCAATTAGCAGTGCTAGGGTCAATATCAGGAGCTACATATAACCCTAATCCTACAAAGCTACAACCATACGGCCCTGAGCAGGTTTCTGAATTAGGATTCAACCCTGACGATATGAAAAAGGATGACAGACTCCATGAGGATCTTGAAGGCTTTAGACCATTAGGAAATGTTAGAAATCGTCAGAATGTTGAAACTGCTGGGAAGTATCTTACCGGTGAAGAAACTTGGGACACTAAACATCCCGATCCGTTACTTCAACCAAGTAAAATAACGTCATACAACATTTCTGCTGAAGCGGCAGTTCCTGTTGGTACCCAAAGCGACGAGTATAACTATTTAGTTCGTCTGCACGGTAAAGAAGGAATGCAATACCAGCTTCCTCTCGCCCATAGTCTTACGTCTGCTCAAGATTTTTGGCAGAAAGAAGCAGCCTTAGGAGTTACCTATGAGGGTAAAGACTCTGTAAATGTAAAGAACAAACCTGCATCAGCAGCCTTCGACTCTGGTATTCCTACTGCCGGACTACCAGCTTCTGGTCTTGGAAAAGACCAAGTAACTCATGCTCTTCTCAATGAAGCACAGATGCGTTCAATACATGACATACCGATCTCTATAGGCGCTGCTCAGGCAATTACTTGGGCCGGAGAACGAGAGCCTAAGAGTAATGCTGACCAAATGCGGATGGCTCCTCAACTTCCTAGTGCGGAATCTTTAAAGATGTATGAGAAAGAACTTGATAGGGTTAATGGTCGTTCCAATGCATTTCATACTGCTGCGAAGCCTAAAGCACCAAAGCCTGAAGTTCCCGGCCAACTTAGTTTTGATATTTAAGGATAAATGAAAATGCCAGCATCAGATCACATAAGCGCCCGACAGGCAGGAAGCCTTTCAGAGGAAGACTTTCATAATCTTGCTACAAAGGCAGATCCCGGTTATAGCGTCAGGGCTTTCGGATCTAACGTAGGATCAAGTCCTACTGACGCTTACATGGTTTCTCATTCAGAACACAATGCTCCGGTAATGCCTCATGCTTCTGTAACAGGAGCTACTATCAAGGACTTTGTCAATTCCCGTGAAGCTGCTCTTAGCCAACCCAGCATGTATGCGGGTGCTTGGACGAAGCATGCCACGGAAAAATATCCCACTGAAACAGGCGCTCCTGCCGACACCTATTTAGACGTTTCAGAAGCGCTACCTCGTACACACGCAGGAAGGGCTGCTGCCATCTCCCGAGGTGTTGCCACAGGGGAAAAGGCTATTGGAGTAATAAACGAACTAGGTCATTACGCTAACGAAATAAATCTAGAAAAGCGTGATCCTCTGAAGGAATGGTCTTCTACTTTCATGGAAGATCCCGAATACGTTATTGGACAACGCCAAGAAGAACTTAATCGGAAGTAATAGGATCTCCAGTTTTATCATCAAAAATGGTAGGCTGGCTTGATCCGATATGGGAGTTGCAAACTGTTCTACCGTTGGAAACCGCTCCGGCCCGGATTCCACAAATTGAGCAGAAGAAAGCCGCATACCGTTTAGCTTGATTAGTGTCCATACAAACACCCTAGCGTACCGAATCCTTGAGTGCAACCCCTAAATCCTAGATTTCCAAAACTTTCTGCTATAGTGGTGGCTAATGTCTTTTCAACTTATAGATGATGGAACAGGACGGCTTAGGAAGGTACTCATCCTTTCAGATGCCGTTAACTGTGCTCATCCAAAATGTGAGGGGATTATTGAAGCTGGGGAATTTGTTTACCACGCACGCCTCAGGAATGATTTCTACTGTTCTAATAAATGTAGAAATAAGCACACTCGTTTACTGATTCAAAATATCAGGCGAGAAACTCCTGAGCAGAAGTCTTATGAGCGCAATAATAAGTTGAAGAAGAAGTACGGCCTATCGGCTCAAGATTGGGATAATCTTTATGATTCTCAATTAGGCCGTTGTGCTATATGCCTTACTCCTCTTGTAGAATCCCGCCCCCACGTCGACCACGACCATACTAATGGTAAGGTAAGGGGAATCTTATGTCATACTTGTAATCCGGGTCTAGGTTACTTCAAGGATGATGTGGAAGTTTTACAGCGGGCTATCGATTATTTGAAGGCACAGCGTCAGCGTGATAGTGCCGTAGTAGGAGAGGAGGTGACCGGACAGTGTCTCTAAATTTCTATCCTCCCTCTTACCGAGCGGCGGCATCAGATCTAACAATAGCGATCAGTCCCTTGGGCCTAGTTGAACTTGCTGACGAAGAATTTGAGGTCCATGGACCTCGACTTAACCGTTATGCAAGTAACTGGGCTTGGCTATAAAGGTACCTAGGACATCACTGGGCGTATCGGCGTGAGCTTGGTGAAGCGCAGCTTTCGTTTAATTACGTCAAAGCCTTCGCTGACTACATGGTGAACTTCACTTTCGGTAAGGGCGTTAATTTCGGTTCTCCCGAAGCCACCGCAGGAATCATCCCCTACCTTCTCAAGCGGGCTTGGGAGCACGACAACGACAAGCAGACCACTCTGTGGGAAATGGGGCAACATGGCTCCGTCTCTGGTGATGTGTTCGTCAAGGTTGCTTACGAGGAGCCTTTCCAAGATGCCGCTGGTCGTGTGCGTCCCGGTAAGTTCCGCATCCTTCCGCTGAACCCTGCCTTTTGTTTCCCAGAGTGGCATCCACACGACCGTACTCGCCTGATCCGTTTCAAGCTGAAGTACAAGTTCTGGGGTACTGCCTCTGACGGTGCCCGTCAGGTCTTCACCTACACGGAGATCCTGACCGAGGACATGATTGAGGAGTACATCAATGACGAGCGTATTGACGCCCGCCCCAACCCGCTTGGCGAGATTCCTATCGCCTATACGCAGAACATACCTGTGGCTTCTTCACCGTGGGGCCTTGCGGACATTACGGACATCATCTCGCTGAACCGTGAGTTCAATGAGAAGGCCACTGAGGTCTCAGAGATCATCAACTATCACGGAAGCCCCGTGACGGTGATCATCGGTGCCAAGGCATCGAACCTTGAAAAGGGGCCAAAGAAGGTCTGGACCATCGGTACTAAGGACGCTCGTATTGAGAACCTTACGATGGATACCAACTTCGCTGGAATCATGGGCTATATGGAACTCATCAAGCAGGCTATGCACGAGATGACCGGTGTTCCTGCTTCGGCCCTCGGACAGATGCAGCCCATCTCCAATACCAGCGGTACCGCTCTGGCTGTTCAGTATCAGCCGCTTATGCAGAAGTATGGACTGAAGAAGTCTCAGTACAGCCGCCTGTTCAAGCGCATCAACGAACTGATTATCCTTCACGCCGTTTTCAAGGAGCCTGAGGCCCTTCAGTACAACCCCTATGTGGCGACTGTTCCCCTGCGTATGGGACAGTATGAGGTTATCAATCCCGAAGATCCGGTCTCTTACCAGACCACCGTTCACTGGCCCGAGCCGCTTCCGGTTGATGTGCTTATCAAGATCAACGAGATTCAGGCTCGTATGGCTATGGGCCTTGAGTCCAAGCGTGGCGCTCTGCGGGATCTGGGTGAGATGTTTGCTGAGCAGAAGATCGCTGAGATCAACGAAGAGATGATTGAGGACACGAAGGAGCAGGCTGCTCTTAACCTCATTCAGGCTCAGACATCTCAGTTCATTATTCAGGCCACCGGCATGACGCCGGACGGCCAGCCTCTGATACTTCCCGGTCAGGATATGGGAGATGGTCAGATGGCCCCCGGTGTAGACCCGAACCTAGCTATGCAGATTATGCAGATGGCGTATCAACAAGAGCCGCCTGAGCGAGAAACTTTTGAAAGTTAGTTAGGGTTTGCATGGTTATCGCACTTTATGTGATATAACTATAGGTACCGTAAAATCAACTGTTTAAGGAACTAAGACTATGTCGCAGGACGTTACTGATACGAATGACGGTTTCATTGTCGGAGCAGATCCTAAGGAAGCGCCTCGGATGGCGTCGACTTGGGCAGAGGTTCAGGCTGAGACTATGGCAGGGAACCCCTTGGGAACCCCCCAGCAGATGACCAACAATGTTGAACAGAATGTCGCTACATCCAATTTCTATACGGAAGAGGATATCGAACGAGTTCGCCGTGAAGAGAAGGACAAGCTTTACGGACGGATTCAGACAATGGACGAACAGCTTAAGGCTATCCAGAAGGAACGTGAGGAGCAGGAAGCTGCACGCCTTGCGGAAATTCAGGCAGAGGCTGATCGTGCTCGTCGCGAAGAAGAAGAGAAGATGGAAACCCGCGACCTCCTCAAGCGTAAAGAGGATGAGTGGACGAATCGTTTCTCAGAACTTGAGAATCGCTACGAGCAGGACCGAGCAGTTTTTGAGCGTGAGCGCCGGTTCAACGAACTGGAGCAGTATCGCCAAGAGCGCATTGCTCAAGAATCCGAGTACATCATTCCTGAACTCCGAGATCTCATCTCGGGGAACTCAGAAATTGAAATCGACGCTTTCATCGATGAGATGAAGGCTCGTACTGCCGCCATCATGGGCAACTTTGAGGTTTCGGCCTCTGCTCAGCGGCAGTCAATGCGGGGAGCGGCTCCGACTGCTCCTCCTGTAGGGCCATTGGAGCAAATGGAGACGTACGAATCGATCACGCCGGATGATATTCGGACAATGGATATGGAAACGTATAAGCGCTATCGGGCGAGCCTTCTTAACGCTGCTGGCCGTCAGTACCGAGGCTAGTAGTAGAAGTAAAACCCCTTATTAATCAGCCAAGTCCAATAGGAGGACATTCTAATGGCTTTCCAGATCCCTTCTGGTTCAGGCATCACCGGTACTAACCGGGTTGCCGGTGGTATGGCCGGTAGTGCTTTCGACGCACCGTCGGGTTACAGCACCTCTTTTGATGGTGCAAACATTACTGGTGGCTATGGCGCAGGTATCACTTCTGGTACCTCGCTCATGGGTCCCGCCATTCAAACTGTTTGGTCGAAGGAGATTCTCTTTCAGGCCATGCCGGTTCTCCGGTTTGAGCAGTTTGCTGTGAAGAAGACCGAGCTTGGCGTTATGCCGGGTCTCACGGTCAACTTCATGCGTTACAACAACCTTCCGATCCCCTCGGGTCCGCTGGTTGAAGGTATCCGCATGAAGACTTACGGCATCACCGCCCAGCAGTACCGCATCACGGTTGCCGAGCACGGCTTCGCTATCGCAGTGTCTGAGCTTCTGCTCAACGCTTCGTTCGATGACGTTATGGCTTCTGCTTCCCGTCTGCTGGGCCGCAACATGGCTCTGTACATGGACACGCAGGCCCGTGAGACGCTTCAGTCGGCTACGTCGGCTGTCTATGGCTACAAGGCTCCGTCAGACCTTACGACTAAGTATGGTATTTACAACAAGGGTGATCAGGCCGCAAATCTGGCCGCTCTTGAAGCAAGTACCAACGGTGAGTTCCAGTTCACCACTCATGCCGTCAAGGATGCCGTGCTTGAGCTTTCCAGCAAGAACATCCCGCGTCTCGGTGAGACCTATGTCTGCTTCATCCATCCGTCGCAGAGCCGTCAGCTTCGTGACACCCCAGAGTTCATCGAAGTTTCGAAGTATGCCGCCCCCGGTAACTTCATGCTTGGTGAAATCGGTCGCCTGTATGACGTGGTCTTCATTGAGACCACTCAGGTCAGTCGCCCGCTGACAGGGAGTCGCGTCATCGAAACCTACGACACCGGCAACGCCCTTGCGTTCCGTGGTGAGGATTCGGCTACCAGTGGTTCCGGTCTTACCAGTCCCGCTGTTGGTCCGGCCACCCTTACGGGTAACGTCGCTGGCTCGCAGACTTCGACCTCAGAGCCGGACGCTCTTACTACTCCGGGTTGGGATCAGCGTTGGCCGTATGACTACACTGTTGCTCCGAGCGCTGAAGTGTTTGAAGCCCTTATGATCGGTGACAACGCCTTCGGTCATGCCATCTCGCTTCCCGTTGAGCTTCGTGACGGTGGTGTTCTGGACTTCGGTCGTGAGCACGCCCTCGCTTGGTACAGCATCTGGGGCTTCGGCCTCGTCACCGACTCCGCTGTTGTCAAGATCCGCACTAACGCCTGATCTTTTCAACTGAGTCACTTTCGGATACGGGGGTGGGTCGCCAAGACCCACCCCTGTGTGCGATACTTACATATAGCAGTTTCAAATCTTTCATAGGAGAATTTACCGTGCCTGCACAAAAGCGTGTTAACCCAAGTAACGAGACCCGAGATGAACATCTTGAGGGTGGCGTTACGACAATGAATGATCTTATGGGTGGTATTCCTGAGATCGAAGTGGATGCCATTCAAGGCAATCCTCAGCCTCAAGGTGTTCCCCTTGTCGTAATCCGTGTGAATGAGGCTATCGAAGAGATGTCTTATGTCGCTGGTGGTCGTCGGGAACGCTATTCTTTTGAAGCCGGTAACCAATACCGCGTCCCCGTTTACATTGCCGATGAGCTTGAGGGCCTTGGCAAAATCTGGCACTAAGGAGCCATAGATGAGTCTCGCAACAGTTCATTATCTTTCGATGAACGCCCGCAACGGTAAAGTTACTCCCGCAGACAGCCCGGTGTATGGCACCGTTTCGACTACGCTCAGTGCTGCAATCACTCTTACCACTGGAGCGGGTTCTACATCAATAACAGTTACTTCTGCAACTGGAATTGTTATAGGATCGACCCTAGTGATTGGTACTGAGCAACTTCTGGTTAGTGGTGTGTCTGGTACCACTCTTACTGTTACTCGTGGTGCTAACGGTACTACTGCTGCGACGGCTTCTAATGGTGCAGCAGTTACGTCCACCCTACCTGAGGTGTTTAACCTCACCGGCCTTAACCCAGCAACCCTTTACTCGGTTATCTGGGGAGATGCGGGAGCACAGGGCGCTGTTACCACTGCTTCAGTTAACAACAAGCAGCGTACGGGTACCCTTGCTACTCTTACCACTGCCGCTGCTCACAACTACATTGTTGGTCAGACGGTGACTATTGCTGGCGTGGATGCTGCACTGAACGGAACTTTCGTTCTCGTCTCCGGTACCACCGGTAGTACTATTAAGTACAACACCACTGCAAGCGGTACCATTGCCTCGGCAGCAGTGAGTCCTGTTGGTACTGCATCTATTCCGCTTACTGACGCCAATGGCGCTGTTACGAAGACTCATACCTATACCACTGCTGGTACTTACACCGTTCAAATCATTGATGCTTCCGGTGGACCTGCTAACGGAAACGTCGCTGCCAAGGTCACTGTCACTGTCGTCTGATCCTCTTAAAAGGTAACTGATATGACTCCTCGTGACGGCTTCATAATTCCAAACGCAAACACATATGCCCCTGATTTTCAGACTGCCCAGCCTGATCAGGGAGACTTTGTCATACTTGGAAATAGCCGTTACGGAGTCATATCCGGCTGTAAGGTAGAACAAACGTCTGGAACTGCTGTATCCGTAGGATCAGGGACTATCAACGTCCTTAATTTCAACGGCACTATTGTCCCAGTCAACAGTGCGTCAAGTCTGAGCGTTGATTCTCTTAGCGGTGGTTCTAACTCCCGCTTCGATCTTGTTGCTTATTATGAAGGTGCTTTCAAGATAGTAAAAGGCACCGCTTCTGTTAATCCTGTATTCCCAGATGTGCTTGACGAGATGGTCGTCTTAGCGGCCCTCTACTTAAAGCCTAATAATACGTTTGTTGTTATAGATAAGCGAAACTTCTTACAGCCGTCTGCCGTGTCCGTGGACAGTACACAGGACATCGTCACTACTAATAAGTCTACTGGTAGCGGGTCTTCTCTCAAGAAGAAGTTCACCATCGCCCATGATGGAGCCATATCTTGGTCCGATGCTACTAACAATAACTCTCCCGACGCTTCCGTAACCCGAACCGGCGTGGGAGAGATCACTGTCTCCAATACCCTAAAAGCTACGAACATTTCTGCTACAGGGTCCATCAAGCTCAATGGGTATGACGCAGTCACCTCTCAGCGGATTAAGTGGACTGCGGACGCTTCGTCGTTTACATCTCCTGTTTCTGGCGATGTTCATATCGACACCGATACTGGACTGGCCTCTATCTATACTGCTGGTGCTTGGTCTCAGCTTAGTATCGAACCTCCTACCGGCTCCGTCATCATGTCATTCAATACAAACATGACGGGATGGCTCAAGCTTGATGGCTCTGTGTATCAGAACACCAGTGCCCAAGCCTTGTATGACCTATTTCCTGCATGGCGAGTTACGTCATCTGCCGGAACAACTTTCAGCACTTCTGGTGAGTGGCTGAAGCTTCCTGATATGCGTAAGCGCTTTCCTATCGGGGCGACAGCTAACTCCAATATCGCAAATCCCACTACGGTTACAGCTACGGATGGGTCGGTCAGCTTTAATCTTGATGTGTCTCAGCTTCCAAGCCACCGCCATCAAGATGTTTCTGCAACCAACACCTTAGCCAACACTGCTAGTACTACTACGCAAACGACAGTAGCTAATGGGGCACATACGCATAGTGGAAGCACCGACACCTACCAGCACAATCACACACTTAACTCTAATGCTCAGCATAATCATTTCAGTACTGAAGATGGAAATCTTGCCAAGCCCATAGTTACTTCTGATTACAATAAGGAAGTAGATACTCCTACTGGAACAGTTCCCGAGGGGTACATATCTAAATATCAGACATCAACGCCTTCTGCCACAAGCATATGGGTCAGGACAACAAATAATTTAACTAGTACTAATAGCACGGGTATAACGTCTCCTGTTTCTAGTAATACTCACAGCCACACCATACTTTCTGACGGATCTCATACTCATAATGTAAATGTGGATCTTTCTGCCCATACTCATCCTCTCCCGGCCCATTCCGCTGTTGGGTCCGGTGCGGCTATCACCATCGCACCTCCTTCTTTGAGCATTGATTTCTACATAAAGAAGTAAGGTACAATATGACGACTCAACCGATTGTTTACAGGGTCGGCTCCTTCGTACCAAACACCGTCACCGCATCCGCTGAGCTATTTGCCGAACAACTTGAAGAAATACCATATCCATTCGGCGCTCCTGAAGCTGCCGGTGGTACCAATTGGCCCCCAGCAGGATTTACAGGTGTGACGACTATGACTACAACCTCTTCAAATCTCGGTAGCCGTCTTCCTTCGGCCTACAACATAGAGTGGGTTCAGGGGGATACTGCGGAGTTCCAGTTCCTATTTACTGACGTGTTCTGGGTCATTGATAACCCTTCTATTGCTACGCCGCTTTATGCGAACGCATCTAAGGCGATTACCAACAAGGCGCTGGCAGGAGGGGTAGCAACTCTTACCTCTGCTAATCACGGATACTCCGTAGGGTTCAGCGTGACCGTCAGCGGAGTGGGTTCTCCGTTTAATGGCACCTACACGATCACTGAGGTTGCTACTAACACTTTTAAGTATGCCGTCACGAGCACCTCTACTGTTACCTCCACTGCGGTTACGCCTAACGGTGCGGTAGTTATTGCAAATATGCCGACGTGGACATCCACTGAGTGGGCGGCTCAGGTAAGGAATCCTTACATATATTCCACCTATGCCGCTGACTATTGGGTACCTGCATATGGATATCAATACAACTGGTGGCGTGGAAACAGCATAGTGGCCGAGTTCTCAGCTACTGCCGACATCGTGACAGTTCCCGATGTTACGCCTACTCAATGGGCTACTCGTGTGAACCTTGTTCTTGATTCCACTAAGAGTGGCAATATCCTTCCCGGCAACTGGTATCGCTGGGATCTACAAACTCGCACTATTGAGGAAGTAGTCAGGACCCATCTACGAGGTAAGGCACGGATCATAACCGAGTGGACTGTAAGGTAATCTTCTATGGAAATAATTCCAATAAACGAAGGCACCACTCCTGTAACTATTGTCCCCAATACACCTAGTGGTGTTGTTGTTTCTACTAGTGGTCAATCCGGTCCATCAGTAAGTGTCATAAGCGCTCCTCTTTCTGGACCACGAGGCCCACAGGGACCACAGGGATATCAAGGTCCACAGGGATATCAGGGCGTACAAGGGGTCCAAGGTAACCAAGGTAACCAAGGTAACCAAGGTCTGACTGGCCTTCAAGGTAATCAAGGATTCCAAGGTAATCAGGGAAACCAAGGTCTGACTGGCCTTCAAGGTAATCAGGGAAACCAAGGTCTGACTGGCCTTCAAGGTAATCAGGGAAACCAAGGTAATCAGGGAAACCAAGGTAATCAGGGAAACCAAGGTAATCAGGGAAACCAAGGTAATCAGGGAAACCAAGGAAACCAAGGTAATCAGGGAAACCAAGGTAATCAGGGAAACCAAGGTAATCAGGGAAACCAAGGTAATCAGGGAAACCAAGGTAATCAGGGATTCCAAGGTAATCAGGGATTCCAAGGTAATCAGGGATCTACAGGAACTTCTGGTGCTAATACTTATTTGAAACTTGCTGCCAATACTACGACAACAACTATCAACACTACTGGCAAACAAGCTTTACTGACTGAGACGATAGGTGGGGCCACCTATCCGGTAGCTGCCGGTGATATTTACATACTTAAAGCATGGGGCGACAATCAGAACACTGGTGGAGCAGTCAACCAGACTATAGAACTCGTATTTGGCGCTACATCAGTATTTGCTGGGGCATCAGTAAGTGCTACCCAAACTACTGGCGGTGCAAAAAGACGGTGGTGGGCAGAAGTTGAGCTGATACTCCCCAGTCTAACAACCCAAAACTTGGGCATGATTATGCACACCTCTTCCCAAAGCACGACCACTCTGAATACTTCAGCCAACGCTCAGGGTGGTGTAGGCGCAGGAACTGCGGCAGAGGATATGAGCGCAACCAATGCATCCAAGACACTGACATTGAACGTCACTTTGGGAAGCATTTCTGGCACTACCGAGTTTCGGTGTCTTGGCTACACACTTGTCCGCATTCGATAATTAGGAGAATAAAATGGATATTGATATTGATTTTCAAATTGTTATTGACGAGCTTCTTGAGCGTAACAAGTCTCTTACGCTGGAGAACATCATTCTTAAAAAGGCCCTTGAGCAGATTCAAGCTCCAGAAGAGCCTTCGGAAGAATCCAATATATAAGGTACTATAGGTGTATGACCACACTGGCAGAAGTTTCATCTGTAGCTCGTAAATTAAGCAGAGATTTCGGAACTTTTTTCGAGATCAACTTCGCCACGACCGGTGCTACCTTGCGCCTTCCCCATCCCAATATTGAACCAACATCGGTCACGGTTATAAACAATACCGATAGTTCACATGTTGAAGATTTCGTTGTTAATGCACGAAGCGGCCTTCTGAAGCTTCCCAACCCCTCTCAATATGTTGACGGTGTATATGTGTCGGGAATGTATTATCAATGGTTCCTTGATGAGGATCTTGATTTCTTTTCCCAGATAACTATGACCGAACATATGTACCACCGTCCCGGTGCCGATATGCAGTCGATAATGGGTGTCGAAGTAGAAGTCATGGGTATCGGCGCTCTGGTTGGAGCACTATGGTCACTACTTTCTGAGTTTGCCACCGATATCGATATTTCTTCTCCTGAAGGTATGAGTATTCCTGCTCATCAGCGCTACCAACAAGTACAGGCTCTGATCACTTATTGGGAAAAGCGGTACGAGGAGAAGGCAGCAATGCTCAACGTCGGTCTCAAGCGCATTGAGATGCATACCCTGCGACGTATCACTCGCCTCTCCAATCGCTACGCCCCTCTGTACCGTGGCCGTGAAATTGACAATCCTCGTCCTCCGATCCGTATTCGTCCCCTCATTGATCCTGAGGAGAGTGTCCCCTTTGAAGACGAAGAAGCCTTCTGGGGTTCTCAGGACCAGAACCTTCAGACTGAGTCATGGGACTTTGGCTATGGCGGCTGGGGAACGATTGGTACTGGCGGTGCGCCGTGATAGATACCCGCAGGGAAGTAAACCACGTTTTCAAAGAGATGAATCGGTATCAGAACAAGATTGGCGAAGCTGTCATATGGTTCAAATTTGATGTCGATTCCTCATACGACAGCGTGTATGACGAGGGCGGTAAGAATTACCTGAACGGTGTCGCTGTCCCAGTCCTTTGGGTTGACCAGACAGAGGACGCTGAGAGCTACGCCGCTGAAGGGCGCCGTCCTACTCAGCGCATTAGGTTTGCCTGCTCGGCTAGGACCATTGATGAGACCGGTATTGATTCCACTGAGGCCCATGGCGGGCGGCTTTGGGATAGTAAGCCCGTAGGTAAGCCGTGGTGGGATGATCGCCTGAACGACATCATCTATTACGATGGCCGATTTTATGAAATAACTAACTTCCAGATACGGGGACGTGCTCGTCAGGATGTTGTTATTGGAGTTTCAGGTATTGAAACTCAGCCCGAAGACGAACGAGTGTGGGATATGTTCCCCACTTCATATTGATGGAGATTTGAAATGAGTGTTACTATTCCAGCCGGTGGCAACGGCGACCTTAACTGGACTGACAACACAGATAACTGGCGAGACGCTGATGCTACTTGGCTTCAAGAGCGTTCTGTCGTCCGAGTGACCACTACTCCCCCAACGGTGGGGAGCGCTACAGGCAATGTCGCCAATGTGACTGCTGGGCGAATTTTCTATGATATTACGGCAGGCAAGCTTACGCTGAGCCTTGGTTCTTCCTATAAGAACATACTTGCTTCTGCTAATCTCAATCCGGCACTAGATTCATCTACCGACGTTGTTTTAAAGGTAACCGGAGCTTCGTACGGGATTACTTTGAAGAACGGCAGTAACCCTATTGTTCTTGACAGAATAGATACTCTGACGGTTTCTACTGGTGGTAGTAATACCGCTGTTGTAACTACAAGCAGCACAGGAGTTGAGGTCGACAAAGCAATCAGGGTCGCCACAGGAACCACCATTAGTGGAACATCTGTTACCAGTACTACTGTAACTGCTAGTGGTGTCGTTTCCGGTTTAACCCTAGCATCGACAGCAACTTCCGGTGCTCCCTTTACAGTGGCCTCAGGTACTGTAGTCACTAACCTCAATGCCGATAAGTTAGACGGTCTTGATGCAGCTACCTTACAGAACCTCGGTAATGCCACCGGTACGCTTGATCTTGCGTCTAAGACTTCTGGCACGCTGGCGACCGCTCGGGGCGGCACTGGAATAAGCACAAGCCCTACTGTTGGAGGTGTTGCTTATGGAGCAACTACTTCTACTTATGGAGTTACTGCTGCCGGTGTCACGGGACAGGTAATAACCTCAACTGGGGCTGCTGCTCCTACTTGGCAATACCCAGATCTATATACTTGTACTTCTACTACTCGTCCTGCCTCTCCCGCTATTGGTCAAGCTATCTATGAAACTGATACCGGTAATATTCTTGTTTATTACGGAGCTACCACTGGTTGGAAACCTCCGTGGGGTCAGCCGTGGGGAATAGTCGGAGGAGCACTTCTTGCCTCAGATACACCCATCGGAACGAGTAGTACAGAAATTTTAAATACTGGTTCTTTAAATCTTAGAGACGATAGAAATTATTTAGTGGCAGCAAATGGTTATTTATTTAGCTTTGGTGCTACATCAACTATGACGCTTTCTCCTACGTTTCAATTTGGTACACAGACAGTCATAAACCTTCCGAAGCAGACACAACCTTCGTCGTATAGCACTTCTTGGAGTACCCAGTTTCTGTATCAACCCAGCGTTACAGATAGCCGTGCTTGTAGAATTAGATTTACTGCCTCCAGTGCCGGTACATCGATGTTCGGATCAGGAAACTATAGTTGTTCTTTAACAATTACTGATGTTGGTCCTTCTGGTATCCCACCTAGTGCCTAATTCGTTTCCATGGTGTATGATATAGGTGAGTATGGCTGAGCGGCCATACTCCCTATGAGATAGCGCCGGGAGGCATAGTACAGTGGCAGATACACTGCACATCAGTGCAGACTTTTTTGCTTCCTTAGAGTCCTATGCCTACGCTATGAACACTGCTGCCCATGAAGCCGCTCGGCTGGGCATGGAGACCGCTCAGAACAGCCTCAGGGACGCCGCCAGTAGGAATAAGCACTGGCAGGAGATCGCCCCTTCCATAGAAGCATGGCAGGAGGAAGGTCGCTATATGGTCGGCGTCCAGAACCCTGAGCATGTGGATATGGCTTTCAAGGCTGAGTATGGAGACGACGTTCAAGCTCCTCAGCCCCTTATTCGCCATATGCCAAAAGCTATGGATGATGCCCAGCAGGTCATGGACGAGTTCCTTACTAGGACTATGACTAGGGGGACGTTCGATAATGACAACTGATTGGGATTACTCTCTGGCAGTCGGTGATATAGACCATATTGCCCATACGGGTCTTATTCTCGCTGAAGACGCCGCCCTGAAGGAATATCTCTCAGGTATCACCGTGCCTGATAAGAACAGCATGATCCCTGTGGATGTGTGGTTCCGTTATCCCGAAGGTGAGCGGAGAATAAAGTACCCGTTCATAACTATTGATTTCCTCGGAATGAGTCCTGCTGTTGATCGCTGGACGAGCATCTTCTCAGTGCCGGAAAACTACGCTTCCTTTGAGGACCCCGTTACCGGCGAGCAGGGAAGTACAGGAATGTATGTTCCTTCTGTATCTCCCCAGCTTCCGGCCCATAGCGGGTCAAATAGGAAATATGAGATAAAACCATATCTCATGTATACTCTTATGTATCAGGTAGCAGTACATAGTCGTTCTGCTATACAAGATCGCTATCTTCTCAGCCGCTTTATGACTGACATCCTTCCTCCCCGTCCTTTCTGGATAGGGGTCGATGCTGATCAGACATGGCGACGCTGTGAGCTAGTGGAAATGCAGCCTGCTGACACCACGGAAACTACGGAGTCAGGGAACAAGCGCATATTCCGAAAAGTCTACACAATCGTTATGGACGCTGAGATCCCTCAAAGCGCCATAGAAGAGCTTTACAAGGTTTCCCGAGTACATACTGACGTTTACGCCAATACTAATACTAGGGAATCCACCAGTCACGCCTATAATAGTACTCATACTATTGGCGAACCCGTCACTGTCGTACCGCCGTCTGGCTCGTAGAGGTGCCCATGTTCTACTTATCGCTAATAACCAACACTAATTCTAGGAGTCCACATGGCTACTGATCTTTCACGCCCCGGCGTTTATCTTGAGGAAGGCACTTTCGTAGATAATACGAATGCTTCTCCTGTCAGTTCAACTGCACTTTTCTTGGGTATTGCTCCCAAGGGTTCCACTACAACGCCCGTGCGTTGCGAAAGCTGGTCCGACTATGTCGCCAGTTTCGGTGGGTTTGATACTGTTACTGACGCTACTCCTGTGTCTTACAAGAGCTACCTTCCTTACGCTGTTTATTCTTACTTCCAGAACGGTGGGCGTCCTTGTTATGTCCAGCGTGTAGTTGATACAGCCATTCCCGGTGTTTCGGCATTCAAAGCTGTTTCTTCTAGTAGCGGTAGCGCTTTCACCCTTACGTCTGAAACCCCCGGAACCGATGGAAACAATCTTGGCTATACAGTTTCCAAGACTGTTAGTAAGGTTAACGGTTCTGATAAAGACTTCTTCACTATCAACATTTTTTACAACGGTAATCTTGTTGAGACCTTCTTTAATATGACGATAGACGGAGCTTATGGAACGTCAAAGATCGATACCACGATCAACGATGCTTCTACCGGTTCAAAGTACGTCACGCTTAGTGCGTTCGATCCCGCTAAGTCTCCCAGTGTCACTACGTCTGTTCAGTCTTTATCGGGTGGTACAAACCCGGCACTTAAGGGGTCAGGATCTGCTGCTCCGTATACGGCTGATTATGCTTCGTCAACGGGAGTGAGTGCTGCGACCGCAATAGCAACCATTACCGGTCCTATTATCCTCAACCTTACTTCTTTTGAAAGTATTGAAAGTACGCCCAAGTACTACATTCCGAACACCAACACGGTCAGTGCTGTTGCTTCGATTAAAGAACGTGGAAACGTCTTCATCATTAACGACAGTGTGCCTGCAAGGGCCAGTACAACGGTAGACACTTATACGACTACCTATGTGACTCAGTCAGGTATTACTGGTCTTAATTACACTGGTACTACTGGTGACTCGTATGTGGCTAGTTACACGCCATGGATCATCGTTCCTGATCCTAGCCCGAGCGGTTCTACTATTGCTATCCCTCCGGGCGGTGCAGTTGCGGGTGTGATGAACCGTATCGATACTACTAACGGCGTGTTCCGTGCTCCTGCGGGCATCATTGCTTCCATCACCAACGCCGTTGGTGTGGAGACAAAGTTCACTGAAACACAGCTTGGTACTATCAACGCTGCCAACGTCAATGTGATCCGCCCTGTTACAGGAGCCGGTATCGCAGTCATGGGCGCCCGTACTCGCAAGATTTACGGACCTGACAAGTATGTGTCGGGACGACGCACCTTGATTTACGTCAAGGAACGTCTCCGTCAGTCCACTCAGTTTGCCATCTTTGAGAACAATGATCAGAGGCTTTGGCTTTCACTGATTTCTGCCGCCGAGCAGATCCTCCGTCCGCTTTGGGAACAGGGCGGTCTTAAGGGTAACAATCCTCAAGAGGCGTATTACATCAAGTGTGATTCCTCCATCAACACCCCTGCGCTCGTGCAGGCAGGGGAAGTTCGACTGGATGTCGGTATCGCTCTTCAGTACCCCGCTGAGTTCATCGTTATCCGAGTTACCCAGTACGAGACGGGCGGATATACCGCCGAAGTCCAGACCCCCAACTGATAGATAGGAATATCAAACAATGGCTACTTCAGTTTCAGCGGATAAGACTAGGCTCAGTCAAGATCCTATTCGCAACTTTAAATTCCAAGTGGATATCTTCCACCCCGATGCTGCAATTAAGCAGAGCATTGCTCAAATGGGATTCACCGCAGTGGACGGTCTCAACATGTCCACTGAGATGATTCCCTACCGTGAGGGTGGTTGGAACACCAACCCCCATAAGATGCCGGGAATCACTGACTTTTCTCCCGTCACTCTTTCCTCCGGTGTCTTCTATCAGAAGCCCGGTATGTGGAACCTCGCACGGCAGATGTTCTCGGTGAACTGGGGTGGGGGAACCCTTCCTGCGAACACCGATTACCGCTTTGATATGCTTATCCGTGTGTATGACCACCCCGTTACTGTTGGCCCCGGCGCTAAGACCTCTACGGATCTCAGCAACGCCGTTCTCGCCTTTCAGGTCCGCAACGCTTGGGTGGCGAACGTGGCATTCTCTGGGCTTGATTCCCTTTCAAACTCAATTATGGTCAGCAACATGACCGTCCACCATGAGGGCCTTGAGGTCTTCTGGGGCAAGGATCAGGTCAACTCCCTGACCTCAGCCAGTAGCTCTACCAATCTTTTCTAAATAAACATTACACATAGGAGCATTAACCGTGAGTTTCATTGACGTAGAACCCGTTAAGCAGCAGGACTTACAAGACGCAAAAAAGGCCATTGTTGGAAATATTCCTCTTATGGAGGAGCCTGTTTCCAATCTCATCACGTTGCCTCGGGGGTTATTCGACGGCAGTAAGTGGGAAACGGAAGCAGAACTGAAGGAACTCACTGGAGCCGACGAAGAGGCTCTGGCAAGGTTCAAGGATGTCGTTGACTTCTTTGATGCCGTGCTGGTGTACGGAACGGTTCGTATCGGAGCGATTGATCTCTCGGATATGAACTTTGCTGATCGCCAATCGACCTTGGCAGGGCTTCTCGTCGGTGAACGTGAGCAGTTGTTCATTCATATCACCAGTATCACCTACGGTGATGACAAGGTCATTACTCATACTTGTCCCGCCTGCGATGTGGACTCGGAAACCACTCTTCAGCTTTCTGAAGACATTGAATTTCCGACTATGGAGAATCCTTACTCACTGACCAACACCATGGTCACTTCGAAGAAGGACACTCTTACCTACCGCCTCGCCACTGGTGCAGATCAGTTAACTGTCCTCAAGCGCAAGGGTGCAAGCTCTGCTGAGCAGAACACCCTGATGCTTAGTGAGTGCATCACGGAGATTAATGGTGCCCCTGTGGTGGACCCGATTGCCACTGCACGGAACCTGTCGATGGGAGACCGTCGTAAGATCCTTGAGGCCCTCACTGCGGCGCAGCCCAGTCCTGACTTGAATATCAAAGTCCCTTGCCCAAGTTGTGCGTTTGAAATGATTCTCCCACTTTCGTGGGGTGACATTTTTCGCCCTTAACACTGGGTTCCTTTACTTGGAGTACGACATCATCTCCAAGGAATATCCGGGCTGGAATTTGACAGAAATAAAAAAGCTCACAAAACGTGAGCGTCAGTATTGGTTGAAATTACTTAAGTGGAGACGGGAGAACAACAATGGCTGAACAAGACGCCACAGGTGGTTCCCGACTCGGCGGTTTGGGAGGGGGTTTCCCCTCCCAGAAGAAACTGTCTGCCATGGCAGATATCAACGTCAAGGGTCTTGACGACTTCGCCAGTTCGCTGTCTAAGGTCAAGACGAACCTTGCTGAGTTACAGCAGACTCTTAGGACCTTCTCAAGTAGTAGCAATGCTTTCAAGTCTGAAATGGACAAGATAGCTGGGTCCCTTAAAGGCGTATCAGCGTCTGCCAAGGACGTTTCTGGTGCCGTACAGGGAATAAGCGCTGGATCTTCCGGTAGCAAATCTCCTAGGTTTACCGCTATCAAGACAATTTTCACTCCTACTGTCGATGGGGGAGGAGGTGTTTCTTCCAGCGCAGCAAGTAGTTCAGGTAGGAAAACCACAAATATCAAGTCAAACGCTGGAGCCACCGAGTCGGATATCTCCGCTGGAAAATCCATGGGTTCTGACACCGGAGAGGCTATAAAAAGCCTTTTAGGTTCTGTAAGAAATGGTCTTACTTCCCTGTTTAGTGGAGGTATAGGAGGTGTTATTGGTGGCGGTATAAGTACTGCTTTGAAAGCTGCAGGTGGCGTTGGTACTCTTGGAGGTATCGTCAATGCCGGAAGCCTCAATTATGCCTATGACCGTATTGAAGGGCCGACTGGCAATAGGAACACCGCTCTTCAGTTATCCCAAGCATTAGGCCCTAACGCTGCGGCAATGGGTATGTCTATACAAGATCTCATTAGGGGCCTTGCCCAAGGCGCCCCTGTGCGAGGTTCTAACGCTGACATAGTTTCTACTGTATTGGCAGGCCAATCTGTCGGTTCCTACATGAAGGGTACTTCCGGTAGGAATGGGTTCTTTGAGTCAGTCCGACAGATGCAGACTCTCACTCCCGGCGTTTCTGCTGGAGCTATGTCCTCCACGCTCGCTAACTACATAGGCAATACCAAATCGCAGCAGGCTGGTATGTACTACGGCCAAGGTGCTTTCACTATGATCGGCCAAGGTGGGCGGTACAAGAGCCTTGCTGAGTGGGCCGAAGGCATCACTAAGTTCATGGAACAGCAGCGTGTTGGTAATCAGGGCGGCAAGTTTTCAAAAGATGAACTCATAACACAGAACTTCCCCGGATCAAACATAAACGCTTGGTTCCAAATGATGGGTGTTCCGGGCGAGATGGTGGATTACTGGTGGCAGTATGCCCTCGCAAATGCTGGTCAAGTAAGTCCCATTACTCAAGGAGCCGCGGGACAGACAAAACAGCTTGCAGCTAACGTATCCGCAAATAAAGGTAACGGCATTGATCTTGCCTCCGAGCGCCTGAGGAATATAACCGAAAGTAGTAGGCGGGATTATCTTCTTGGTAATCAGATGTATAACATCTATGGAGGGCGTGAAGCAGCGGATCGTCGCTTCAACATTGGTATGCAGGGAGCAGATCTCTCTCTAGCAAAAACTATGACTGGTACCAATTTAGGAAACATTATGTCAATGCTTCCTACTCCAATTGCAGAAATGCTTATGCCGATCATATCCAGCCTAGTCTCTACTCCTTTTGCAGGATTAATGACGGGTAACCATATGCTTGCTGGTCTTAAACCTACGGGTGACCCAATAGGTGACCCAATAGGTGATTATGGACCCCGAGGAGGAACCTCTACTAAGCATCTGGCGCCCGATCTTGGATCAAAAATCGACGCTATGATGAAAGCTAATCCAAGGCTGAAAATGTCCTCTGGATATCGAGATACTGTTACTCAAAATAGGCTTCATCGTAATGGTGTAGGCCGTGTGGGTCCCGCTTCTAAGAGTATGCATACTCGTGGTTGGGCTGCCGATATCGGCCCTATGAGTGAGATGGGTTGGCTTCAAGCTAACGCCGGTAAATTTGGTCTACAAACAGCTACCCACGCTGGAGAACCTTGGCATGTCCAAGCAGCGGGGACTATGCCTTATGGAGATCCGGGGTCCATGCCTATCGGAGATGAGGATTCTTTCTTAGGTAAAGTCGGGGCCTTTTTCGGAACAGGTGCAAAAGCTCTTGAAGATACAATAACTTGGCCTATGAAAAAACTTATAAGCATGTTCTTCAGTGGGGGCAGCGCTATAAATACTGTCGATAGCGCTATTAACTTCTTTATCAAACTTCTTATGGAACCTATGGGCATGCTCGGTAGCTTTACTGGTACAAATAAGCTCGGAGTAGACGATTACAAGTCTCTAATAAATACAAAGTCTGATTTCAAATCCCGTGTGTTCAAAGGGTTTGAACCAGATGTTAATTTGGGTCAACCGGTTTTTGGCGATCCAATATCTATGGCTAGTGGTTCCCCGACCATACATGCGAAGATGGATTCTCCCATCATTTTCAAGACGGAGATTCATCTGAATGGCGCCACCGGGAACTCTCCAATAGACGCCCAACGTACTGCGGCGACTATCGCTGATCATCTTCAAGCAGAATATGCTAAGCGGGACTGGAGAAAGTCCTAGTGGCCGCTAGTAACGTAGACATAAACACCTACACCAATCTAAACGTCAATACTGCCTCGGCAGCACGCTCTGTAAATACAGGACTTTACGGAGTGGATAAAGCGATAGTTTCTGACTACCAGTATGGTATTGAACGTCTAGATGACTCTAACCAAGGATTATCAAATCCTCCATTCAAGCTGACCGGTTCCAGTCCCTACGGTTCTATAGATACTACATACGGTGCTTCCGCAAAGATCACACGAGGATACATACGTCGGGCTGGGCAAGATACTTCTGACCCCACCAGTAAGTACCGCCTGTACTTCATGTACAACCCTGAGACTATTGAGCGACAGTATATGGCTTATCTGGACCAGCAGGCGTTGGACCCTTACAACGCCATGTTTGGTTCTAATAATATGACTGCTCCTCCCGGCATACTTGACTTCTCGTTCGAACTTATGTTCGACCGTCATATTGAGGTTTCCCAAGATTCCAACCATCCCGGCACTCGTGTTGACTATGACTTCTTTGACCGAGTGGTTAGAGGCATAGCTCCTGATGTTCCTAATGCCGGTAACTCTATTCCTGATAATGGGATCATGCTCGTTAATCCACGGAACGTCGCCGTGGTGTTCAGTAAAGATCTCGTGGTTCATGGCCGTCCCTACAATGCGGCTGTGAATTTTGAGAAGTTTGATCACTACATGACGCCTACTAGGATGACCATCTCTATAACGATGAAGGCGTTCTACATAGGACCAGTTCAGACCATCCCTAACTTCAATCAATTCTCATCAGAGGGTGTTTACAGCGCTACTGTCCCTTATGAACAGTCTCAGGTCCAGTTTGAGGCGGAAGAACTTGGACAGCTATATACTGATATTTCCTTCCCTGAATCTAATAGTCCTACTCCTTATGTCGCTCCTAATGACACTCCGGGGACTAATGGAAGTGTCCCTTCCGGTCTTCAAGGAATACCTAGGTACGATCCTAATAATTTTTGGGGATTCAGAATTACACAGAATCCTCAAGCGGCTGAAGTTCGGTTGACAGACCAACAAATCCTACAGTTATGTAAAGCTGCGGGTATTTCAAAAGAAGTAGCCTATGGACTGTGGGGCATAGCCAAATATCGTGAAAGTGGTTTTGTAACCAACGCTGTAAATATAAACAAAAGTGGGGAAACAATTGATAATACTTTCTATCCATCATGGGATATTGGTATTTGGCAAATAAATACCAATAAAGATGGTTACGGTGGCAAATCCCGAGCAGAGTTGACTGATCCTTACGAGAATGCTTTAGCGGCATTAAGTAAGTACACTGGTAACGGATATACCTTTGCTGCATGGAATACATCTCCCTCAGCCGGTAAGGGAAACTACCACGATGATGATGGTAGTTGGAAACTCCTTTATTACGGAGGACCTTCTTTCTATGAAGACTCTGTAGCGTTTGTGGATAAGTACTGGTGATATGTGATGACTGTAGCCGATAACATTTCAATAAACACATACACTCCATCAATAGTCAACTCCAATATCAACGGACAGTCTGTTGCTAACCCAGAAATAGATGGATCTACTCGTCGTATTGCTGAGAGAAACTTCTCTTCTCTTATGCGTAACAACGCCTATCAAAGATTAGATGAGTCTTCCTTAGCTAAGCAGAATCCTCCGTTTGAGTATGGATCTGCTGGGCGACTGTTCAGCCCCATATCAGATGGTCCTGCAAACCTATCTCCCCGCATATCAAGGGGATACATTCGCCGTAGCGCTTCGAATAAGCTAGATCCTACTGATGGATATCGCCTGTACTTCATGTACAACCCGACCAACATCCAGCGGGACTATGTCGCTTATCTTGAGCAGCAGGCCCTAGACCCCTTTAATACTATCTATGGTTCTAATAACCTTGTAGCCCCTCCCGGTATTCTTGACTTCTCGTTCGAACTTATGTTCGACCGGCAGATTGAGAATGCTAATGGAGCCATGCCCCGAGGGGTTCTTGAAGACTTTGACTACTTTGATCTAGTGATCAGGGGAGTGGTACCTGACGGTCAAGGACCTCATCTCCAAGACAATGGGATTATGATGATCAATCCCAGAAACGTAACCATCGTATTCAGCCCCCAACTATCAGTGCAGGGAAGACCTTACAGGGCGGCTGTTCAATATACGAAGTTCGACCACAATATGGTTCCTATACGAATGACTATTGCTATGTCGATGAAGGTCTTCTATTTCGGGAAAATAAGAGAAGATTTCAAGTTTGCTTCTACACAGCAAGAGGCTACTTACGCTGCGACTATCCCATACGAGCAGACCACAGTACAATTTGAAGTAGACGAACTCTTTGATTTAACGACCCCAGAAGTTAGCTTCGCTGACGGGGAGAGCGGTGCCCCCTTTGTGGATAAACCCGCTGGAGCGTTTCCACCTAGCAACAGTGGATTCATTCTGGAACGCCCGTACAACTTTCCTACACACAAAGATCATAACGCAGGTGGTGGAGACCTTACAGCTATTGATATTGGAGCCGCTACAGGACGGCCAGTCTATTCACCATGGGCCGGAACTGTAGTTTATATAGGTTCTCCAACTCCGTTTTCAGGGGCTTCATTTGATCCTAATGGAGGTAATGCCATAGTTATTCAATCCGACTTAGTAGATGGTAAGCAGTACTCTCTTTATATGGCACATTTTCAATCTCCTCCTCTCGTTAAAAATGGTGAACGTGTGTTTAAGGGCCAAAACGTCGCATTCGTTGGGCAAACAGGTAGAGCTTATGGTCCGCATGTACATTGCTCAGTAACTGATAGTGATTGGAAGAATGTATTTGAGAAACGAGGATTGCCGGTGTGGGACTTTATGAAACGATTAGAAGGTGATTGATTAATGGCTATTACAAGTGATTCTCGTTATCAAGATGCCGCCCGTGAGTATGCAATTGCCCATACTTACGATGACCTTACTCGGGCTGAGTACACCGATAACTCTGCTGTAAAGCTGAATGAGATAACTAGGGAGGCTCTCTATCTTATTTCCACAAGATTCGGAGCACAGCCTCCCAAGCAATACATGGTCAAGTCCACTGACGACGTTCAGACTTTGAGCTATACGAGTCAGGGAGATCCCACTCTCTGGTGGAAGATAGCGAATGCCAATCCTACTATTAGGAACATGTTTGATTTGAAAATGGGCGACATGATCCACTTGCCGGAGTAACGACATGGTCACAGCGCTTAACAATGCTGCAATAAACAATATTCAGCAGATACTCATACGAGACATAACCATTGACGGAGAACTTCTGAACTTGTCCAGTTCGGAACTCCGTCAGGTTCGTATTTCCAATATGGAGAACAGTCACGAAGCGGCTGTGATAACGACCCAGATAGCTAAGACGAAGATATCGAGTTATATAAATAAGAAGATCCAGTTTACATATGGGCCTAGGCGCTCAAGTAAAACATTCTACGGTTATATAATAACTATAAATGTAAATCAGGAATATCAACAGGATGCCATGGTGGACATTCTGTGTTTGGGTCCAAGCTGGCCCATGCAGTCCGGCACTCCTAAGTTCTTTGTAGACAGGACTGCTCCTGATGTGTTTGCTCAGATTGTGACCAGTTACGGACTCGGCTGCGCTATCTATACCCACCCCTACAATTGGCCCGCTCTTGCTCAGACCACTGAAAGTGACTGGGAGTTTCTCCAGACTCTAGCTACCCGTATAGGTTATGTAATCTATATGTATGAGGGAGTTGTGCGTCTTGTAGATCCCTTAAAGTTGGTAGGCAATACTGGAGTGTTCAGCAGGTACATAAGGGCTGACGACCTTCTTGACCCGTCTAGACAGCTACTGGATTTCAGTCCAATAACCCAGTCTCTTAAAATACGAGACAACATAAAGCCTTCATTTGGATTTTTTACAGGCACAGAGGTCAGCCTCAGCCAATCTTTTATTCAAGGACAGCCGTATAAGTTATCTACCGATACTCCTATCCGTGACAAGGCTATGTCTACTGTTTACAGCGATGCTTGGGATATCAGACCTGACTTCTGGAACCAACAGGCGGCGGCTAGAATAAATGGAGATGTCCAGATAATACCGGGAGTAAACATATCTATACAGGTCAGTAGTAACTCCTCAGGAAAGAATGATTACGACGGCACATGGCTGGTCCGAGGCATTGAGCATTCTTTTACAAATAACTCCTTCCAAACCCAGTTAAAACTGGCAAGAGATAAAAACAGTGTAATCAGATCAAATACTGAGTCCGCATTGTTCTATACTAATAGGACGCAAGGATTGCCTAGAACCATCGAAGACGTGTCTTCAGGATCGTGGAAATCTACTTGGAAAGCTACTGAGGTCTACGGTTAAGTTATGAAAGCCTTTGATATACCATTTAACTTTAATAAAGGATCAGTCGCAAGTACTGATAACTATGACCGGATCATTAGGAACCAAGTTATCGATGCTCTTACCACTAATCAGAAAGAGCGTGTCATGCATCCCGATTGGGGCTGTGACATCCAGTCTCTTCTGTTCGATCCTTCTGACGAACTGGACCGCCAAGATACGGCGTCTCAGGTGCGGGATAGGCTTATTCAGTTTGTCCCAAGCGCCTTCATCAAAAGCGCCAATGTGCAGGTCGGAGAAACACCTAATCTTGTCTACATAGACATAGCGTACAAGGCTTCTAATTACGTCCCCACTTCTACAGTGAGCGTTGGCCTTGACATCACTTCTAGTACAGGGAGCACGCAGTGAGTACCATCCCAAGCACGACTTCATCAACTAACAGAATAGTTCTTGACTACACGTCTCGTGATTACAAGAGCATCCGAAGCATGCTCGTGGGCATGGCAAGGTCGATTGTTCCTGAGTGGAGGACTGTCGGGGAGACTGGCGACTTCGGAACACTCCTGCTTGAGCTTTTCGCTTACTCCGAAGACATTACTAACTACTATATCGACCGGCTGGCATCGGAAGCATTCCTTGGTACAGCGATCCGTCGACAGAGTGCCTTGTACATTGCTGACATGATGGGTTACACCCCCATGGGTAATAAGGCCGCTGTAGCTCCTATTTCGTTTGTATGGAAATTCTATGCGGACGATATTGCGGGTCAGACCGTTCTCTACAACATCAACTCAGCTACCTGTGTAAGCAATCTAGTGACTATGACTCTGTCCCGTACGGACAATAGTGTCAATCTCTATCCTGATCAGACAATTGTGGTTAACACAGGAACTGCTGCTTACGATGGGCAGCATGTGCTCCTGTCGGTCACTGACCCTAATGGAGACAACTCAACCGCTGTTGTTACCTATCAATCTGCGAGCGCTACTGGTACTGCCATAACTACAATCCAAACGGGCAAGGTTACCTCAGGAACAGTAGTCATAATTCCTGCCAAGACCGTTATCAGTACTACTCCTGACTCAAGTGGAAACACTATCGATTTTGAGTTGGACTTTGATGTAACAATGGATTCCAGCAAAGATACTGCTCCGGTAATTGGTGCTGATCCTGCTAATCCCTCTAATACTCAGTATCAGGTAACGAAGATTGCCACAGCATCGGAAGGGGTTACGGTAGCTCCTTCTAAGATCGGGGTAAGTAAAGGCATACCTAATGCTGAGTTTGTCCTGAGCAATCCCGGCGTAATCGATAAGAGTGTTTCTATCTATACGGTAGAGGGTGGGCAAGCTGTCACTTGGTCCAAGATTGACAAGCTTTCTCTTGCTGCCCCGACTCAGTCGGTATTTACTACCTACATCGATGATGATGACTACACCCATGTCATTTTCGGAGATAACGCTTCGGGACGGGTTCCTCCTGTGAATGTGGAGATCCGAGCCGGTTATCGATACGGTGTGGGTTCTGCCGCCAACAGCCTTGGCATAAACAGCCTGACTGTTCTGGATAATGCTTTTGCAACTTCAACAGGTATTACTGTTACTAATACCGCAGCGCCCTCCGGTGGCGCCGATGTGGAGAGTATTGAGTCTCTGCGATACTCGGTGCCTCGTGCAAAGTCCACCTTGAGTAGGGCTATCACTCTTGACGATTACGTCAATCTAGCTCTTCAGGTTCCCGGTATTACTAAGGCAACTGCATATGGACAGAATTACACTGCTGTCTATGTACGAGTAGCTTCTAGCGCCCAATCAGTTAGTAGGTCTACTACCTCTGTAACCAGCAGGTATGTCAGCACCATCGATGGAGTATTGTCGGCTACCTTAGCTACTTCGAAGTCACTTAATATCACTTCTGGGCAGATTGTCTATGTGACGGACTCTGGCGTCTCCGCACTCAACGGTACGTTTACGCTGTCTAACTATTACTCGTCAGTAGCACCGGTAACGGTTACTAACAAAGTAATCGTCGCAGGTACTCCTAATGTGGCGACACTGACCTTAAGCTCTGGAAACAGCGGCCTTAAAGTCGGACAGATGATAACTGTCGCTGATGTTTCCAGTACTTACAATGGAACTTATGTGATAACTGCTATCAGTACCGATGGGCTTCAGATCTCATATAATACAAGCTCTGCAACCAGTTCAAGTACTTCGGCAACCGGGACAATAACCGGTCTTGCCACTATCGTGTACCCGGTAGCCACGGGAACATCGGCTATAAATGTTGCCGCCGCTGCCACTGGAACCATGACTACTATCAGTAATGATATGCAGTCACTTATTGACTCTCTGGAATCTTACCTGAGCGATAAGAAGCTCATAGGTGCTGTTGTGTACGGTGAACCAGTGGAGTGGACAGACATCGTCATAAATGCGGAGCTATCAGTGTTCCCTCTGTACAACAGGACGGCTGTTCAAACAGCAGTTCAAAAGGCAATAGAAGGGGTACTGTCCTACGACAATGTTGATTTCGGCAAAAGGATCTCTCTTGGAGATGTCTATCGTGCCGTTCTCAATGTCGAAGGTGCGGAGTATGTAAAGATTAACTCCATGTACATTGACGGAACTACCGTGCAGGCTGCGGATGTCCTCACTCCTAAGTACAATCTTCCTCGTCTGAAGCCGACACTTACTGGCTGGATTACTTCTACCGGAGGGCTGGCAGGAACGTGACCGCATTTCAGATAGATAAGGATGTAGTCGGTTCTAATAAAGCCGCTATCACAAAAAAGAAGTTTGAACTTGGCACCAGTAAAGCAACCATTACTACCGCTGCTGCCCATAAGTTCAATGTAGGTGACGAAGTTCTCGTTGAGAATGTAGACAGTACTTTCAATGGTGTATACACCATCAATTCAATAACGACGACCACACCTTTCACCTTTACCTACAGTCTTTATTATTCAAAAGACATAGCAGAGGTTACTGTTACTCCCAATGGAACGGCAACGTCCCCTGCTCCGTCATACATCCGACAGCCAGATACCGACCCTACGTTAGATACAATTGTTAGCCGTACTAACTTTTATGTCGAACCTTGGGACTACAATACGATACGAGTGGTATGGGGCTTTGATGATGACACCACCACCGACATAGTCTCTGATCTAAGTAACGGGCTAGAGCCTCTCGTCTCAATAACACGTTCTAGCTTTGGCTATCCCAGTACTCCATTAGACGGGCAGAGCTTCATAAAGAAATACAGAGATCTATACCCCGTCGATGGAAGCACTCCCCCTACTGTTATGACCACCCAACCTCAAGATGGGGACAAAACTAGCGGTGGCAGTAACGAGTTTAATAGGCCATTTCTTGATGTGCAGAGCCTTTACGACACCAACCTCACGCCCGGTCGCTGGTATTACTACTCCATCTTCCTGTATGTGAAGGGGTCTACTTCTTCGGCGCAATGGCGTTTGGCAGGTTCGATGGACGCCCTTACCCCCATCAACTATAAGCATAATGAAAAGCTCTATGAGCTTATTCCTCCCTACTACAGGAATAAGGATCAAGAACCTTACTCTGGTAACTACAACCATTTGTACAGGTTTATACAGTTAATTGGATTTGAGTTGGATTACACTCGTACCTTGGCCGAGGGCATAGAGAACGTCTACAACATAGACGACACCCATGATGATCTCATGCACGCTCTTGGAGAGACTAACTTCGGAGTCAGGGCCGAGCAGGCTCTTGGAGATATCAGATACAGGTCGATACTCGCCGCCATAGGTAAGCTTCAGTCTGAACGAGGCCGTCCTTCTAGCTTGCAGAAGATCACAGTCGCCGCTACCAAGTACGCCTGCAAGGTCATAGAGGGCATCAACATCTTAAACCTGATGGATGACTCCGAGTTCATTTCAGGAACAGGCGCTTGGGGAAATCCTCCTGCGGGTTTTTTGGCTACTAATAATGAGTCTACGAATAACTGGATAGGAAGCGGTATCATTAATACTTACAAAACTGTTTCTCTAGCGTTGCAGACCGATGTGGATAATTCGTTATCGGCTTACAAGACCGCAGTCAATGTTTCCAACACATCGACCCTTTCTTCGGATGTAGCGCTTATAACTTGTGGGTATGGGACAGGTACCGTGCCTACTAGATATCTGCTAACTAATGGAAACACTCCTACCCACGTTACTAACACAGTTTCTTTTGAACCACAGTTTTACGGAATACGTTGCGATAGCGGAAAGTTATACAACTTTTCTTTCTACTCTGAATTGAAAACAAATACCGCTGGTAATGTAATTGCCGGAATCATGTGGTTTAATCTTCCTATTAATCATGTTTTTGATTACACCACTGACTTCATATCATTCACTAAGTCCACTAATGGTGAAGCAGCGAAAGATACTAAAGCTAGGTACACGGTTCAATCCATGGCGCCCGTTGCAAAGCGGGGAGAGAAGTATGTGTTTGCCGTCCCTTATATAGCTTTTAGCTCAGGAGCCACTACTTCTACGCCGTTTACTAGACGAGTATCTTGCTGTATGTTCTCACAAGAGACTAATACTGCATCGACTACCGCTTTCGTTCCTGACAATACCTTGACGCTCGGTTCCACTTCTGAACTCATTGGCGATCCCACCATCTTCATCGGAGAAAACTAATGGATATTACGTTCATGCACACGTCTTGGTTTTCTACTAACTACGCTAGCTTTTCGACTGCTACGCCGGTAGGTATCAGGATCTACACGCAGACTCCATCGTTTACTGATACTTATCAAACATCAGTCTTCAGTGGAATAACGGCAGTTAGTGGTTTAGATGCTCGTCCTGAATGGGTTCAATGCGGTATCACTCCCACCACCACTCCTTCTACGATAAACCTAAAGTCGTTTAGCTTAGGAACAAGTACCGGTTTTCAGTTTGTTGGGGCGTCACCGTTTCCTGTATTGAGTGTTGAGTCGGGTCAGGGGTGGGTCCTTCCTAACGATAAGAAGGCCGTTATAGCTGCTGTAGTGGTATATGCGGTAGGGACATTCAGTGGCGTTGTAAATCCCGTCTTGTTCGCCACTACTTCGGGCATAGGAAATGGCACAGTAGTTGCTCATGCTGGAAGCATCTATGGTCAATCAAAAGCCCCTGTTACAGCTACTCCCGATAATGCGTACATCGTAAGTAGGGACTCAACCAGTGGAAGGTTCTCCATAGGTTATTCATTCTTGAAGATAGCTACTCCTGAGTGGGAACCTCCTCATTCCCAACATGTGTGGATTCAACCGCAGCGTATTAATTTCATAGCCAATCCTT
>Ga0114973_10000440_pt1 | contig 31410 bp, 28 predicted proteins | sample M_140807_MF_Meta_FD_87025 | JGI IMG/M metagenome (GOLD analysis project Ga0114973, IMG submission 87025) | Freshwater microbial communities from Lake Montjoie, Canada to study carbon cycling - M_140807_MF_MetaG | ecosystem: Environmental > Aquatic > Freshwater > Lake | place: Lake Montjoie... | reverse complement strand
TAGATAATTTAAAATATAATGTTATAACTAAAAAAACTTTATCGCGGGGTGGAGCAGTCTGGTAGCTCGTCAGGCTCATAACCTGAAGGTCCTTGGTTCAAATCCAAGCCCCGCAACCAATTAAGGCAATTTTAATTATTTTTAATCTTAAAGACTTTGTTTCCCTCATTTATAGGAACAAAAGAACTTTTATCAAATTTGCTTTTCTCTAAATAAACATGATCAACAATTGCAGAGTTAGACTGATAAGTTTGTACAATTTTAGCAAGCAACTCTTTAACTTCTAATACTTTATTGTGATCTAATAATATTTTTAAATTATTTAAATCAACCTCCAGCTCATTAAAGGGAATGAAGGGATCTTGCGCTTTTTGAATTTTAGAATGTTGTGTTTTTTGAGGATTATCCCCTAATAATAATTCTTCATATAATTTCTCTCCTGGTCGAAGCCCAATAATTTTTATTTCAATATCACCTTCTTTATTATTTTCATCTTTAACCGTAAGACCTGAAAGTTTCACAATTCGATAGATTAAATCTTTAATTTTTACACTCTCACCCATATCAAGGACAAATACATCGCAATCCTCACACATAGCTCCAGCTTGAATTACAAGTTGGGAAGCCTCAGTAAGGGTCATAAAATAACGAGTGACATCAGGATGAGTTAGAGTAATAGGTCCGCCATCTTTTATTTGTTTTTTAAATTTTGGAATAACAGAGCCTGATGATTCTAAAACATTACCAAAGCGAACAATGGACATTCTAGTCTTATTATTTTTTACATTTTTATAAAGCCCCTGAACGCAAAGTTCAGCAAGTCTTTTAGATGCTCCCATAATATTTGTTGGTCTTACCGCTTTATCACTTGATATGAGTACAAAATTTTCAACTAAATTAAATAGCGCTGCTTTTGCAACAGATAAAGTTGCAAAAACATTATTTTTAATACTTTCTGAAATATTTTCCTCAACTAACGGCACATGTTTATAAGCTGCAGCATGATAAACGGTGTCGACTTTAAAAGTTTTAAATATTTCATTTACTTTAATTTGATCTTGAACATTAACAAGGAGTGGAATAATTTTTAAATTTTCATTTGCAATCTTTAACTCTTCATAAATTTTATAAAGAGCAAATTCATTTAGTTCTAAAAGCAATAATTTTTGAGGATTTAGTTTTACAATTTGACGGGATAACTCAGAGCCAATGGAACCACCTGCCCCTGTTACTAATACAACTTTTGACGTTATGCTTTTACATAATAATTTAGTATTTGGTAAAACCTGATCTCGGTTTAAAATATCATCCACATCTAAATCTTTAATATCGGATAAATTTACCCTTCCTTGAATAATATCCGTAACCGTTGGTAAAGTTTGCACTTGCAATGAGTAATTACTTAAATTCTTTAAAATCTCATTTCGTCTAGATCTAGAGATAGATGGTAACGCAAGCAAAACTAATTGTGCTTCTTTTGATTTTATCAAATTAGCAATTTTTAAAGATGAGTAAATCTCTTGACCGTGCAAAACCTGACCGTGGAGTCGTTCATCATCATCTAAAAAACCAACCACTTTTAATTCATTACTATTTGCTAAGGCAGATACTAATTGTTGACCAGCGTTACCCGCCCCATACACTAATACTTTTCGCAAATATTCATAATTTTTTTTTAAAAAATAATTTCCACTAAAAAAAAATTTCGCAAACAATCTTACCACAACAATTGCAAAAAAAAGTAACATTGGCTGAATTACGCCAATCGATCTTGGAACGCCCAAAATTCCATAAACTCCAATTACTAAAAAATATAAAAATCCATAAATTAATAAAGCAATAGAAACTGAAAACATAATAGATAGGCCTGAGTAACGAAAAATAGTTCGATAAAGTCCAAGTAACCAAAAAACAGGTAATGCTATGACTATTGAAAATAGCATTGCATTTAAAGCGGGGCCTTTAATTAAAATAAATTCATCAAGTCTTAAATAGAATGCAAGCCACGTAGATAAAGTGCACAGAATTAAATCTATAATAAAGGCAATAGACTGTTTTGCAAAACGGGGAAGATGAAGAATGCTTTGTGAAATATTATGAATCTTGACTAGCATATTTATTCAAATTTTAATTTAAAAAATTAATGATTAATTATATTAAAATTATTATAATTTATAATTTATAAAATTTTTATTATCAAAATTGACTTTTTTTAATTCAATTTTTCTAAGACATATCTCAGATATTTCTTTATAAGAATCTGAATATTTAGCAATTTTATAAGATATTAAGTGTAAAGCTTTTTCACGATTAAAGAAATTAAGAATTGTTAAAAAAATAAGATGTACATCAAGCATAAAAGATTTATGTTTAATATAAATCAAACCGAGGCAACTTTTCCAAAATCTTATATATAAATTATAATCAAGATCTGGATCTTGAGATTTGCTTAAAATAGTCCCCTCGTCTGCAAAAACAATGGATGCAAAATCTGTAATACCTGGCTTTACACTTAGTAAGTTTTTTTCTTGTTCATAATATTTTTCAACCTCGTTTAAAACATTCGGTCTTGGACCTACAAATGACATATGACCAAATAAAATATTAAATAATTGTGGTAATTCATCAAGTTTTGTTTTTCTCACAAAACGGCCTATGGGAGTAATTCTTGGATCATTGTCAGACGAAGATGTTACATGTTCTAAATAAGTTATTTTTTTTTTGCTCATTGATCTTAATTTTAATTGATTAAATAAAATAAAATTTTTTCCAACTCTCTTGCCGAGATATAAAGGATTGTAATAATCATAAAGAAATATTACCAAACACAATATAGTCAAAAATGGAGAAATAAGTATAATAAAAAAAAGAGCTAATATTCTTTCATGTAACATTTATAAACTTTATTAAATTTTATAATAAGAATTAATTGTCTTAGCGACTATCAATGCTTCTTTAAGACTTAAAAGTTGACTCATCGGAAGTAGCATAGATTTTCTCATAATGCTCTCTGTATATTTTAAATTTTTTGTGTAACAGCCAAGGTTTTTAAATTCATGCACAGCTTTACCTCCCCAGGGTAAAATTGTACCTATTTTTTTTAATGACAAGTATTTTCTGAGTTTTTCTCTATCTTTGCATTGAATTTCAAAGTTTTGATAATTATCAAATCTATTTTTTTCTATTAAATTATTAGGTGGGCATTTTACATATGGATTTATACTAAGTTCATTATAATAAATTTTTGCAATTTTTCTCCGATGCTCAATATTTTTTTTTATTTTAGTAAGTAAAAAATTTAAAAAACCTGCTTGAATATTATCTAGTCTAGAATTATAACCCCAATACTTGACTTCTAAATTTTTTCTACCGTGATCTCTTAGTAGCATTATTTTATTGTAAATTTTTTTATTATTCGTAATGACTGCCCCGCCATCACCAAAACAGCCTAAAATTTTTGCAGGATAAAAGCTAATGCACCCACCAACTCCGAAGGAGCCAGCTGTTTTTCCATAATATTTTGATCCTATGGCTTGCGCCGCATCTTCATAAATTTTTAAATTATTTTTTTTTGCAATGTCACAAATTTCTTTCATATCTGCTATTCTACCGTTTAACTGAGTAACAAAGATACCTCTGGTTCTTGAGTTTATTTTAGATTTTATATCCTTATAATCCATTAAATATTGCTCATTGCAATTAACTGCTATTGGTTTTGCTCCTGTAAATTTTATAGCTGATGCTGTTGCGGTCATTGTATGAGAGCAAAATATAATTTCATCACCAGCTCCAATGTTATCAGCAACAAGTAATAATTGCATCGCGTCAGTAGCATTATTCACACCAATACAATGATCAATTCCATGAAATTTTGAAAGATTTTTTTCAAAAATTTCAAGATCTTGCTGCATAATAAATGATCCTTTACTTGAAATTTTATAAAAAATTTTATCAAAATTACTTTTATAATTTAAATATAGTTTTGAATAATTAAAAAACGGTATTTTCATAAATTTTATCTTACATTTTTATATAAAGCAGATTTAGAATTTGCAAATAGAACTTTTTTATAGGGTGAATTATTAAAAATAACAGGCTTAAAGAAGACTTTATGTAAAATTAAACTAAAGTCTGAGTGCACATATCCGCTATCTTGATTGCGCATTCTCATATTACTTAGTTGCATTAGTGAAGAGTCTAAAAAAAAATCATTAATGTATATATAATCCGACACTTTAGCTAGAGTATTTATTACATAATAAAATTCAGTTTCTTTTAATATATATAAGACTCGGTCAAATATTATTAAATCAAATTTTTTCTTTTTAATTTTTTTTAAAAATTTATTAATTTTTTGTAATGAAATTTCTTCAGTAAATTCACTGCAAATATTTGAGTTTTTAAATTTAGCTTTCGCAACTTTGATTGCCTTCGAATTAATATCAATGCCATAAATATTTTTTGCCCCTTTATGCATAAAATAAATTAATTTATCTCCAGTTGCACAGCCAAAATCTAAAATAGAATCTATTTTAATATTTTTAAAAATATTATTAAAATGTTTTTTGGGAACAGTTCCATAGGAAAAAGTAAAAATTTTTTTTTGAAAATAATGTCTATATTTCCAAAAGTATTTATTAGAGGCTAAAAATCTTTTTAATCTTAAAAACACAAACTATTTTACTATTACTAAAATCTTATCAATAACAGTTTTTATCGATGGATAATAAAAGCCCTCTAATATTTTAGAAGACGGAGCTGGAGTATTTGGCAAAGTAATCGCTTCTGGTGATTTTTTTAATTTATTCACTTTTATTTTTCTTACAATTGATCCTATTAAACTATTTCCAAAACCACATTGATCATGACTCCCATCTATTACCAAAAGTCTTTTTGTTTTATTTACCGACTTGATAATTGTGCTTATATTTAATGGATTTATAATTCTGAGATCTATTATTTCAGGAAAAATATTTTTTTTTATTAATTCTTTGTTTGCCTGAACTGCTAAATGAGTTGAATAACTATTTGTTACAACCGTAACATCTTTTCCTTTTTGAATAATTTTTGGCTTAATATTTTTTAATTTTAAATTATAATTCGGTTTAAATTTACTTTTGTTATCATATAACCATCGGTCATCAATATAGATAACAGGATCTTTACAGTTTACTGAGGCTATCAATAAATCATGCGCATCTTTTGGACTATAAGGCATAACTACTCTCAAGCCAGGAATATGTCCAAAAATTGAATGTAAAGACTGAGAGTGTTGAGCTCCTTGGCTGCCTCCTCTATTGATAATACCCCTAATCGTAACAGAAGAACTTACACTTCCGCCTGTAATATAATTCCATTTTGCGCCCTGATTAATTATAGAATCCATCGCATACAACATAAAGTCCATTCTTGGATGAATTATCAGGCAGTTAACGCCCAGCATTGAAGATCCTATGCCAACACCACTAATTAAATTTTCACTCACTGGGGTTTCCAAAACTCTTTGTGGATATAATTTATCTAGTTTGTCTATTGTTCCTCCTACATACCATGGACTATTAACCCCTTGCCCTAAAATATGAAAATTCTTATCTTTTTTTAAAAGATAATACAAAGCTGATCTAATTGCTTCTGAGTATGTTTTCTCTTTAGTCATGATAAACAAATTTAAATAAATCCGATTTTATTTGATCTTGATAACCTAGCGCTTGAGTCCATGAATTAAATACTCTTTTTTTCATTTTACGCTTCAAAAGATCTATTTCTTTCTTATTAACTATATTTTTTTTTAAAAGAAATTGTTCAAGTTTTTTTAAAGGATCTTTAGTTTTCCAATAAATTAATTTTGATTTTGAACGCTCTATTCCTACATCAATATCCTCTCTCCAATCAACATGCCCGTAATATCTATAGGTTTTAGCCTCAATCAGAAAAGGTTGGTTAGTTGCTCTCATATTCGGAATAATTTTTTTTATTTTTGTGTATATTTCAATAAAATTATTTCCATCTATAATCGTAGATTTTACTCCATGAGCTTTAGCAAATCTTATTAGATTATTACTTACTTGTCTTTGAGAAATATGGATGTTGCTCGAATATTCATTATTTTCAATTACATACAACAAGGGCAAGTTATTTTTTCCAGAAAATAATAAAGACTCATGAAACACTCCTTCCTCTGTTGCGCCATCTCCAAAATATGCAATAGCAATATTACGATTCTTTTTTACTTTTAAGGCAAAAGCAGCTCCAGTTGCAAGGGAAAGCGAGCCTGTTACAATTGGAACAGAACCAAAAAAACCTTTAGATTTATCAACAAGATGCATTGAAGCGCCATATCCTTTGGATAGTCCTTTTTTTTTACATAAAATTTCAGCAAAAAATTTGGTTAAATTAGTGTTTAAGGATAAAATATGATGATGAGATCTATGATTGCCAAAAAAAATATCTCCTTTGACACTGTTCATACTGATGCCCAAAGGAACAGCTTCTTGTCCAGCGGAAAGATGAACTGGAGAATTAATTAATCCTTCTTTTTTTTTTTCACCCAACAGTTCTTCAGAGTATCTGATTTTTAATATCAGATTGAATGCACTAGTATATTTATTTTTCATTAAATTTTTCATTTAAATTAATTATGTTTAAGATTTTAAGAATTTTAGAATAATTTTTTTCATGATCAAATAAAGTAGCTGATAAATTAGCTAAATTATTTTTTATTGATTTATTTTTATTTAATTTTTTTTTAAGAATTAAAATTTTTTTAACTAAATCATTATAATCTGTTTCTTTATAAATTAAACCTATTTTATTATTTAAAATAAATTTTGATACTCCTTTTTTTAAAGGTGTTAAAATTGGTAAATTATACTGAATGGCTTCGATAAATTTATTTGATAAATTCGATGAAAAATTTAAGTTATTAAAAAATGGTGCTAAAAATAAATTTGTTTTCCTTAAAAGAAGAGAGTGATTATATTTGTCAACAAATCCTACTAAGGTAACGTTCTTTTGCAATTGATTTTGATCTCTTAATTTAAGCAAGTTATCTAAATCTCCATATCCCGCAACGTAAAAATGAAATTCAAAACCTTTATTATTTAGTATATTTAAAGCTTTAAATACTGTTATAAAATCAAAAACATCTAGATCAATTCTTCCACAAAAATAAAGATTAAATATTTTTTCATTAAAATTAATATTTTTTAAAAAAGAATTAGATTCATAGTGAAGAACTGGTTTCGTCAAATAAACTACATTGTCACGATTAGTTTTGTTTCTCTTAATTTTTTTTAAAATATAATCTAAAAAATAATTATTATTAGCTATAATGCCTGAGCTTTTTTTAAGAGCGTTCGTTAAAATCAAGTCATGAAATACAAAAAAAAATTTTATAAAAATTGACAATAATCTATTTCTCGTTCTTTCATAAAAATACTCTGGCCATAAATCTTTAATGTCAAACAAATGTGGTATTTTATTTTTTACTAACCACAAAGAAAAGGCAATTGCTGGTTCTATTGGAGGGAATCCAATAAATGCAATATCAGGCTTTTCATTATTATTTTTTAAGAAAAAATTAAGATTTAAAGCAAGATGAAAATGATCAAATAATCTTTGTAAACTTATGTTTTTTTTATATCCACTAGAATTAATTAACACCAAATTAAGGTTTTTTTTTATTTTAAATATTTTAAATTTATTTAAATTTATAAATCTAAATTTTTTATATGTATGATCAAAATTAGAACTTATTAACGTAACTTTAAAATTTTTTTTTAATAAAAAATTTGAAAGATTAATTGCTCTCATAGGATTATGATTTTTTTTATCAATTTGAAGAGGTTCGCCGCTTTGCCATATATAAATATGTTTAGAGATCATGTGTTATTTAAAAAAAATTGTTTCTTTATTTTAGTAAATTGATATTTCTAAATTAATAAATGTTTACAAACTATCATGATACCAAATACCTGCGCCTAGTGTATACATGCCAGTCCACAAAGTTAGAATAAATAATATAGAAATCACTGTAAGCAAATAAATAGTTTGGGATTTTTTATTAAAGAATGCACTTACTGAAAAAATGTAAGGAAGAATCATAATCATATTATATCTTTCAAACTGCCAATACAATCCTGAAATAAAAAGCGCAACGGCAGTAAAACTAAAAAAATATAAAAAAAGATTAATATTATTTTTTAAAAATTCATATTTTAAAGTATTGTAAAAAATAAAACATGTATTTATAAATAAAAAAGCTGGCGTAAAATCTTTAGAAATAACTATATTATTTTTATATCTTAGTGTTTCGATATTAAAGGATATAATAATAGTTATTAAAAAAATAATTATTCCAAAAAAAAAATAATATTTTGAGTTTTTTGTTTTTAAAAAATTATTAAATAACAATAAATAAGATAAAATTATTATAAACATTAAACCTGATTTATGGGTAAACATTACGACGATCATTAATAATAAGCTTAAAGTTTTTTTATTGTGAGAAATTGCTATTAAAGAAAAAAAAATAAAAGACATGGCTAGACCCTGTCTCATGGCGTTATTAGTTGATACAATTGCAGGCCAAGAAAATATAGTAAAAATATAAATAATTAAAAAAAATAATAAAGAATTTGAAGATGTTATCTTCAAAAAATGCTTAATAAAAAAACCGCAAGAAAGCGAAATAATAAAGCTTGTCAAATAAATTCCAATTTTAAATTCAAATATTGATAATGTTGATATTATCCAGCCAATACGATCAAAAATTATATTAGTATAAGTATTGTCATTTATATACGCATAATAATAATCAATACCAAATCCAAAATACCCACTGCCAACTAACCAAGAAAAAAGTATTGATACTATAAATATATAAATTTTAATTTTTTTAAAAGTAAAAATTTTTTTTTTATTAATCATTTTTTTTTAAAAAAAATATAAAAAGATTTTATAACTCCAATGACAAAAAAGGTTCCCTTAGCGTAAAATGGGACTATTTTCATCGTTAAATGAAATTTATTTATTATATTAGAGCTTGATTTAATACTGAACAATGTCTCTAAAAAATATTTAGCGCTTATTTCCCTTTTATCATGAGTTATATTTGGCGCTAAATAAACAATACTAGTCATGCAAAGAAAGTTTGAATAGCCATATTTTTTTATTCTAATTGAAAACTCATCATCAGCACCGTAATGAGGAAGCTCTTCTTTGCAATAGCTTCCTGTTTTTAAGAAAATTTCTATTGGATGCAATAAGCAACGGCCCGTGATGAAGTCAACTTCGATTGGATCATTTTTATTTTTAATAGCACTTAATTTTAATCCTTCATGAATATGCTTTGTTTTATTAAAGAACCAACTTTCAACAATTGTGCCTGATTTAACAATTGTATCCCTGTCCTCCGCTTTTAGTGTTAAAGCACCAACTAATGCCATTCTTTTTTTTTTTTTTGCCACTCTAATCATCTCTATAAGACAATTAGATTCCAGCTCCACATCATTGGTAGCTAACAAAACCCAGTCATCTTTTTTTCTTATCTTTAATAAATAATCTAAAGCATAACAAACGGCTCCTGTCCAAAAAAGATTCCCATCACCTTTTAATATCTGTACTTCTGGAAAGTTTTTTTTTAAATACTCACTCGTTCCATCCACTGAACCATCATCTACGACAATAATATTTAATTTTTCTTGGATTTTTTGCAATCTTAAAGATAAAATGCACTTTATGGTTAATGGTAACCTATTATGAACTGGAATTATTACATAAATCATAATTCTTTTTCATTATGATCTATTTTTATGATATTGGATATTATTTTTAAAATACATTCTTTGCAAAATTTTCTAGATCTATTCATTTTTAAAAAAAATTAACTAACTATTGTTAAGATCATAATTTATTTCATTGCACTGCATATAAACTTATTGGCAAATAAACTTAATGAAATAAATATAATTATCATTTTTAATGACTAAATTATTTTTCTTATTTCGTCAAAAGTATTTGGATAATAAATCTTATTATTAAGGCCTTGCATTTTATTTAGATGATATTGAAAATTATTTAATTCTATTTTTTTTTTATTTGTATTTAATGAAAATAATTTCAAAATTGAAAAAACTTTTATACCAGGAAAATTTAAGGCTACTTTTGACAGACCCATACTAGTAAAGCCGAATATGCAGTCAATTTTCTTTAAATTGTAAAACTCAATAGGCATTGGATCCAAAATATAACTATATTTATTAAAGTTAGTAAAAAAAAATTTACTTAGATTCCAAACTGGATGTTTTTTTACAATAATACTATATCCAGCACTCTTAGCAATTTCAAAAACTTTCGATAAAATATTTCTAAATTCACGGCCATACTCTCTTTCTTCATTAGAGTCGAAATATATAATTTTTTTTAAACTATTTGCATTCTTCTCTAGTGGTAATTTTAAAATAATATTTGGCAGTTTATTTATGGAACGCTTTTCATATATTTTTTTACCTAAAATGTAAAAATTCATGGTGTTCCACTTTTTGTCATATATTATTTTAATATTTAAATTTCCATATAAAAGAGTATAAAGAAATTTTTGTATTAGCTGTTTAATTTTCATCTTTCCTTTGAACAAACGTCTTTTATAGAAATTAATATATATAAGTTTTTCAGCCATAATCTTGTTCAAAAAAAATGGAGTGACAAAATCCCAGCAGTAATTAAAAAAATATACATCCTTGTATTTAATACCCAGAATAACTCTTGAAACTCTGCTATAATGAAATTGGAAATAAATTATTAAAATATTAAAGGGATTTTTTAATTTTAAGCAATGAAATTCATGAACAGTTACTCCAAACCTTTGTCTCAATTTTATTCTTTCAATGATTTTTACAAGAGGTTTTCCTCCAGTCACAAGAATAACGACTGTTCCAAAATGATATTTGTTTATTACTCTTAGTATATCAACTATTTCAGCGGGTGATTGATAGAAAATCAATATTTTTTTTTGTTTCTTTTTCATGAGTTATTTTTCTAATATAAAAAAATAATAAAAAACACAAAATTTATGACGGCTCTCTATTGTTTAAAATAATTTTTATAGCGTTTCTTATAACAACGCTTGTCATAAATTATGTACATTATAAAAACTTTTTTTAAGAAGATTCGCTGTTGATTGCTGTTCAAGAATTTTAACAATAGCTTGACTAGAGCCACCTACCCCATAAGGATTTTTAGCTACTTTCAATAATTCTTGAAACTCTTTAGAAAAAAGACGATCTAATGCTGTAAGAATAGATGCGCAAGTAGGCTTACAATCAATGATACTTAAAGCTTTTAAGCGTCCACGCTGACGATCGCCAATATTAACTGTACCTTTTTTAAAGGCAGGAGCTTCTATTAGTCCACTGGACGAATTGCCAACCACACCATCGACATACTTAATGCAAGAAAGATAATTGAGTTGACCTAATGAAGTATAATATTTTGCATTTTTATTTTTTGAACAGAAATCTCTGATTTTCTGAAATATTAATTCATTTTCTATATCTGCATTAGGCATAGTAAATATTAATCCTGTATCTTTTAATTTTAAAAGCGCATTTAACAACTCCTCTGTTTGTGTAGCGGTTTGTTTAGTTTCCAAAGTAACTGGATGAAAAGTAATTAATAGATTTTTCTTTAAAAATTTAAAATTAAGCATAGCCTCTAACTCATCTCTCGATAATAATTTTAGTCGTAAAATATTATCAATTCCTACTCCGCCTACATTAAAAACTTTATCAGGCTGTTCACCGAGTTGAATAATACGATTTCTATACTCTTCTGCGGCAGCAAAATGCAGATGGGACATCTTAGTGATACTATGGCGAATTGAATCATCGAAAGCGCCTTCCGTTAGCTCGCCCCCATGTAAATGTACAATAGGAATTCGTGCAATCATTGCCGCGATAGCTGCAACAAATATTTCATACCTGTCCCCCAATATTAATAATATATCTGGCTTAAGTTTAGCTAATGCATCTCCAAAACCGTTCAGTCCTACAGCCATAGATTTAGTTATGCCTACAGAAGTGTCAGAACTTAAAGACATGTTAACTTTGCAATCAATTTGGAAACCATCTGACTCGATTACGTCTGCTGTATATCCAAACTTAGATGATAAATGCATTCCGGTAACAATGATTTGCAATTTAAGCTTGGTAGACTGACTAATTCCTTCCATCACCCATCGTAACAAGCCGTATTCAGAACGTGATCCTGTTACAACGCAAATATTTTTCATAATTCAATTAATTCGTCTTTAGCAAAATTTCTGCTAGCAACCTGCCCTACTACCTTATCCCAAAGCATAGGGGAAATTCCAATTCCAGGACGCTTCGCTATAATATTTTCTTTAGTAAAAATTTCACCAGCACTGATTGATTTAATAGCAACTAATGATTTGCGAACAATAAGCTTATTTTTTAATTCACTTTTGCTTGGTTGTTTAATCCCATCGCCTAATGCTTTCTCAATATTTCTAATTCGACTCACCATATCCGCGAGTTCTTTTGGTTCCAGACTTGCTTTATGGTCTGGACCAGACAAATTACGATTTAATGTAAAATGTTTTTCAATCACAGTTGCCCCCAAAGCAACAGCGGCAATTGCAACTTCAAATCCTAGGGTATGATCAGAATAACCTACGGCCACTCCAAACCTATCACGAATAGTGCACATAGCTCTTAAATTAACATCTGCCATAGAAGTTGGATATTCTGTATTACAATGCAATACGGTAATATTTTTACGCCGCATACCAACTTTTTCCAAAACTTTTAAAGCATCTTCAATTTCATAAAGTGTTGCCATCCCTGTAGAAAGAATGAGCGGTTTACCAAAAGTACCTATATGACGTAAATACGGAAGATTAGTAATTTCTCCAGAAGGTATCTTGAAACGTTTCAATCCCAATGAGTTAAGATAATCTAAACTTTGAATATCAAAGCCAGAAGAAAAAAAACTAATTTTTTTTTTTTTACAATGGCTCAATAAAACTTCATGCATTTTTCCTGTCAGTTCAAGTCGTCTTAGCATCTCGAATTGTGACTGATCTTTAGAAATATTTTTTTTTTGATAACTTGCCTTGGTTGCACTTTTTGTTGCGAGACGAGTAGCTTTAAAAGTTTGAAATTTAACTAAATCAGCCCCAGCTTCTGCTGCAACATTAACTAAACGCTTAGCTAGATCAATTTTTCCATTATGATTCACTCCTGCTTCAGCAATAATTGTAGTGCTATATGTCATTTATTTAATTGTTGCTTTGTCTGGAATATCTTTGAGGACTGTTTGGCCGGCTCCAATAATTACATGCTTGCCAATCTTAACCCCTTCTTTAATAATAGATCCGCTTCCTACAAAACTACCCTCTCCAATTTTAACCCCACCGTTAATGATTGCACCTGTGGAAATATGACAATGAGCTTGAATTATTACATCATGCTCAATTAAAGATTTACTATTAACTATACAATTAACTCCAATTTGAGCATTCGCATTAATAATGCTACCATGCATCTGAATAGTGCCTTCTCCTAAGATTGCATAACGAGAACAATATGCATGAGGTGATTTGAATATAGGAAAATTTGCTTTATAACTTTTCAGAAGTTCAAAAACTTTCTTTCTAATTTTAAAATTTTTTATTTGTCCAATACAAATTAATATATTTGGTATTTGCTTTAGTAATTCTGGTAAATTCTTTTCCGTTCCTATCACTGGATATCCTAATATAGGTTTTAAATTTTTTAAAGTAGGCAAAATAATTCCCATAATTTTATAAATACTTTCTGATTCAATTATATCTATACAAGAATGACAATGACCTCCTCCTCCAATAAGAAGAATTTTTTTCACGCTAAGCCTGCGCTGCTAGGAAGATTAATAATCCTTTTAACCAATGACTCTGCTACTGGCAAAGGTGCGCGCGGGCAGTTTTTATATGGCTTTAATTGATGTATCAATTTCCATGCTGGTCTAGTCATAAAGTTAGAATCATTAGTAGCCTTTAAAATAATATCACGTTGACTTAAAATTTCTTTATCTAAAATAATTGTCTGCAACCAATAATTACTTTTACATTTTTTAGGCTCCTGTAATAATCTCAATTTAGGAATATCTTTAAATGCTTCCTTATAAATATTAAACAATCTGCGCTTAGACTGAATAAAATTATTTAATTTCTCTAGCTGAGCACAGCCAAGTGCAGCATTCAAGTTAGGCATTCGAAAATTATATCCTATTTGATCATGAACATACTCCCAACGATGCGGTAACTTTGCTGTTGTAGTTAAATGTTTAGCTTGATTTGCTAATTTTTTATTATTTGTTAAAATTGCCCCGCCCCCACCTGTGGTAATAATTTTATTTCCATTAAAACTTAAAGTTCCAAATTTACCAAAAGTGCCAGTATGCTTTCCTTGGTAAAAACTTCCAAGTGCTTCAGCTGCATCTTCAATTAAAACTAATTTATAATCATGAGCAATCCTAAGTAAACCTTCAATATCACAAGGATGTCCAAAAGTGTGCATTGGTAGTAATGCTCTAATACGCTTACCGGTCTGACGATTTCGACAACCGTCAGCCGTGAGTTCTGCACAATGTCGAAGCCAGCTTCTTAATGCTTTTGTATCAAGACCAAGTGTTTTGTCTTCACAATCCACAAAATGTGCTGTGGCGCTAAGATAATGTACTGCATTTGCAGTAGCAACAAAAGTAAGTGTAGGCACTAATACCTCTTCTTTTTCTTTCACCCCAGCTAACATTAAAGCAATTTGCAAAGCGGCTGTTCCATTGACAACAGCAACAGCATGTCGAGCTCCTGTATAATCTGCCAATTCACGTTCAAATTTATCCACAAAAGAACCAACAGAAGATACGTAGGATGTGTCAATACAGCTCTTCACATACTGCTGCTCTTTGCCTTGAAAAATTGGATTATGAAGAGTATGGGCTTTATTACCTAATATAGATTTTAAGATATCTACGATTTGTTTATCAATTGTACTTGTAGAAAACTTAGTGCGTTTTTTCATTAAAGATTATAAATGTCATCTTTGTAATAGTTTAAATTTTTAGGATCCAGAAACCATTTAACCGTTTCCTCAAGTCCTTTTTTAAGTCCTTCGCGCTGACTATATTGTGGCGACCATCCAAATAATTTTAATGCCTTCGTATTGTCTGCCCACAAACGTTCTACCTCAGAATTAATCGGTCGTAATCGATTTTGTTCAGTAGTGATATCAATATTTACGTTCATAATTTCAGCTATTAACTTTGCGGTATCACCAATTGAGATTTCAAAATTACTACCATAATTAATAACTTCACCGCAACCAACATCACTTTTTAATGCTGAAATAAATCCAGCAACAATATCTTTAATATAATTAAAATCACGAGTAGGATGTATAGACCCCAATTTAATTTCATTTCTACCATTTGCAATTTGCATAATAATTGTTGGTATAACTGCACGTGCAGATTGACGTGGTCCGTAAGTATTAAATGGACGAACAATGACAACCGGTAAATCAAAAGATGAATAAAAAGAATAAGCTAATTGATCGGCACTAATCTTGCTTGCTGAATAAGGAGATTGACCTTGTAAAGGGTGACTTTCCGTGATGGGAACAAACTTTGCTGTTCCATAAACCTCACTTGTGGAAGTGTGAACTATACGACGCACTCCTAACTCTCGCGCTGCCTGCAATACATTAAGTGTACCTTTTATGTTTGTCTCTAAATAAGTATCAGGAGAATGATATGAATATGGAATCGCAATCAATGCTGCTAAATGCAAAACAGAATCACATCCTATCATTGCTTTTTTTACACCGTAGGAATCACGAATATCTCCCGAAAAAACTTCAAATTTTCCTTTTACTTCTGCAGAACATTTATCAAGCCATCCCCATGAATTAAATGAATTATAAAAAACAAAAGCTTTAACATCATAACCAGCACGAACAAGCGCTTCTGTTAAATGAGATCCGATAAAACCTTCTGCCCCTGTAATAAGTATTTTATTTTTCATTTTATTTTTTATTTTTTTTTTCAATTAAATATTCAGCCCAATTCCAGTCTTGCATTATATCAAGATCAACAGATCTTTCCAAAGGCATAGTAAAGCCAATAGTGTCTGGACCAATAAAAGACTGATGTTCAATCAACCATTCAACTTTGGCCAAATATAAAGCTCCATTTAAACTATAAATTTTGGGAAGATCTTGACGTCTAGTGTTCTTTGGATGATCACTAACAAAAGATTTTAAACGAAAAGAACTATCTCTTTCATACATCCAATAAGGGTGTCTATTTGCTTCGTTAACTGAAACTGCAGAAGAAGCTTTGTTATCTTGGCAAAATTTAAAAATATTATCAATGTCAGAAGTGTTGCGTAGTGGAGATGTAGGCTGAAGTAGCATTAGCCAGTCAAAGCCTGGTACCTGATCAATAAAATGTAAAACTGGATCTATACTTGGAGTCTCATCTTTAGCAAGCTCAGCGGGTCTAATAAATGGAACTTCTGCGCCATACTTTTTTGCAATCTCTGCTATTTCATGGTCATCTGTACTAACTATAATTCGGTCGACACATTTGGCTTTTTTAGCAGCATCGATAGTCCAAGAAATAAGTGGTTTACCTGAAAATAATTTAATATTTTTTCTTAAAATTTCTTTGGATCCACCACGTGCTGTAATGAGCGCAATTAAACTCATTTCCAAACTTTAGCTGTTTGTAATAAAGTTTCAGGATATCCAAGATCTTGCCAGTATTCATGTATAGGGAAAGCATTGATCTTGTATTTCTTTTCTTTTGCTAATTTTATTAATTGAGGCATGTCAAAATAAGTATCTTTTGAAACAAGATTTAATACACTGGGTTCAAGAACATAAATACCAGCATTAATAAAATGCGTTAGAATTGGTTTTTCTTCTAAAGCCAGTACATGCAAATCTTTCATGCTTACAATTCCATAAGGAATTTTAGTACTATGCTCTCTAACGCAGAGCGATATGTCAGCAACATGCTCTTTGTGAAATTGAATTAAGTGATTGTAATCCACTTTGGTCAATACATCTCCATTGAGAACTAAAATCGGTTCTTTTGGCTGGTGAGGAAACAAACTAAGTGAACCTGCGGTTCCTAAAGACTTATTTTCTTCAAGATAACTGATACAAATATTCCAACGCGATCCATCTTCAAAATAATTTTGAATTTGTTCTTTTAGATAATTAACCGAAAAATAAAAATTTTTTAATCCAGCTTCAATGCATTGTTCTAAAATAATTTCTAAAATAGGCCTATTATTTATTTTTAACATTGGTTTAGGACAGTCTTCCGTCAATACTCCCAGTCTCTTACCTTTTCCCCCGGCCATAATAACAACATCATTAGGTAAAAATTTAGGTTTAATTAATTCATCTAATAAAAAAATTTTCTTTAATCTTCCTTCTTTATCTAATAAGGGCATTTGTTTTAAAGTTTCTTTTTTCATAAGAGAAAGGGCTTCTATTTCAGATGCAGTTTCTGGCAAAAATTTAAAATTTTTATTCATAATTTTTTCTACTGAACTATTCAAAGTTTCTCCTCTCAAAAGAGCACGACGAATATCTCCGTCTGTTACAGTGCCCTGTAATCGCTCATCTTTAACTACCAGCACTATTTGTGAAGCATTGGACTCAAGTTTAAATATTAATTGCTTAATAGAAGAGTCGAGAGAAATTATATAGTCTTTAAGGTCTTTCATAAATAACCAGCTATTTTAGAGTAAATTCTTATATTTTCAACTTGTTCTGATAAAGTACAAAATAAAGAGTCATCTCTATCTAGAAAGCTTTTGGTCTGCAAAAAAAGACCTGGTTTAAAATCTTTATCAATTTTTTTTTTTTCTTCTACGTCTTTAATTATTATACTTCCTAGCTCCATTACTTTTAATTGTTCCATCGGTCTAAGAATAAAGCGACGTTTAGTAGTCATTAGTTCTAAACCCCAACTTCCGGGTGCTTGCCAATCAGAAAGGTAAGAAAACATTATTCCTTGATCGGTAATGCCAGAACCACAAAAACGAGCTGAAGCGGGGTGCCAATCTAAATTACCTGCATTCCAATATTTCCAATTTTTTGGCTTACCACATAAGTGAAATACAAGATCAATAACATGCGAAGAGTTTCCAATTAACCAATGTTCTTTTACACTATGACTTTTTTTTAGAGGTTTTATGCTGTGTGTCCATTCCGTAAATTCAAATTTTACACTTAATATTCCACCATCTTCTTTAATAAATTTTTTTAGTTGCTCGACTGAATGATAAAATCGTCTGTTATAAGCAATAAACACTTGTGCTTTTTTTTCATTAGCCAATAAATTAAGAGAATAAATTTCTTGAAAATTGAGAGCTCCTGGTTTTTCCAATAAAATATATTTTGTTCCTGCGTTAATTAATTCTTTAGTGACGTTAGATAATTCTTCAACTGCTACAGCAACAATAGCTATTTGCGGAGCACTAGTGTTTTTTTTTAAATTTAAGGCTAATCCTCCTGTTTTTACGCTAAGTCCAGTTATTTTTTTAAATAATAATGCCGAACTTTCATTGCGTCCAATTACTTCAAAAGGCTGATCCAAAGCTATTAAGACTCTTGCATAATCTTGGGCCATAATACCAGCTCCAATAAGCCAAAGAGATGATGATGCACTCATGTAATAGGTACTAATTTATCATTGCAATTATTAGAATAATTCCAATGCTCCAACATAATATCTAAAAAAATTGCATGCTGCTTTGAAGATTCTTTTAAAGTTGGCAACTCACAAGTTCCTTTGATAAGAATTTTCTTGATTACAGTCTCTGCTATTTCACTTTGATATTCTAATCTTCCATTTAGAATGTACCCTCTTGATGAGGTTGCAGTACCTTTAATCTCATCAATTAACCAAACATCATTATTTTCGAGTTTAATACTAAGAATATTTTGTGACACATGATTATGAGATTGTAATATTAATTCTGATCCTCCAGAAAATTTAACAATAAGCTCTCCAGTGATTTCAAAAAAACCAGGTCTTTTACTTTTTAGCCAACTCTTATCAAGACCTTTATTATCAATAAAAGTAACAAACTCTCCTGTCCAAAAAGTGATAAGATCAATATAATGAATTGCGCAACAAGCCATCTCCCACAAGCCGCCATTTAATGTGCATTGCAAATGACCACGACCATAAAATTGCTTTTTGAGTTGTTGAAACCAAATCATTGAACGTCTAGATATGTTTACCCAAACATTTTTAGCATTAACGGTTTGTAATTTTACAATTTCTAAATCATCTTTGCACTGAACTAGCAGTTTTTCTAGAATCCAATAATTGGGTTTCGTCTTTAATGCAACTTCTGTGATTACTTTAATACGATTAAACGAATTTGTTGCAATAATAACAAGTTCTACAATTAAATTATTGGTTTCTAGTTTTTTAACATATTTAATTTGGTGACAAGATTCTTCGCCTCCAGCTTTAAACCACTGATGTTTTGCAAGTTCATGGGATTTGACATCTGGATCAACAACAATAATATCTAATTTATTTTTTATTTTTGCTATCCCCTCAAGATATCTTCGGCCAATATTACCACTACCAATAAGAACTATTTTTCTTTTATCCAAAAATTATATACCTTTTAATTTTATAATTAATTATATTTTATAATAACTAATTAAGAAAACCAATTGAAAACAAAATTGCTAAACGAAAAAGAGTTGTCACATCACTTGGATTTTCTTTTCCATCAACATAGTCTTTCACTATCAAACGAAAATGATCTACTTTAAAAAAAGCTGGATCAAAAGTATCTTCTAATTTTGCCTTGGAAAGAACTGATTTAAAATAACTAGTAAAGACCGATTTATACATAATTTCACAATAAATATTCCAACTACCGCCGGCATAAGACCAGCGAGGATCACCCTCTGCTATGTACGAGTGTGGTCCTTCTTCCATAAGAATATCTAGAGGCATATTCCATTTATGTTCAGCTAAAAATCGAAGGGGGTACTTAGTTGTTCTTAATTCTAAGCCGCGGCCCCAATTTTCTGGCATTCGGTACATATAATCAAGAAGTTGACTATCTAAAAAAGGCATAACACAATGAATATTGTATGATTTCAACGCAACTTGTGAAACTCCAATTTGATAACTATTAAAATGAAAACGGCGATATAATTGCAGCAACCAGTAATATAATGTATCGGGCTGACATTGCTCAACTATATCATTAAAATATTCAGTCTGCATATGTTGAGCAAAATCTACTTGAAGTTTATTATTAGCAACTTCATTCATTTGCCACTTAGCGAAAGGGACTCTCTGATAAGAAAGCATAAATGATTCAAAATAACTCAAAGTACGAGCTTTGGTATCAAGAGCTGACGAATCTACGAATTTTTCTTTTCCGTAATAATTATAAAAAAAATTTAATATTTTATCGTTTAAGAATGCATTGTTAAATATGCTCTTAAAAAAAGATGGACCGTAAAGATAACTTTTCGCTTTGTCAGCAATTTCTCGCAATTGTATGTTGTCATAATTTACTGATACAAATTGAGAAAATCCAAAGTTGTGGATCGAGTCCGATGCTTCTCCATTAAAAACTCTTGTTCCAGTCTTTGCATTGGAACCTATCATATCTGAAACCTTTAAATGATGTAGCCAGAAATATGTATGATTATTTCTCATATTTTTTACATGAGACTCCCAGTAATCCACAAGTGAATCATCATTGTAATTAATTGTGGCTTTTTCAGTCTTAACATTAAAAAATTTTCCAATGCGACTAACTTTGTCTACTTCATAACTATTAAAACTTTGACCATCAGAAAGAGTTACATCAAAAACTGCAGCTGTAACTGATTTTTTAGGCTGCAACTCGGTAAGTTTGTATAAAATTGATGTAGAATCCCAGCCTCCACTATTCATTACAATATTATTTTCGCTTGCACGACTTGATACAGCATTACTAAAAAGATCATCGTAATGATGAATGTCTTTTTCAATGAATTTTTCTATTTTCTTAGGTAATAATTTTTGCTTATTTTTTTGAACTCCGTTAGCTGTAAATAAAAAATATTCGTCACTACCAAGCTTTTTTATTCCAGAATAAAAAGTGTCGTTACAAGCGGGATAACCAAGCAATAGGTAAGAATATAATGCTAACTGATCAAGCCCTTTGCTTCTAGATACTAAATCATTGAGATTAGAGGAAATTTCTATACCACTATTTTCTTCAAAATAATAAACTTTAACACTATTTAAAGTATCACAAAAAAATCCTGCTTTTAAACTTGATTGATCAAACCAACAACACAAATAGCTTCCCTCAAGATGGTCAGTAATATTTTCTACTCCATAATTATTAACTAATGAAGTAATGATATTTATGAGATTGGACTGTGTTACCTGTTCATAATTTTTTTTATTTACTGAATAGTAAAAATTACCCTCGAGAAATAGCTTAATATTATTAACATTTATCTCGACTAATTTTTCTGTAAAATAAATATTAAGAAATCTCTGTCCAATATTTACACTAAGATTACTATCAGAGTGCTTTGACTTACTAAAATTAATTTTCATAGTTTATAGTCAAAATTAAAATTTTCTTTTTAAGATTTAATTAAATAAAAAGATAGTGCAAGTATAGACTTTTAAATTACTAATGAATATTTAAATTATTAAATAATATCTATAACTATTAAATCTTAGCAATTAATTTTTTTTTGAAAAATATAGAATATAGTCAAAATAAATTTACAAAGCTAAAGAATGCAAAGTTGATTTAATTTTTAAATAATATAATTTATGACCATGCAAATTCAAATGGTGTCCATCTTGCAATAAATATTTTTGGGCAGGCTTATTATTAAATAATTTGATAAATATTGACCGACCTTTAATAGATTTCAAAATATAATTATATCTACTAACTATATTGGAGAAATCACCACAATTTAGAATCAAATTATGAGCAGGTTTCGCAATTTCTAAATATATAATTTTTTTTGCTACAATTTTTCCTAAAGACTGAATTTTAATCAAAGTATTATAAAAAATTTTTTCAGAAACCCATGGTCTTCCAAATCTACTTAAAAAAAAACTAGATCTAGATAAATTATTGTATAATTTACCTACAAAAGGTAATCTCAAACACATATAAGTTACTACTCTGCTAAATGGTCGTGGAGTACAATCTACTATTCCACATTGAATAATTATTACATCAAATAAATAATGTTTTGTCCTTCTATTTTTTTTATAATTATTTATTTTTTTTTTCAATTCATTAAAAATTTTTAATATTGTAGCTCCCGGGACAGCTACAACAGTAACTGAAATTTTTCTTTGTCTAAGATTTTTCTTAAGAAGAGCTGTATAGTTTTTTTTTTTAAATGAATTTTTAGGAAATCCTAGACTATCTGAAAAAATAATAATTCTCATAAATTATAGTAAGGATGTTAATTTTTTAGATTTAAAAAAAATTATATTGTAATTTTTTAAAAACATCACTATTTTTACTAAGCTCTTCAAATGTTCCTTGGTCCTTTAATTTACCACTTTCTAATAAAAAAATAATATCACAGTCTTTAAGTGTTTCCAGACGATGAGCAATTACTATAATAGTTATTTTATTTTTTAAATTAGATAAATTTGCTGAAACTACACTTTCTGTAAAATTATCTAATGCACTTGAAGCCTCGTCTAAGATAAGAACTTGGGGTTTGGAATATAAAGCCCTTGCTATTCCAATTCGCTGTTGTTGACCTCCAGAAATTTTTGTTCCTTGCTCGCCTAAATTGGTGTTATAGCCATCTGGCAATTTTTTTATAAAGTCATGAATGTCTGCAATTTTAGCAGCTTCTTCAACATTTTCACGATTAATTTCTTTAATATCAACTCCGAAGGCAATATTGGATTCAATGCTAGAATTAGATAAATAAATTTTTTGCGGGACATAACCAATTTTTTTTTGCCAAGATCGTTTATTGCTATTGGTAATAATCGTTTCATCTATGACCAAAGTACCTTGATTAGGATGTAATAATCCCAAAATTACATCTACAAGAGTAGTTTTTCCACTTCCGGAAACTCCTATTATGCCAACTTTTTTTAAAACAGGAATTTCAAGATTAATATTTATTAACTTTTTAAATTGGGTGTTTGGATAAGTATAATTAATATTATTCAACTTAATAAATTTTTTTATTATCACATCGTTTGATACAATCCCTTCGTTTTCTGACTTATTAGAGCTATTTAGACTTTTTAAGTCTTCATATAACAAATTTAACGAAGACTTTGTAAAACGAATTTGGGAAATAGAGTAAAATACTGTTTGTAATGCTGGAATCAATCGATAACCTGCAAAAGCAAAAAGAGTAACAGTTGCAATAACGCTTGAAAAATCCTTGCCACTCGATATCAATATTAGCATTAAAAGTATTACTCCCCCAAAAGCTATAATTTCTATAAAAATACGCGGAAACTGTGTGATAAACCTAAGCTTGGATTGATTATCCGCATAAATACTAGATAATTTTGCAAAACGATTAATATAGATTAGCTCCAAGCTACTAGTTTTTACTAATTTTAATCCACCAAAAACTTCATTTAAAAGCATAAAACGATTTGTATTTGCATCTAGATTCTCATTTCCTATATGAAAAAGAGTATTTTTTATAAAATAAAAAATAATTATGTAAAAAAAAAATAAGAAAAATATTATATAAGATGCCAGCAACGGCTCCATTATAATAAGCAAGATCAATAATGCTAAGATTACTATTCCTTGAATAATAATGTCCCCTAGTGAGAGTATGCAACCATTAACTACCGTGCTAACATCTGACAATATTTTCTTGCCAAGATCTGCGCTATGTTTGTCTATGAACCAGCTATAGGGTTGACGCAAATAACCTTCTATTAATTTTTTGCAAATATTGCATTCGCTTAAATAAGAGAAACGAACATGATAATAGCTCGTAATGGCCCGAAGAAAAATAGTAATCATTAAAAATAAAAAAACTAACACACCAAATGCAATAAGAAACTCTTGAGCATTAGTAACTCCAAAAACTCTAGATGATCGATAAAGATAATTTAAAAATATGTTAGTCTCTGATAGGTTTGGATTATTAATTAGAGTTACAAAAGGCAAAATAGATGCCACTCCTAGCATATCAAGAAATGCCATAACTAAAGTTAAAACTAGTAAAAAAAAAGCTTTTTTTCTTTCTTGTGAAGAAAGCAGATAAAATATTTTTTTTATAGTTTTCATAATCTTAAATCTGAATCTTTTTTAGAAAAAATATATTTTAAGTCATACAAAACATGAACTTTTTTTCCTAATGCAGAAATAAAATTAATTCCCATAGCCTTAAATTGTTTATGCGCTATTACTATAATAATTCCATCATAGGTATTTGGATTAAGCGTGGCAATTGGTAAAATATTGTAAATATTTTTAACTTCATCGCTATTTGCCCAGGGATCATACAGATCTATATTGCATTGATTTTTTTTTAGTTCTTTAATAACATTTTCGACTCCTGAGTTTCGAAGGTCCGGACAATTTTCCTTAAAAGTTAACCCCATAATCAGAATTTTAGCATTCTTAATCTGAATTAATTTTTGACTCATGGCTTTCATGAGTTGAGAAGCCACATAAATTCCCATGCCATCATTAATCTTTCTTCCTGATAAAATAATTTCAGGGCAATAACCTATGCTTTCTGCTTTGTGGATAAGATAATAGGGGTCGACACCAATGCAATGACCACCAACTAAACCAGGACGAAAAGGTAAAAAATTCCATTTACTGCCCGCTGCTTCTAACACTGCCTCAGTATCAATATTCATTCTATTAAAAAGAATGGACAACTCATTAATTAATCCAATGTTTAAATCACGCTGTATGTTCTCAATGACTTTGGCTGCTTCTGCTATTTTAATGCTAGGAGCCTTATGAGTACCGGCAACAATAATTTCATTGTATAAATCATCAACAAAATCTGCAATCTCCGTTGTTGAACCGGAGGTAATTTTTTTAATATTAGAAATTTTACGCTGCTTATCTCCTGGGTTATTTCGCTCCGGGCTATAACCGCAAAAAAAATCTTGATTAAATATTAATCCTGAATACTTTTCTAAAATAGGAACACAAACTTCTTCTGTGCAACCAGGATAAACTGTGGATTCATAAATCACTACGTCCCCTTTATTAAGAGCTCTACCAATTATCTCGCTAGCCATAAGCAATGGTTTGAAATCGGGTTTTTTATATAAATCAATTGGTGTAGGAACTGTAACGATATAACAATTAACTGATTTTAAACATTTTTTATCAGTGGTTAAGATTAATTGTTTTAAATCTTGCAGTTCGTCCTTTGTCACTTCTAAAGTTTTGTCTATTCCAGATTTTAATTCTTTAATCCGTTTTATTTGAATATCAAAACCTATTACCGGTCTCTTTTTCGCAAACTCTACTGCTAAGGGTAGGCCTACATAACCAAGACCTATAACTGCTAATTTGATATTATTTTTTTTCATTATTTATAGATTATAATAATCTTAGGTTAAAATAGAACCTATTAATATTTCAGACTCCAAGCAAAACCATAGGCACTATTGTTATCAAGAAGCTTTCCATCCATGCTCTCTCTTTTCATTGGGTCAAATCCAATTTTTTAGATTTTTTGCAACTCATCGATTGCTTCGGAGATTGAATAATGATGATTGCCAACAAACAATCCATTCTTATCAATATACTCAGCATTCTTTAACTTTTCATGAATTTCATAATTAAAATATTTTACTACTTCGTTTTTAGTAAAATTTCCAGTTACTATTGGCCTACACTCAAACCCAATTTTATTTAAATTAACCAATAGCTCTTTACGCTTAAGTTTGCTTCCAGGTCGAATTATCAAACTAAAACCAAACCAACTACTTTCTTGAATTTCTTGCTGAATAATTATATTCGGATTATTCTGCAGCTTCTGCTGTAATAATTTTCCATTTTTACGTCGTTCATTAAGTATATTCGGTAGACGTTTTAATTGCTCTAAACCAACTGCACCTTCTAGTTCTAACGGCCTTACATTAAAGCCTGGCAGAACAAAATGAAAAAGCTCTTCGAATAGATCGTCGCTTTTTACACCACATACAAAATTGTTTTTAGGCAGGTCGCGTGTCCATCCATGAGCTCTTAATGATAATAAAATATGATACAATTCTTCATTATCAGTAACAATCAGTCCTCCCTCCATAGTACAAATATGATGACTAAAAAATGAACTATAACTTCCCATTAAACCAAAGGTTCCGGTATATTTTTCTTTATATTTCGCGCCTAATGACTCACAATTATCCTCTATTAATATAATGTCACGCTCTCCAATGATTTTATATAAACGATCAAAGTCATTGGGATTGCCTAAAAGATTAACAGCCATTATCATGCGAGTCTTGTTTGTTACTGCAAGTTCTAGCTGCTCAAGATCATAATTAAGTGTATTCAAATCAATATCAACGAACTTAATCTTTAAACCATACTGATATAAGGGATAATAAGTAGTACTCCAAGAAACTGCTGGGACAATTACTTCGTCACCACGTTTTAATTTTATCTTTGGATTTTTTGTATAAAACAATGAAGCTACCATAAGCAAGTTAGCCGAAGAACCAGAGTTCACCATGACACAATATTTACTGTCAACAAACTTTGCAAAATCTTTTTCAAATAAATTTACATATTTTCCCATGGTAAACATGCCAGAGTCAATTACGCTCTGAATAATAGCATATTCTTCTTTGCCCCAGGTCGAAGTAGACAGCGGAAACTTAAAATTCATTTCTAATTTTCTTTAGATAATATTTATAAGTCATCTCAATGCTATTTAGTAAATCACTCTTAGCATGCCAACCCCATATTTTTTGTTTATCAATTGAAAGCAGCTTACGTTCCACGCCAACTGGTTTTTTTAAATTGTATGTAAAATTTCCATTAAAACCAATTACTTTAGCCGCTATTTGATAATACTCATTCACAGTATAGTCAAATCCTAGACCAATATTCATAATTTTAGGCAAAGAATCAAAACTGGTAATTGCCTTCATTAAAGCGTCAGCAAAATCATTGGCGGACATAAATTCACGACGTGCTAATCCATTGCCCCAAATTTCAACTATTTTTTCTTTTCTTTCTTTTGCTTGATGTACTTTGTGAATAATTCCAGGAATTAAGTGTGATTCACTTGGATCAAAGTTATCATATAGACCAAATAAGTTACAAGGTATCAAGCTTTTATAATTAAAATTTTGATTTTCACGATTAATATATTCGCACAAACGAAGGGTTGTAATTTTAGCTAATGCATAACCTTCGTTTGTAGATTCTAATTCGCCTTTAAGTATAAATTCCTCTTTCAAAGGACTAACACTATTTACGGGATATATACATGAGCTTGCAAGATTAATGAGTTTTTTAATGTTAGCTTTTCGCGAGGCCCAAACTATATTTCTTCCCATATCAAAATTTTCTAAAAAAAAATTTACAGGGTTCAAAATATTTGCTTGAATACCTCCAACTTTGCCTGCTGCATGAATAATTAACTCTGGTTTATTTTTGTTAAGATATTTTTCTAAGTTTATAAAATCTCTTAAGTCGAGTTCGCTGCTAGAGGGAGTAAGTATTTGAAAATTAGATATAGAAGGATGTTCTAATAAATTACGTCCGACCATTCCGCTACTACCTGTCAATAAAATTTTCATTTTTGAAAATATTATCTTTATGAATAAATAAATAAACTATAACTCATTTTTTTTTTGCATTATTTCACGTTCTGCAATTTTAAGATCTAATGACGTCATCTCACTTACCAGATCATCAAAAGAAATTTTGGGAGTCCATCCTAATTTTTTTTTTGCTTTACTTGCGTCACCTAATAAATTTTCCACTTCAGTGGGTCTAAAATAATGGGGGTCAATTTTTATTATATTTGTTCCTTCAAAAGATCCTACCTCTTTAAGACCTTTTCCATGCCAATTAATACTCATTCCTAATTTTTTTGCTGCCAAGGTTAAAAAGTCACGCACTGAGTACTGTATCCCAGTTGCAATAACGAAGTCTTCTGGCTTCTTTTGCTGAAGCATTAACCATTGTGCCTCCACATAATCTTTAGCATGTCCCCAATCACGTTTTGCATTAAGATTGCCGATATATAATGTTTTTTGTAAACCCAACTTAATTTTAGCCAAAGCGCGAGTAATCTTTCTTGTAACAAAAGTTTCGCCCCGAACTGGTGATTCGTGATTAAACAAAATTCCGTTGCAAGCAAAAATATTATAGGCCTCTCGATAGTTAACTGTAATCCAGTGAGCATAGAGTTTAGCAACCGCGTAAGGACTCCTTGGGTAAAAAGGAGTAGTTTCATTTTGTGGGAATTGCTGTATTAGGCCATAAAGTTCAGAGCTTGAAGCTTGATAATATTTAGTTTTTTTTTCAAGATTAAGAATACGTATAGCTTCTAAAATTCTGAGAGCACCCATTGCATCAGAATTTGCTGTATATTCTGGTTGCTCAAAAGAAACAGCTACATGACTTTGAGCTGCTAAATTGTATATTTCATCTGGCTGCACTTCTTTGATAATTCTAATTAAGGAAGTAGAGTCGGTTAAATCTCCATGATGTAAAATAAATCGACGATTAGTTTCATGTGGATCTTGATACAGATGATCAATACGATCGGTATTAATCAAAGAAGTTCTTCGTTTAATTCCGTGAACTTGATATCCTTTTTTAAGAAGTAGCTCCGCGAGATAAGAACCGTCTTGTCCAGTTATGCCAGTAATTAGAGCTTTTTTCATGTGTTTTAAATTCTTATAAGTTATTATTTTACTTTAATTAAAGTTAAGAACATACGTCTTTATATATTTTTTTTAAAAAATCCAATTTGTAAACTATAAAATAACATTAAATGATTAGTAAAAAAATTACCATTAGTGGTGATAGGCCATATTGTAATGAACAGGCCCGCAAGTAAACAAATTTGATAATCGGATAGCCAGATACGACTATGCTTTAAATGCTCTATTACATGTCTTGTTGTAAGATAGAGAAAATAAATAAACAACCCTGCTAAAAAAGAAAAGCCCAATATTCCAGTTTCTGCAAGCAATTGAATATAAAAATTATGCGGATGTACATCGCATGGGCTAATACCTTCTGCATATTTGGGATCTTTGCACTTTACTCTAAATAGCTTTGGGCCTTGACCTAATATTGGTTTATCTAAAAACATATTCAGAGCAGTTACAATTAAAGAATGGTGAGATTGGGTAAACATTTTTTTTTCAGAGGTTGCCTTATCAAATCCCATGCTCTGAATGGGAGCCAATATATAACGTTCGTACAATCTATGATCATTTAAAGTTAAAAAAGTAATGATAATAAAAGAAATAATAAAAACACCAAGACGCAGAAATTTATATCGAGAAATAAACAAAATAATAAAAATTGTAGATAAATTTAAAAACAGAAAAGAGACTCGTTCTCCTGCAAGAAAAATTAAAACATCAATTAGGATAAATAAAACCGAAATACCATATACTTCTAAGGGATGCTTATTGGTTCTTGCTACAAATAAAGCAAATAATAATGGAAATAATCTTGCTAAATACGATCCTAAAATAAGTTCACTTCCAAAAAAAGATGAAACCCTATAGTGTTCTCGTATTTGATATCCAAATAAATTAAAATTTGTAAAATACTGAAAATACCCATCTATAATAAGTGCAGAAAAAGTAATAAGGAATGCATAATAAAAATAATCTAAAATTTTTTTATTTTTATCTATCAAATATGAAATGAGTAGAGCAAATATTCCAATACGCACGTAGAACAAAGAGGAGCCTAAGCTAAAAAAAATATTGTCAGATAAAAGAGATGAGAGAATACAAACAAACCAAAAAATAATAAAAGTATAAAAATAAGGATTTCGATATATTGAATAAATTTTATTTCTTAATGAATAATATAAAAACCAGGAAGACAGTAAGCTCACCATTAGATCTGGGAGAAAAGGGCCCGTGACTAACAGGGGCACTAATAGAGCGCAAAGAATACTAATGATATTTATGTGAGTTGCGTTTATTTCGTTTATTTTTTTAGAAAATTTTTTCATTAGACTATTAAAAATAGAATAAAAAAATTATTTTTTTATTAAAGAAAATCTTATAAATAACACTACAAAAGATAACAAAAAACCAGCTAACATGCCTAATAAAGCACTTTTAAATACAGCAAACTCGTTCTCAATAATATTAACGGATTTTGCTTTATCTAATATAGGATTATAAACTATATCTTTTAGACTGTTTTTTTTTAACAATTCATTTAAGTATAAAAGCTCCTCAGATAACACTATTGTTCCTTTAAAATAATCAAAATTCGATTTATCCAAATAAATATTATTATTTATATTAATGGTAGCATTGTTAAAAGGAGAAATAATTTTAAGTTTTTCGGCAATAAAAAGACTTTGTTTAGTTTTTTCTATTCTTAACAATAACTCTGACTGTTTAAAATTATTAAAATCTTTTATTGTTTGATCCTTAACAAAATTTACGTAATTGTTAAAAATATTCTCTCCATTTAAATTTTTAGGATAACGAAAAAAAAATTTATTAACTACAACTTTACCATTTATCTCAACTTCACCTATTAATATTTGATTGGTAAAATATTGTCTAAAAGTTAATTTTTTTTTACTTAAATTTTTTTTTAATTTATCTAACTCTTCATCTTTTTCATTCTCAAGAAAGCTTATAATACTGTCATTTGATAATAAATTTCTTTGAAATTCAAAAAAAAATCCGTTTTGATTGTTAACATTATTGAAGTTAGCTTTATCAGGCAAAAATTCCCCCAGGTCGCCATCAAAAATTGATGGGGGCTTTAAAGTTATATGAGCTACTTTAAGTTTTAAATCGTCTGAAGAACTATTTGTAGAATATATGACAGATAAAATTGAACCAAATATAATAAAAAATAATACTAGTATTTTATTTCTCCAGACTAATAAAAATAAATCCCTTAGATCTATTTCGTCATCAGTTGAATAATATTTTTTATTCATTATTATTAATGTTATTTAAATTAATATAAATTTTATTCTAATTTTTTATATTTACCATTGTAATTTGTATCAAAAAAATTTTTCAGTGCATAAATCAAGCCAATTGAGCTATTAGTAACGGTAAGCTTAACGTGTTACCACGCTTCCACACCCGTCCTATCAACGTCGTAGTCTACGACGG